>Ga0210049_1004020_pt1 | contig 13056 bp, 13 predicted proteins | sample CryGeyCG2014_300_2_FD_183964 | JGI IMG/M metagenome (GOLD analysis project Ga0210049, IMG submission 183964) | Groundwater microbial communities from aquifer - Crystal Geyser CG06_land_8/20/14_3.00 (SPAdes) (version 2) | ecosystem: Environmental > Aquatic > Deep subsurface > Groundwater | place...
TGGAGAATATACTTCTTTAAGTACTTGTCAAAATAACTGCATTGCACCAACAAGATATTCTTGCAACCCTTCTACCTACCAGTGCTATCAAGCTGTATTTGGTTCTTATGCTTCATATAATGATTGTGTAAATGCTTGCCAACAAATAACTCAACCTTTATCTGTTTCTTGCTATGCATCTCCAAATACTGTTTCAACTAATCAAACTGTAACCTTCTATAGTAATGTTAGCGGCGGCAGCGGTGGTTATACTTATTATTGGAGTGGTTATGCTTCTGGTAATGGTTCTTATTCTCAAACAAGTTTTAGTTCTTCTGGAACCTATTCTGTTAATTTAACAGTTTATGACTCTAGTAGCAGAACTGGCAGTGCATCTTGTAGCGTCAATGTTCAAAATCAATCAACCATTACTCCCACTTTAAATTTCTGGGCTGATAAATATACTTTAAATCAAGGAGAGGCTACTTATCTTCGCTGGACATCTACTAACACTAATTATTGCGTGGCTTCTAATGGCTGGAGCGGCAATAAATCCACTTCTAACTACGAGTCAACCGCTCCTAACAGCCAAACTACTTATACTTTAATTTGTTATGGTAATGGCGGCCAAGTCACTCAAAGTTTGACTCTTTATGTAACTTCTCCAACCACTACCATTAGCTTCACTAAATTAGGGAGAAATCTTTCTAATGGCGATAGGGTTTATTCTAAAGTCATTCGCGTAGCCCAAAGTGATATTATTGAATTCTATTTAACAGTGGTTGCTGGTAGTTCTGCTGATCTTCAAAATGTTGTTATCACAGACAATTTACCTTCAGTGTTAAGCTATCAAAGTGGCACTACTAAAGTAAATGATATTACGCAAGTGGATGGTATCACTACCACTGGTCTATCCTTAGGTACTATTCCAAGGGGCACTTCTAAAACGGTTATCTTCCAAGCTCTTAGCACTAATCCAGGCACTTACCTTACTTATACTAACACCGCTCAAGTAACTGCTTCTGGTATTAGCGCTATTTCTGATAATGCTACTATTACTTATGGTTTAGTTGCTGGAGCTGCTACTGTTCAAACTGGCGCCGAAGATTCTCTATGGGTTTCTTTCATTATTAGTATGGGTTTAGCTTTCTTAATCTGGTATTATCTCAAATTTAATCCTCAAGGAAAATTAGTTTTTGCTAGAATAGAAAGTAAAATCAGAGATCTTCACTTAGAATATTTACGAAAACAAATAAAAAGATAAGAGATAGAATAAACAAAAACTGCCCTGAGTTTATCGAAGGGCAGTTTTTGTTTTAGGGGTGGCATAGGAGATTCGAACTCCCCCTCAGGGTTTCACAGACCCTGGTGCTAACCACTACACCAATGCCACCATCAATTCTTTTTTTTATTTATTATTGGCTTTTAAAATTAATCTCCGAGCATAACCCCAATCAATGCTGAGTTTTCTGCCTATTGTTCTATATGATAATCCTTTATTTCTTAATTCTTTTGCTAATTTTTTTCTCTTTTCTAAAATAAGTTGCTTTTGATGCTGAATTTCCACATTTTTCTTTAATGCAGGCAGAACACGATTTACAAGTTGCTTCTTAACAATTAGATATGGTCTAATATGTAAAATAAAGCTATAGACATCTTTTTGTTTTGAAATATAAAAGACCCAGCTATCTTTCCAGTGTATTTTTCTTTTCTTTACTTTAATTATATGACCACTTTTGAAAAACTTCTGGATATTAATTAAAACCTCTTCGTTTGTTTGAGCTATATAAATCCTATATCCTTTGCCATTATGAGTTAGGGCTCCTTCTCCATCAAAAAATCCAGCAATGTAATACCAATTCATATAATTTCATAGTATCATATCTGTGGTCAATTTTGCAAGTTTTTCAACATATATAATCCACAAAATAATTATTGGATATCAGCTCCTAAATTAATCAATCTTTCTTTTAATCCTTCGTAGCCTCTTTCAATAGTTTCAATACCAGTTAATTCTGATTGACCTTCAGCTATTAAAGCAGCAATTAAATAGGAAAAACCCGCGCGTAAGTCAGGTACCTGTATTTTTGCTCCTTTTAAAGGTGTTGGCCCCACAATAATAGCGCTATGCAGAAAATCTTTATGACCAAAACGACAAGGTTTACTGCCAAGACATTCTTTAAAAAGATAAATCTTAGCTCCCATTTTATTCAAAGCTTCAGTATAACCAAAACGATTCTCATAAACTGTTTCATGAATAATCGAAACTCCCTCAGCTTGAGTTAAAACAATAGTAAAAGGTTGCTGCCAATCAGTCATAAATCCAGGATGAACATCTGTTTCCAGAGCTACTCCTTTTAACTTTGTGCTATCAAAGAATCTAATACCATCATTTAAGATTTCAAATTTCCCGCCAATTTTTTTCACCCAGTTTAAAAAAGTAATTAAGTAACGCTGTTCAGCTCCCCGGATAAAAATATTTCCTTTATTAGCAATGGCCAAGGAAGCAAAAGAAGCGGCTTCAATTCTATCATTCATAATTTTGAAATGAGCGCCGTGCAGACTTTTTACTCCCTCAATAATCCAAGTGCGATTAACATCTTGATAAATTACTGCGCCCATAGCCTGTAAAAACAAGGCTAAATCCTCAATTTCCGGCTCAATAGCCGTATTCTGAATAACAGTCGTGCCTGAAGCCAAACTAGCTCCTAAAAGAATGTTTTCGGTAGCTCCCACGCTAGGATAATCGAGTTTAATTGTTGTGCCTTTTAGACCTTTGCTCGTTACCACATAACGGCAATCTCCATATTGAATATCCGCGCCTAATTGTTTGTAAGCTTCAAGGTGAAAATTTACTGGTCGCTCACCAATCTTGCAACCTCCTAAACTAGGAATTTCTGCTTGCTGAAATTTATGAAGCAAGGGACCAAAAAACAATATTGGTACTCTATTTTTTCCACTATCTTCAACTGGAACTTTGAATTCTTTAAAACTAGTCGGATCAATTTCTAAAATATTTTTCTCGAGCCACTTATATTTCACTCCTAAAGATTCACAAATACCCAAAGTTACTTCTACATCACCAATTTGAGGAATGTTTTCCAAAACTGATTTACTATCAGCTAAAAGAGAAGCGATGATAACTTTGGTGGCAGCATTTTTAGCTCCAGCTAAAGTTATCTCTCCTTTTAATTTGTGACCTCCAATAATTTTATATGACTCTGCCATAAAATTTAAAATCTCTTCCTGAAAGCATTATAATCCCTTCTGTCTTTTTTTTCAAGAAAAAACCCGATTATAATATTAACTGGTTTTAATTATCCTCTCGTAGCTTAATGCAGAAAATACGGACTTCCCCAAAAAAGGTTCTGAGCGAAGCAAAGGTTTTTATTTCGAGCGGAGCGAGAAACAAGGTTCCGAGCGAAGTAAAGGTTCTTATTTTGCAAAATTGAACGGATTGTGCTATACTAGATTAATATGATTAATCTGTTCGATTTATGAAATTAAAAAAGAAAATTAGAGCAATAAATTTACGGAAATTAGGGAAAAGTTATAGTGAAATACGTAAGAAAGTAAAAGTTTCAAAGGGCACTTTAAGTTTGTGGCTTCGTGACATTAAACTAACACCAGAACAAGAAAAAAGACTTTATGTAGAAAAAAGACAAAGAAATTCTTATAGGTTAGCAAAATTTAATCAGAAAAAGAGAGTAAAAAGAATTAAGCAAATTAACAACGAAGCCAAAAAAGAGTTTAAATTCTTTATCAAGAACTCTTTATTTTTACCAGGTTTAATGCTATATTGGGCAGAGGGGGACAAATCCGAGAAAGGAGAAGTGGTAAAATTCACTAATTCCGACCCAGCAATGATCAGATTTATGATGAGATGGTTTAGAGATATTTGTAATGTTCCTGAAAGCAAATTTAGAATTATTCTTCATATTCATAAGCTTCATTGTAGAGAAAATATTGAACAATATTGGTCGAAACTAACAAAAATCCCATTGATTCAATTTCATAAAACTCAAATTAAACCCACTTCTTTAAAATATAGAAGAAATCAATTATATAACGGGACTTGCGCTATTAGAATAAATAATGTTGATTTATTTAGAAGAATTAAAGGATGGAAATTAAAATTTCTTGAGAGAATGGATATAAAAATAAAAGAAAAAGATATGCCCCTGTAGCGCAATTGGATAGAGCGAAGGGTTTCTAACCCTTAGGTTGCAGGTTCGAGTCCTGCCAGGGGCACTTCGGGGACTGGCCTAATGGTAAGGCGTCTGGTTTGGGACCAGAAGATTGGCGGTTCGAGTCCGCCGTCCCCGACTGAATATTCAAATTGATTTCTTGGTAATTTTGGCTAAAGCAGAAAGAAAAGCTGCCTCTTTTAAGTTAGTGTTTAATTTTTGACTAATAGCAAAAATTTCTTTAAAAGCCTCGCTTAATTGCTCTTCTAATTTTTGATTTACCTGTTCTTCCGCCCAATGCTCATTTTTTCTATTTTGTAACCATTCAAAATAAGAAACAATTACGCCGCCAGCATTGGCTAAAATATCAGGAGCGCTAATAATCTGATTTTCTTCTAAAATTGAATAAGCTTCTTCAGTAATAGGGCCATTAGCCATTTCAATAATTACTTTCGCCTGGATTTTTGAGGCATTATCTTTGGTAATGACGTTCTCTAAAGCAGCGGGTACTAAAATATCAACTGGCAGTTCTAATAATTCTTCGTTAGAAATTACTTTTCCATCTTTGAAATTAATCACTGAACCAGTTTCTTCTTTTACTTTCATTACTTCAATTGGATTTAACCCATTTTCATTATAAATGGCACCTTTGGAGTCAGATAAAGCAACAATTTTATAACCTTTTTCAGAAGCAATTTGGGCAAAATAAAAGCCAACATTACCGAAACCCTGAATAGCAACCGTTTTATAATCTTTATTTAATTGTTTTAATAAATTGTTCATCACAATCACGCCTCCTCTGCCAGTCGCTTCAGTTCTTCCTAAACTACCGCCAAATTCCACTGGTTTGCCCGTAAAAGTTGCCGGCGATTTCTTATTAATTGTTTTTTCATATTCATCTAACATCCACATCATGATTTTCCCATCAGTATTGACATCAGGAGCAGGCACATCAACCTCTTCCCCAATAAAAGGAGCGATTTTTTGAGCATAAATTCGAGATAATCTTTCTAATTCTCCTTCGGATAATTCTTTGGGGTTAACAATTACTCCTCCTTTACCGCCGCCTAAAGGCAAATTATTCGCTGCACATTTTAAAGTCATTAAAATAGATAAAGCTATAATTTCCTCTTGGCTGACATTTTGATGAAATCTAATGCCTCCTTTATAAGGACCTAAGACATTATTATGCTGGCTTCGATAACCCACAAAAGTTTTAATTTTGCCATTAGCCATTAAAACTGGCACTTTTACTTCAATTACCCTATCTGGCTGAATAATAAAATCAATTTCGTCTTGATTTAGATTTAATTTTTGCCCAGTTTTTTGAATTAATTCTTGAGCTGTTTGAAGCATCTTATTTTGAATATTCTCCATAATTTTTAACTTTTTATTTATTTTTTTTATTTGAAATTTTTATAGCCTTTCCTTTTAATAAAGCTTCGGAAATTTTTTTGTAAGCAGAAGATAAAGTTCTCTGAAAAGTGGGTTGAGAAATCCCCATTTTTTTAGCGGCCTCTGTTTGTTCTAAACCTAAAATATTTTTTAATCTTAAAGCTTCTGCCTCCTCTAAAGTCAGTTCGACTGTCTCTAAATACCTCATGGGAATTCCCTGAGGTTTAAAATAATGGGCATTTAATCGACATCTAATGTGGCGACAAATTCTTGGTCTGGGCATAAATATAAATTATTAATTTTATTCCAATTTAATTATACCAAAAATACCCCCCTTTTTTTAAAAAAGAGGGGGTATTTTTATTATTTCTGATCCTTAAGCTCTTTTTTCAAAGCCTCTTTTTCCTCTTTCAACACTTTCAATTCTTCTTCCAACTCTTGGATGTCGCTTTCTAAAGCAGAGACCTCGTTTCTAGGGGAAGCAAAACGGCGATAACCATATCCTAATCCTCTTCCATATCCCATTCCATAACCATAGCCACCGCCACAAGGGCCTAAACCCCGACCAGTTCTTGGACCTTGACCCAAAGGACCAGTACTATCAAATCTTGGCATAGTTTTATCTTTTTTATTATTTAGTTTTATCTTTCTGCCGACCTTTTTGAATATATATTCATAATACTCATATCAAATTTTTTGTCAAGTAATTAATTATATGAGCTTTATTTGAGGCACAAAATGAGCAAAAAGTAAGCCACCTATAATTCCTACAATCCACATAATCAAGGCATAATTTAAAACTATTTTCCATTTAATTACTTTAGAAACCCCTAACATTGAAGGCAAACTTAAAGCCGGACCAGTTAATAAAAAGGCCAAAGCTGGTCCAGTGCCCATTCCAAAACCTAAAAGTTCTTTGACAAAAGGAATTTCCACTAAAGTTGGAGTATACATTACTACCCCCATGATTGAAGCTAAGGCTATTTGCCACAAACCTTGACCTAAATAGTGAGAAATAATTTCTGGTTTTAAGATAATCTTTACCATTCCAATAATGAAAATCCCAATAAGAACTAAGGGCAAAATCTTTTTTACAAAATCTAAAACATTTTTTAACCATTCAATTAAATCCTTTTTCAAATCTAATGGTTTTTCCTGATATTCAATTTTTAAAGTAGAAAGTTGGGCGACTTCTTCTTTTCCCCATATTTTTTCTATGATTAAGCCCGTAATTATTGCAGCGCTTAAAGCTAAAACAATTCTTCCGATAACAAACTTCCAATTTAATAAACTAAAAGTCAAAATAATAGCGGCTGGATTAATAGCAGGAGTGGCTAAGAGAAAAGTAATGGCTGGCCCTAAACCTGCACCTCTTTTTTTAATGGCCGCAAATAAAGGAATAATGGAACAGGAGCAAACTGAAAGCAATGGTCCGCCAAAAGCAGCGATTAAATAGGCCTTAGGGCTTCTTTTTCCTAAATGTTTAATAATTAATTCCTTGGGAATAAAAGTTTCTACTGCGCCAGCAATTAAAAAAGCCATGCCTAAACAAAACCAAGCTTTTTGAAGATAGGATAATAAAGTATAAAAAGGAATTAAATACCATGGCGTACCAGGAGCAATAGGGAAAGGTTCTTTAGGATAAATACCTTGTTCAATTAAACGAGATTTTTTAAAAGCTCCGTACCATTCATAACTAACTAAAGTTCCTAAAATTATAAAAATTAGTATTACTCCGAATAAAATTCTTTTATTTTTCATAATAGTTATTTATTTTTTATTTATTTTTTGGTAAGCCAAGTTTTAATTTCTTCCACTGAAGGAATTCGCCCCATTGCTTTAATCTCACCATCAATTGAAAGAGCTGGAGTCATCATAATACCCATTTCAATGATTTTCTCAATCTCATAGATATGTTCTACTTGTGCCTCTTTTAAACCCAATTCTTCCACTGCTTTTTTTGCTTGAGCTTCTAATAACTGGCAATTAGGGCAGCCAGAACCCAAAATTGTAATCTTCATAGTTTTATATTTTTTAAATTTTGTTTTGGGTTAATATTTCATTAAACAATTTTAAGTATTTGTTAACGACCTTTTGATTTAAAGAATAGAATATTTTTACCCCCTCTTTTTCAGAGGAAAGAAAATTATAGTTTTTTAAAACTTTTAAATGATGAGAAACAAGATTTTGAGGTAATTGCAAAATTTTACAAATTTCACAAACACATCGCTTTTGCTGCTTTAAAAGACATAAAATCTTTAAACGATTTCCAGCGCCAATTGTTTCTAAAAAACTAGCTAGTTTTAGATAAATATCTTTGGAATTTTTATGTCTACAAGAAACTAATTTCATAATAATCTATCAATGAAGATTGATATATTTTAAATAATACTCGCTTAAATATAAAAGTCAAGTGTTTGTAATAAAACTTAAATTTTTATATAATTTAAAAAGGACCTGTAGTAAAGTGGCGTTACGCCGCATTTTTACCCCCACACCATAAAAATACGGGCCCGTAGTACAATGGTATTACACGGCATTCGCATTGCCGAGATAGGGGTTCGATTCCCCTCGGGTCCACTAATATAATGGTGTGGGGGCACAGTTGCGGAGACGCGAGTTCGATTCTCGCTAAGTCCACCACGTTAAACGTGGTGTAGACACGTTAAACGTGCCCACCAAATATAAAAAATATGTCCCAATCTTTAACTTGGGTAGAGATTAGTAGCTCAGCTATTAATTATAATCTTAAACAATTCAGAAAATTAATTGGCAAAGACAAATTATTAATGCCTGTTCTAAAATCTAATGCCTATGGCCATGGTTTTTTAGAAATGGCTGAAATTTGTAATAAAAATTCAGAAGTAGATAAGGTTTGTGTTGTAAGTTTAGACGAAGCTATTACTCTTATTAATCATAAAATAACAAAGCCGGTACTTATTTTAAGCTTCTATGATTTTAATAAAGATAAACTCAAATTAGCGATTAAAAATAAGGTAATTTTTCCAATTTACGAAATAGAACAAGCAAAAGTTTTAAATAAAATTACATCACAAATGAAACAAACTGTCAAGATACATTTAGAAATTGATACTGGAGCCTCACGAACTGGTATTTTGCCTGAACAAACATTAGAATTCATTAAGCGATTAAAGCATTATCCTAATTTAATATTAGAAGGAATTTGGAGTCACTTTGCCTCAAGCGAAGAAGATCCTAAGTATACTTATTATCAATTAAAACGTTTTGAACAAGTTATTAATAATCTTGATAAAGCTAATGTTCATATTCCTTTAAAACATATGGCTTGTTCTGCGAGTAGTATTTTATATCCTCAATCATTATTTAATGCTATTAGATTAGGCTTAGGTTTATACGGATTATATCCTAGCCCAAAAACAAAAAATAAAATTAAACTCAAACCAGCATTATCTTGGTATACTACTATCATTCAAGTGAAAGAAATACCTTCTAAGACTAAAATTGGTTATGGTGGAACTTACACTACCAAAAACAGAACAAAATTAGCCATTATTCCTGTTGGCTATTGGGATGGATATGATAGAAGTTTTTCTAACAAAGCCCAAGTAATTATTCATAATAAAAAATGTCCTGTGCGAGGCAGAATTTGTATGAATTTAACAATGGTAGATATAACTGGAATTAAAAATGTTAAAATTAAAGATAAAGTAATTCTTATTGGTAAAAGCAAAACCCAAGAAATTACTGCCGAAGATTTAGCTAAATGGCAAAATACAATTAAAGATGAAATAGTTACCAGAATCAACCCTTTATTACCAAGAATTTACTTAACATAATGAAATGTTTCACACCAAACATTTCACATTGGCTATAAACTGATTTTTTCGCTTAACCATGCGGAAACCGGGTTCTAAAATCCGAGTTTGCGCTTGGTTAAGCCATTTTCTGAGGTTTTAAGGCTTTTTTATTTCAAATTGTTTCACACTTTGTTTCACACCGTTTAACGGTGTTTCACGCAATGTTTGGTGTGAAACAAACCACTATTAAAATTCTAAATAAACACCTTTGTAGTGCCTTATTGTAGGTTCTAAACAAGAATTCTTTATTTCTATAGCTAAAAAATCAAATCTCCAGGGTTTATCGTCCAAATGATATTCACTGAGAAAACTTAAAATCACTCTTTTTAGTCTTTTTATTTTTTCTTCTGTTAATTCTTCTTCTGGTAAAATCCGAGAAAAATTATGGCCAATGGTAGTCTTCACTTCAATAAAAACTGTTTCTTTGGTTTTTTTGTCATAAGCCACAATATCAATTTCACCCCATTTTTTTCTATAATTTCTTACGATAATTCTGTATCGGTTTTGGAGAAGATAGGTTATTCCTAAATTTTCTCCTAAAAAACCTTTGTGAGTCTTATTCATCCCCTATTGACAAATCATAATCTTTGTTGTATAAATATAGGATGCTCCTCTATCCTATTTTACTCTATTTGACTTTTATTTAGCAACTATGCTATAATTATTTCACTTTGAAGATCGCTCAAGAGCGATCTTTCTTTGTGATTAATCTACTAAAATTAATAAAATGATCGATTTAAAATTGCTCAATCCTTTAATTCGTCAAATCTCTGAAGAAAGAGGCTTACCTGAGGAAAAAATATTTGAAGCTGTAGAAGCAGCTTTAGCTGCTGCTTATAAAAAAGAGTATGGGAAAAAACCTCAAATCGTCAGAGCTAAAATCGATCCTCAAACTGGAGAGGCGAAATTTTGGCAAGTCAAAATTGTGGTTGATAAATCAGAAATTCTAAATCCTGAGGAAGAAGAAAATCTAAAAACAGAAAATAACGAAGAAATAGAGAATAAAAAAATAAAGTTCAGCCCTGAAAAGCATATTCTTTTAGAGGACGCGAAAGCAATCAATCCTAAAATTAAAGTTGGGGAGGAATTAATTTCCCCTTTAGAAGTAAAAGAGGATTTTAGTCGTATTGCTGCCCAAACAGCAAAACAAGTCATTCTTCAAAAACTTCATGAGCTAGAGAAAGATAATATTCTTTTAGAATTTAAAGAAAAAGAGGAAAAAGTAGTCAGCGGTATTATTCAAAGAATTGAAAAAAGGGTTATTTATGTTGACCTTGGCAAAACTTTCGGAGTTCTCTTCCCAAATGAAGGTATTCCTGGAGAGCATTATAAAATTGGCGAACGCAAAAAATTCTATGTTTTGCGATTAGAAGATAGAGGCCGTGGTCCAGTTATTATTCTTTCTCGAGCTCATCCAAAATTCGTCTCCAAACTTTTTGAAATGGAAGTGCCAGAAATTTCTGAGGGAGTGGTGGAAATAAAATCCATTAGCCGAGAACCTGGCAATCGAACGAAAATTGCGGTCAGTTCCAAAGAAGAAAATATTGATCCAGTTGGTTCTTGTGTTGGCCAGAAAGGAACAAGAGTAGCTACCATTATTGATGAAATAAATGGTGAAAGAATTGACATCATTCCTTATTATGAAGAACCAGCTAAATATGTGGCTGCCTCTTTAGGGCCAGCTAAAGTGAAAGAAACCGAAGTCATCCCGGAGAGAAGAGAAGTAAGAGTCTTCATCCCCCCTGAACAAATCTCTTTAGCTATTGGAAAAAATGGTCAGAATGTCCGCTTAGCTGCAAAATTAACTGGCTGGAAAATAGATGTTCGCTCGGCTATTGCTCCAGAAGAAACAGTAGAAGGAGGTACTGCCGAAGCTGAGGAAAAACAAATTGAATCTCAAAAAAACGAATCTACAGAAGAAAAAAATAAGTTGAAAGAGTAAGAACCTGCCTCACTTTATTCGGCAGAACCTTTTTTCTCGCTCGCCCCGTTTAACGGGGCTTCGCTCGAAATAAAATTTAATTTTTATAGAATTAAAATGGAATTTCAAACTAAGCCTTTGGAAAAATCAAAAATAGAAATCATCATCGATCTCAATGGCGAAGATTTGCTTCCTTTTAAAGATAAAGCCTTAGAAGAATTAGGAAGTAAGTTAACCCTTCCCGGCTATCGACAAGGAAAAGCTCCTTTAAATTTAGTGGAAAACCATGTTTCAGCAATAGAAGTTTATGAAAAAACTGCTGTTTTTGCTTTGGAAAAATTTTATCCGCAAATTATCGAAAACAATAAAATTGAAGCGATTGGTCAACCCATGATTAATATTACTAAATTAATTCCTGAATCGTTAGTAGAATTTAAAGTTGAAGTTGCTATTTTGCCTCACTTAGAATTACCGGATTATAAAAAGATCGCCAAAAATAAGAACCTGCTTCGCTCCACTCAGCAGAACCTTGTTTCTCGCTCCGCTCGAAATAAACAGCAAGATAAAAAAGAAGTTTCTGTTGATGAAAAAGAAATCGAAGAAGCAATGAGATGGCTGCAAAAAACCAAGCACAGCCCTTCTTTAGATGATAAATTCGCCCAATCTTTAGGCAAGTTTAAAAATTTAGAAGAATTAAAACAAAATATTCGAGATAGTTTAAAAATAGAAAAACAAGCTAAAAAAAGTGAACAATGGCGTTTAGAGATAATGGAAGAAATTATTTCCCAAATGAAGGGAGAAATCCCAGATCTTTTGATTCAGGCCGAGCAAGAGAAAATGTTAGATGAACTCAAAATTCAATTATCGGAAATGCAATTAAAGTTTGAAGATTATTTAAAGCAAATCAAGAAAACTGAAGAAGAATTAAGAATCGAATTTCAACCTTTATCTCTTAAAAGAGTGAAAATGGCTCTTATTTTGAAAAAAATTGCTCAATTAGAAAAAATCGAGGTGGAAGATAAAGAGATAGAAGAAAAAGCTAATGAAATCCTTAACCATTTACCAGACCCGAGTTTAAAAAATAAAATTAATCTTGAGGAGTTAAAAATTTTTGCTTTGGGTTTAATACGAAACGAAAAGGTTTTCGAATTATTAGAAAACCAACAATCACCAAAAAAGTAATCAAAGAAATTGCTATTCCTGATTTATCCCAGAAATTATAGCCAAATTTTAAAGTCACTTCCTTTTGAAGAGGAATCACCATCATAAAGGAAGGGCTAATTAAATAAGGACCTTTGCCTCCAATAACTTTCCAGCCTGGAAAATAAGTAATTTTTACCAGAACAGGTTGATAAAGATTCTCAGTTTCAAAAATCAGAGAATCTTTTTTTATTTCTGTAACAGTGATGGTAGAAGTAACAATCTCTACAGGTTTAAGATAACTATTAATTTCTTCTAGTTCTTTTTTATTTTGATAAAAAACCAAAAACTTAGAAAAATCCAGAGCCTTATACCAATCAATAGATTCATCGAGCCAATGTTTGTTTTTTGATTTTAATTCAATTTGTGGTATTAAACTTACTAATTCAGCGTGAGGAACCTGATAAACAGAAAACTCATTAATATCTTTTAATTTAACGAGGTCTTGATTAGCTAACTGTTTAATCTCTGGCGTAAAAGCAAGAAAATATTGAGCGCCAAAAAGCTGAAGATGTTTCACCCCGTTTTCAAAATT
>Ga0210049_1004026_pt1 | contig 13037 bp, 9 predicted proteins | sample CryGeyCG2014_300_2_FD_183964 | JGI IMG/M metagenome (GOLD analysis project Ga0210049, IMG submission 183964) | Groundwater microbial communities from aquifer - Crystal Geyser CG06_land_8/20/14_3.00 (SPAdes) (version 2) | ecosystem: Environmental > Aquatic > Deep subsurface > Groundwater | place...
TGGACTTATCCTTCCTCAGACAATCTTCTCTATTCTGGTATTCCCAAATCCATATTTAGCCAATGAGCATTCGGATATAAGTTTTATCTCCGAGGAGCTAGTAGGAGGCAGTATAAGCATTTATTCGCTCAGTGGTCAACTCATAAAGATTTTCTCTAACATAAGAGAAAGTTCAGTGAGATGGGATAATCCGGATATTGCAAGCGGTATATACATATATATTGCAGTATCTGATGATGGAGAAAAAAAAGTAGGTAAATTCTCAGTAATTCAATAATTCCATTACTTAATGAAATTTTTTTCTTGACAAATCAAAATTTTGATGTTAAAATATAAGAACAAAATAGACCTTACTTGTCTTTTAAGTTCCAATTCTATTACACTATTTGAGTTTTTTTGATATCTTGGAAGCAGAAAGGGGGGGCTATGTTGTTCAATTTCAAGGATGTATTACGCTCTATGCGTCTTGGCTTCTCTGCCAAGAAAATATGGGTAGGGTTTCTTGGTATACTCGTGGGAACGATTTTCTACGCCATTCTCTCATATGTCGCACTAACCCTTACACCTGACTGGAACTGGGTAACAGTATGGAGAGAATATAGATATATCCCCGTCCCAATAGCAGGTTATACGGTAATGCCGTGGTATAGCTGGGCAATATGGATAGTGGGAGTTGCACTCTTTGTCATTGTAAATCTCCTCGCTATAGGCGCAATATCTAAGATTACATATGAACAGGTAAAAGGTAATGAGTTCTACGAAATAACAGAGGCAATAAAATTCTCCATTAAACACTGGAAAGGCATCGTGCTCTCTCCGATAACAACGATAATAATATGTGGAGTTATTCTCCTATGCGGATTTATATTTGGCCTCGTAGGAAGAATACCATATCTGGGACAATTAGCTATTGGGCTCCTCTTCGTACCTATAGCCTTCGGAGCGCTCTTTCTCGTATATCTTACTATAGTACTGTTTCTCTCATTTCTCATTGCGCCTTCTGTTGTTGGTACTACAAAGAGTGACACCTTTGATACCCTCTTTGAGGTTTTCAGTGTCTTAAATGACCAAACATGGAGAGTCGTTGTGTGGGAAGCACTGGTTGCCTTCTTTTCAGTTGCTGGTATATGCATACTCGCATGGTTTACAAAGAAGGCGCTGACACTGACTTACTTTACAATTCCTCTCTGGCAGGGGCCAAGAGGCTGGTTTACAGCTGTGTGGCAAAACGGAATATGGTATCTGCCTTCCTGCCCTCCCGTTATCTGGGTGGAGAACCTTGCAGGCAGATTTCTACCAACACTTCTCTTCCCTCACACATGGGCAACACAGAACTGGGCAACAGCCTTTGGAGGATTCTGTATTGGTATAGGATTCCATTTCATCGCCTTCTTTGTACTTGCTTATGGTATATCAGTATGGAGTGCTGGGCAGACTATGGTATATACAGTCCTTGTTAAGATAAAGGATGACAAGAACCTGTTGGAGGTGAAAGAAGAAGAGTTTGAAGAAGAAGAAATAAAGGAAGAAGAGAAGAAAGAAAAAATCGAGCAAGAGAAGAAGGAGGAATAAAAATAAAAAAACCTGGAGCTTCTTTTTGCTGTTGCCTATCAAGGGGTTCCAGGTTTTTTATAACATTACACCGGGTACTAATCCTAACATCAGAGTAAATGCTCTGATTTGGGGTAGAGGGTAATTTTGTAGTATGAATGAAGATGTAAAGCAGAAGATAGAGGATTTAATAAACAAGGTATTGTGGGATAAAAATATACATCTTGTCAGGTGGGAACTAAAAGGCAGTGAACCATATTCAATTTTGAAGGTATTTATTGATAAACCGGGTGGTGTCACAGTTGAGGATTGTGCACTTGTATCAAGGGAACTCTCAGATCAGCTCGATATAGAAGAACCCATTGACCACAGGTACACACTTGAGGTATCCTCACCGGGTATAGATTTAAACACCGATATACAGATTAAAAAGAAAAAGGAGAAGTGAATCGATGATAGTTTATAACATATCTCATTTTCTGGATCAACTGGCTGAAGACAGAGAACTAAATCTCACAAGGGTCAAAGAGGTATTTAGAGAGACAATAATAACCATAGCAAAAAAGACCTTTGGAAGAGATATCGAAATGACTGTAGATATAGACGAATCCAGTGGTTCAATATCTGTGTTTGTCGTGAAAGAGGTGGTGAAAAAGGTGGAATTTCCTTCAAAGGAGATAACCCTTACAGAGGCGAAAAAATACAACGAATCTGCAAAGATAAGAGATAGAATAAATATTCCCATGGAGTTTGAAGCATTTGGGAGAAACGCCATTATTTTGACTAAACAGATTCTTTTTCAAAAACTGCGAGAGGCTGAAAGAGATGCCATATACACCTCCTTTGAAAAAAGGGTGGAAGAAATTGTTACTGGTAGTATCCGGCGAATAGAAAGCAAAAGAATATTAGTTACCCTTGACAGGACAGAAGGTATTCTGCCAAAAAGAGAACAGATTCCAGGAGAATACTTCCGTCAGGGTAGTGTTATAAAGGCGTATATACTTGCAGTAGACCCAAAGGAGGGTATACTACTCTCGCGTACGCATCCAGGTTTCCTGAAGGGACTGTTTGAATCAGAGGTACCAGAAATTAAAGAAGGAATAATTGAGATAAAAAACATAATGAGAATCCCTGGAGTTAGAGCAAAGGTAGCTGTTACAAGTAATAACCCAAGGATTGACCCTGTAGGGGCATGTGTAGGTGTAAAGGGGTCAAGGGTACAGGTCGTTGTGAAGGAACTTGCCGGCGAGAAAATAGATGTGATACAATGGAGCCAGGATCCACTGGTTTATGTATCAAGGGCACTTTCTGGCGTTAAGATAATAAAAGAGGATATTGATGAGAGTACAAAAAGAATACAGACCGTTGTGAATGATGAAGAACTCCCTATAGCAATCGGTAAGAATGGACAGAATGCTTTTTTATCCTCAAAATTAACTGGATACAGAATTGATATTATCTCTGAAAGTATGGATAAAACTACTTCGGTGGCGAATTTAGATGGGCTATCGCCAAAGTTAAAAACAAAACTTCTGGAAAATGGATTTGTAAGTGCGTATGATATCATCTTTTATGGTGTCCCAAAGCTTCTTTCTATAAAAGGGATAGGAAGAGAAATTGCAAAAAAGATATATGAAATCTCCTATGATATTGCAAAAAAGACAAAACACCAGCCCCCGGATAAGTCTTAAATTTTTCTCTTCTTACCCTCTTAAACAATTTTTTTTTATTTATGAATGACCGCCGAGTATACGACGCTGCAAAGGAATTGAACCTCTCGAGCGAGGCACTTGTACACCTTTTGAGAGAACTTGATTTTAAGGTACGAGGTTACATGAGCGTGGTCACTCCAGAAATGCTAAAGAAGGTGAAGAAGAAGTTGGAAGAGGATAAACGAAGAATAAAGGAGAAGGACAGAGAGAAAGAAAAACTTCGTAGGGGCAAGAAGAGAAAAGTGGAAAGGCGATTAAGAAAACCAGAAGAAAAGAAAAGAGCTGCAATCAAAGTCAAAGAAACCCTTGCAAAGATAAAAACAGGTGAGCAGAAACCAAAAAAGAGAGAGAAGGTTGAAAGAGTTGAAACCAAATCGGAGAAAGAGGTGCGGAAAATTCAACTCCCTGAACTTGTAAGTGTTGAGGAACTCGCGAAGCTTCTATCTGCATCTTCCCTTTCACTTATTGCCAAATGCCTCGAACTCGGTCTCATGGTGACTATCAACCGACGTTTGGATTATGAGACAGCAAGTATGATAGCCTCTGAATACGGTCACGATACTGAACTCATATCATATTATGAAGAGGTTGCTGAAGGGAAAGAAGAAGTAGAAGAAATAGAAAGGGCCCCTGTTGTGACGGTTATGGGACATGTAGACCATGGAAAGACCACGCTTTTAGATTATATAAGAAAGACCAATGTTATAGCCAAGGAGAAGGGAGGGATAACACAACATATAGGTGCATCAATAATCACATACAAGGATAAAAAAATTACCTTTCTGGATACACCCGGACATAAGGCATTCACTGCTATGAGAGCAAGAGGAGCGCAAATAACTGATATAATTCTCATAGTTGTCGCTGCGGATGACGGGGTTATGCCACAGACAGTAGAGGCAATAGACCATGCCCGTGATGCAAATGTTCCCATTATAGTAGCAATAAACAAGATAGACCTTGAAGGTGCCCGCCCAGACATGGTAAAACAGCAACTCGCACAACACAATCTCTTACTGGAGGAGATAGGTGGCGATGTGCCAGCGGTCATGGTGTCTGCAAAGACAGGAATGGGAATTGACGACCTGCTTGATTCCTTATTACTCATTGCAGAAATGAAAGAGTTAAAAGCACCACTTAAAGGTAATGCAAGAGGATATATAATAGAGGCAAGATTGGACAGATACAAGGGGATTGTTGCAACGGTTCTTATCACCAAGGGACAATTAAAAAAGGGAAATAGCTTCGTCGCAGGAACAACTTATGGTAAGGTCCGCGCCATGTACGATGAATTTAATAGAGCTATTGAAGAAGCTGACCCCTCAATGCCTGTTATGGTACTGGGATTTGAACATATTCCCAAGGTTGGCGACAGATTTGTAGTCTTAGAGGATGACAGAACAGCAAGAGAAATCGCACGTAAAAGACAACTTGCTGAAAGGAAGATGATTGCCCGTCCGCCTGTTGTACGCACCCTTCAATCTATACAGGACAAAATCCAGAAGGGAGAGACAAAGGAACTGAAGGTCATAATAAAAGGAGATGTAGGTGGTTCTGTTGAGGCTATGTCTGATTCCCTCAGAGAACTTTCAACAGAGGAAACAAAAATTACTGTTGTTCACAGCGGTGTAGGAGATATCACCGAATCTGATGTTTTGCTTGCGTCTGTCTCAGACTCTATAATAGTCGGTTACCATGTTGGCACTCCAAGTAGTGTCAAAATGACTGCAAAACACGAAGGTGTTGAAATAAGAGTATATGATGTGATTTATAAGGCACTCGAAGATATTAAACTTGCACTTGTGGGTCTCCTTGAACCGACCTATGAAGAGAAGTTGATTGGAGAGGCTGAGATAAGGCAGATATTCGACATACCAAAAGTCGGTAAAATTGCAGGATGCCATGTAAAGGAGGGAAAGGTTATAAAGAACGCACCTGTCAAAATAGTCAGGGATTCAGGTGTGGTGGGAGAAGGAAAGATAATCTCTTTGAGAAGGACCAAAAACACAGTCAATGAGGTCTCAGCAGGATTTGAATGTGGAATAGGGTTTGAAGAGATAGATGACTTTGTAGTAGGGGACATCGTGCAGGTATACGAAATGGTAGAAAAGAAAAGAGAGGTTTGACGCCGTAAAATGCATGACCATACTGATAGGAGAAACAGAAGAATAGAGACACTGTTCAAGGAAGAGATTGCCAGGATCCTTTCAGCAAGAAAGGATCCTGAAATTGGTTTTGTAACAGTGACAAGGGTGGAGATAAAAAAGGACAGGAGAAAGATCTTCTGTTATGTAAGGTTTCTATCCGATGAAGAGAGGGGATTTTCGGCGCTTAAAGAGGCAAAGGGCTCCATAAAGACAGAAATTGCGAGAAGTACTTCCCTAAGATTTATGCCAGATATAGAATTCAGAATTGATACAGAAGGATATCTAAACTGATTATATAATGAGATCCTCCTACATTCACTCCTTCTTAACATCCTTATGAAAGTATAATCCTAACCTTCGTGGTATGTAAGTAAGACCAAGATCTGATGTCCTCTGACAGTTTAACCAGCATCCATTACATTTTGAAAAGGAGCGAATTACTTCTTCTGTTCGCTCATCTCGCCATATCTCGCTAAAACTCCTCTTGTAGAGATTCCCGAGCTTTACTTGCCTTGCTTCACACAACTCAACATCACCGTTTGATTTTATAACAGGCCTTACAAATATGCTGTAACAGGGAAGGTTGAACTTTCCGTTCGCCCATAAAGGATACAGGGAATGGTAATCTGATGCAATCAGATCAGACACAGAATAAAGACCTGTTGCATCTTCTTCTGCATCGAAGTATTCAACCCTTGAGTAGTATCCCACACTTAACTCTATCTTGTGCCTTTTTACAAAATCTACAACAAATCTGAGATCTTCCTTCGTGTTCCACTTACTTATGGTATATTCAATCTCGATATGGGTAAAATCTTTGAGTTCCGTTATTATTCTCTCCACATTTTTGAATGTGTCCACACCCCTTATATACTTGTTCGTCTCAGGCCTTCCATCAAGAGAGACTGACACATATCTCACCCCTTCTTCCCTCACGAGAGAGATAAGTTTATCTGCAAGGATGCCATTTGAGAATATCCTTAAATTCTTCCCTTTGAATAACGATACAACCTCCCTGCACTCCGGATGGAGAAGGAAATCCCCGCCCGTGAGTATGAACTCTACATCATCTCTTATTTCATTATCACATAACAAACTCTCTATGACATCCTTATCAAGGTCCTCTTTCTCTTTAATCTTCCATATATTACAGGTTTTACATCTTGATGTACATCTGTTTGTTATGTAAATGGGTAAAGTGAGCACACGTCTTTTCTGTACAGAAGAGATAAATCTTGATAGGGCAATTGCCTTATTCCACACTCTGTTCATAGCTCAACTCGGCATTAATCTTGGAATAATTTTGATTTTTGATCTTTAATTTTTAAGTTTATTATATCACAACCTCCCCTTTATGTCAAGAAAATTTTTCGAACCACAGAGAACACAGAGAATCTTTATCAAAAAACCTCTGTGCTCTCCTTCAAATCTATTCAATCTCATTTATTCTAAACACGAAGTGTCTGTAACAGGTAAAAATCATTAAGCGAATTTGAGTGCACAGAGAATAAATAATATTTCTCTGTGACCTCTGTGGTATAGTTTCCTATGCAATCAAGGAAAAAACATATATGAACACGACATCCGCTGTATCAAAGTTCACTCAATACTCACCTCTATTAAGCTAAGTGCGAGCAAATACCTTCTGTTTAACAACACATATCTATTCATATCTTAATGCTTCAACGGGGTCAAGTTTTGATGCTTTGTTGGCTGGATACATACCAAAGAAAATACCTACACCCACAGCAAAAAAGAATGCAAGCAGTATTGAGCTCAAAGTAACAACTGATTGACCACCGCCACCAAGGAGGTGTCTAGGACCAAACGCACCTGCACCCACCATCATATTCCCCAATGTATTGGCAAAGATGACACCCAAAAGTATGCCAATTACTCCACCAGCAAAGGCAAGCACTACCGACTCTATGAGAAATTGCACCAATATATCTCTTCGTTTTGCACCCACTGCCTTTCTTATACCAATCTCTCTTGTCCTTTCGGTTACCGAAACCAACATTATGTTCATTATTCCAATTCCACCAACAATCAGTGATATTGCGGCAATACCTGCAAGCATAAGCTTGAATGTACTTACAGTTTGTTCTATAGTTTGACGAAATTCCTCTTGGCTTCTTACTCTGAAATCTACTACCTTATTATGTCTCGCAGTGAGTAATGTTTCCACTTGCTTGGCAGCAGTATCTGTAGCTTCAGAACTTTTGGCTTGTACAAAAATTGTCTGCACCTTGTCATCTCCTGTAAACCTCTTTTGAGCTGTAGTGAATGGTATGAGTATCTGGTCATCGAAATCTTCCCAACCTACCCGTCCTTTTTCTTTCAGAACGCCAATGACTGTAAATCTTTCGTCCCTTACTTTGATATCTTTACCAACAGGATACTCATTCCCAAATAGCTCTTCCTTAACTGTCTTTCCAATTATACAAACCTTTGCCCATGAATCAAGTTCTTCTTGGGCAAAAAATCTTCCCTCATCCATTTCAAGACTCCTTATAGTTTGATATGATGGAGAGGTTCCCAAAAGCCGTGTATCCCAGTACTTATCAAGATACCTGACTCTCTCTTGTGTTCTAATTTGAGGTGCCACCTCATTCACTGCCGAAATCTTTTCCTTAATAGCACTTGCATCCCCATGAATAAGTCCTTTAGATCTTCCCCTCCACTCTAATGCCTCCTCTTTGCTTTCTGCGCGTATTGGATAGACTATTAAAACATTTGATCCCAATTTCTCTATTTGTGATGTAATTTGACTCTTTGCACCCTCACCTACTCCTAACATACCAATAACAGCGGCTACACCTATAACAATACCCAATATTGTAAGAAAGGAGCGCATTTTGTTGGACAAGAGACCCTTATATCCAGACGTAATGCCAGATATAAGACTTCCTATAAGACTGGTTTTTTTGTTAACCTTATCTGCAGGGCTAAAGCCCTGCCCTACAAATTTTCTTTGAATTTTTTCCCGCTCAATCTGCCCATCCTTTAATTGAATTATTCTATCTGCATATTTTGCAACTTCTGGGTCATGGGTTACTACAATAATGGTCTTACCTTGTTCATGCAACCTTTTAAATACTGACATAACCTCCTCACCTGATTGTGAATCCAAATTACCCGTTGGTTCATCAGCAAGTATTATGGCGGGTTGATTTACGAGTGCTCTGGCAATAGCTACCCGTTGCTGCTCACCACCAGATAGCTCATTAGGATAATGATATGCACGCTCTTTAAGACCAACAGCCTCCAACGTCTCCATAGCTCTTCTTTTTCGCTCCCTATCCCCTATACCAGAGTAAAGCAATGGGAGTTCTACATTACCAAGTGCTGTTGTTCTAGGTAGTAAATTAAATGTTTGAAAAACAAATCCAATTTGCTCATTTCGAATTTCAGACAAGTAGTTATCATCAAGATTATCGGTAGGTTGATTATTCAATTTATAGCTTCCAGATGTAGGTTTTGACAGGCAGCCAAGTATATCCATCAATGTAGTCTTACCTGAACCAGAGGGCCCCATAATAGCTACAAATTCACCTCTATCAATTTCTAATGAGAGGCTTCTCAATGCCTTGACTCCAATCTTACCCGTGCTATAAGTTTTAGTTAAGTTATTTGCTTTTAGCAACTTAGTCATAGTTTTTAACCCTTCACTCACCTCTACATTGGGTGGTCTCTGCCTCTAGACCTTTCTGACCCTTCGGGAAGTCGGCGTTCAAATCCACTAATAACTACTTTATCACCTTCTTTTAATCCCTCTTTTATTTCAACTTTTACATCATCTTCAAGTCCCGTTATTACAGGTTGAGGGACTGGCTTTCCATCCTTTATTAACATCACGGTTGTACGGCCATCTCTCTCTGTGATTGCCTCCTTGGGCACACAAAGCACATCTTCTGCCCTTCCGATAATAATATCCAAGTCCGCAGTCATACCAGGTTTGATCAATTCTATACCAGTTAGTTGTTCCTCGGTTGGTTGGATAAGTGTGGATGGAAGCTGTGGACGGCTTTCTGGCGGCGTCACTTCGTACTCTCTTGATTTTTTCTGGATAGCATTTTGGATCTCCTCACGACCGGCACCTTGCTCGCGCAGGCTCTGAATTTCCTTGTTGATGGCAGCACGCTGTTCCTCAGTCAACTGTGCGAAGGCGTGCTCTCCAAGACGAGGACGTTGGCCTTTTGGCCGTTCCTCCTCTGCAGAAACACGGACAGAGCCTAGGATTTCTACCTCTACCGGATACACAACAATATTTCCTTCAATAGTTCCTGCTGGTGCTATCTTTTTTACTACTCCCCGGTATACTTTACCCCTTATGGCATCAAATCCAATATTTACTGACTGCCCTGCCCTTACTCTGCCAACATCTACCTCGTTTATGTCGGTCTTTACAATCATCTTACTTAAGTCAGCTATCGTCATAAGGGCAGTACCACCGCCACCAAATGCTTGAGTTCCCGAAGTAATCATCTCGCCTTCTTCAACATTTAGATTGATAACTACCCCTGAAATAGGTGATTTAACGATTACATTGTCAAAGGCCCTTGATGCAAGACTTTGCAGTTTTATTGGTTCAGTTCCTCCCAAATCTAACCACAGTTGCTTTTCTGCTAGCTCGTACTGTATCTTACTATTCTTATATGATTTCTCATCATCCTCAACATCCTTTTTTGCAATGAATCCTTTCTGATACAGTTCCTGTTTGCGCTTCAAATTTCTTTCTGCATCCTCTAAATCAAGTTTTGCACGCTCTAAGGATGCTCTTGCTTGTGCTATCTGCCGTGCTTGTGATGATTCCTGCTGTACTAATGCTAACTTGTCACCAGCTTTGACACTATCTCCTTCTTCTACAAAAAGTTTCTTTACTTCACCTGCTAATTCTGACTTTATATTAACGGTGGTTACTGGTTTTACTTTACCACTCTCAGTTACTTTAACAAGTATGTCGCCTTTTTCAACCAGCACGGTTCTAAATTGTTGTTCCTTTGCATCCTTATTTCCTAAAATTGATATAAAAATAACCAACCCTACTATTATGATTACCACAATTCCACCAATAACAAATAGCTTCTTCTTCATTAACGCCTCCCGTTTAATAAGTTTCTGGTGAAAAATGCTTTCTTTCAGGAGAAAGGGAGAATAGGGAGAGCTGGAGAAGTGAATTTATATTTTCTTAAATTATAAGGAGTTATGGAATTTTAAGAATTTCTCCATTTCATACTTTCCCCATTTCTCCTTGCTTACAGGACTTTTTCACCGGGAACTAATAAGGCAATTGACCCATAGCTTTCTTTAAGATAGCTTCGGCTAAAAGATAATCATATATTGCTTTTGTATGGTTTACTTTGCTGTTTGAGAGTGCTACGCCAGCATCGATAACTTCAGTTATTGGAGCAACACCAGTTTTATATCTTCCCAATGTTGTATTGTAACTCTCTTCCACGCTTTCTATCTGTTTTTCTGTCAAGTCTATCTTCTTGAATGTGGTAACTAAGTTAAGGTATGCTAATTTCGCTTCTAAGTTTATTTCCTTCTCCAAATTTACATAATTGAGATTAGCTTCATTCAAATCTATCTTTGCTGCCTGAATAGCCCTTCTTTTTACTCCACCATCGAATATTGGAAAGCTTAGTCCTATTCCTACACGCCAATTAGTATTCTCATTCCAATTTGTTTGATTAATTGGAAGTCCAGCAAACGCAAACTTATCTGCATAAACATTATAACTACTTGTAATTGTAAAAGTGGGTAACCCGTTTATCTGTGCCAGCCTCAAGTTATATTTCCTAATTGAAAGACTTGCCTTTTGCTGTACAAGTTCAGGGCGATTTTTGAGAGCCTCATTTAGGCAATTGTCAAAATTGGGAGGTTCTTCTCTAATAAATTTGACTGGTTTTATTTTTGTGGGATAATCTAAACTAATACCCATTACATGGTTTAGCTCCGCATGCGCAATCTTTAGATCACCTTCAATCTGCAGTGAATCAACTTCAGCATTTGCAACATCTACTTCAGCCTTCAAAATATCAGCTCTTGGTACAAGTCCCAGATCAAACTGAGCTTTAGCAAATTCTAAATGCGTTCTCTTCTGATATAAACTCTCCTTTTTGAGTTCCAAAATTTCTGATGCCTCAAGCAAATTATAGTATTTCCTGATAACATCAAGAATTAGTATAATCTCAGTAAGACGATAGTCCTGTTTTACTGAAGACAGTGACTCTCGAGACTTTGCAGCATTTATCAGAGTTCTTCCACTATTGAATGGAATCATCGATGCATTTAGCGATAAACTATAGTGATTTTCGTTCCACTCAAACCTGTCATATATATCGTTAAGATTGTATCCCCCAGTGAGGTCGAGCCCTGGCAAGAATCCCGATCGTGCATCTTGTAAGTTTATTTCAGCGTTACTAACATTTCCTTCAGCTATAGCAATCTTATGCGAATTTTTTAATGCAATCTCTATGGATTGCTCAAGAGTTAATGAATCTTCAGACAAAGTTGCCAATGTATGGTTATTAGGGAATGCTGGGTATCCGAATGTTGGAGTCGTTAATTCTATTATTGAATAAACTATAAAGATGCTGGTTATCCTAATATATTTACCAGTTCGTCTCTTCTCTGATTCAGATTGTAATAAATTCATGATTCGATCCTCCTTTCAGCGAGCATTTGGCATAACTACTTATATCTGAGCCAGGTTAATATACTGCCAAACCGGAGGTATATCTGAACCTGTCTCATATGTGAAGATTATGGAAAAGTATCTATTAGAATCATATCATAGAAATGTTAATCTGTTAAGTTTTTTCAAGAAGGTACTGAAAAAGGTATTTGGCAAGGTGTAAGTTAACGAGGTTGGGCAAGATGAACTTTTATCCAGATTTCCTGTTTTTGGGGTATTTGTCTCTCACGCATCCCGCCGCGTTCACCACCTGGCATACCTCCTCTCGGCATGCCTCCACCTACGCTGCCGCGTTCACCACCCACTTCATCGGTCATGCGCTGACGGTCTCTCGTGCCAATGCCACCCCACTCCAACCCAATACCGAGGGTTTTTTGCGGTGGTTGCGGCTTGATGAAGTAATAATCCCCGTGCTTTTCACGCAGTGGAATACAGAATTCATATGTGTAGATACCCCGGGGAACAGCAGAACTAACAGCCGGACCCCTGGACCCATCCGCAGGTATGATTATTTCTTGCTTTCCCTCTTCTAAGAGAACTTCGATCTGATTGGCCATAATCTCCCGTTCCCGTATGAGGCGCTGTTTCAGTTCAGGGATCAAACTGTCCCTGAAACCACCTTCCCCAAGCATTCCCGACTTTTGCATTTCGGAAAGGGAGGGTCCGCCTATATAACGGATACCGAAATCCTTTTTCTTTCCTCCTGTCTCATCCAGCCACATGGTGACACCGCTCATCCGAATCAGTCGCTCCCAGGTCTGGCTCCTGGTGCAGAAGAGGATATATAGATTTTCGTCGTCGTTCCGTAGCCCCAGGCTTACCTGTTCGTCTTCAAAATATGTCAGAGGCGTGTCTGACCAGTCCTCCACCTGACCATCGACCTTGATTGACTCAGCCGACCATTGACTTTGCATTTCCAGTGCT
>Ga0210049_1004029_pt1 | contig 13034 bp, 13 predicted proteins | sample CryGeyCG2014_300_2_FD_183964 | JGI IMG/M metagenome (GOLD analysis project Ga0210049, IMG submission 183964) | Groundwater microbial communities from aquifer - Crystal Geyser CG06_land_8/20/14_3.00 (SPAdes) (version 2) | ecosystem: Environmental > Aquatic > Deep subsurface > Groundwater | place...
AAATAATATTCACGTATCCTTATGGCGTAGTCAAACCCTGCGGTTATTTGCAATGATTATCCTGCCGATGACCCTGCTCTCGGTGGTCATCGCGATTGGCAGCGTTGCCATTCATCAGCAGACCATGCGCGCGCAACTACCCGAAGAGACGTGGAAGACCGCCGCCAACCCTGCCTTGGAATTAACGTTGGTTGCGCCACTGGCGCTGATTCCACCTTTGTTGTTTGCGGTCGGCGCGTTGTGGTTCGCTAACAAACAAATTATCCGGCCGCTGCAAGATTTGGAGACTAAAGCCGCCGCACTGGCCTGGGGAGACTTTGAAGCCATCAAAGAATCGGTCGGCGGGATTTCCGAAGTGCGGCACTTGCAATTGGAATTAACCGAAATGTCGCGCAAGGTGCAAGCCGCACAGGAAGGACTGCGCGGCTATATCGGCGCGATCACTTTCGCCCAGGAGGAGGAGCGAAACCGCCTGGCGCGCGAATTGCACGATGACACCCTTCAGGCGGTGATTGCTTTGAAACAGCGCGTTCAACTCGCTCAAAGATCTGTCAAGACTCAAAGCGGTCACCAGGCGTTGTATGAACTTGAGACTCTTGCCGAACAAACCATTGAGAATCTCCGCCGCCTGACGCGTGCCCTGCGTCCGATCTATCTGGAGGACCTGGGGCTGGTCACCGCGCTGGAAATGCTGGCGCGTGAGACGAGCCAGTCCAATCACCTGGAAATTGATTTTCAAAAACACGGACAGGAAAAACGACTATCTCACGAAGTGGAACTGGCGTTATACCGTATCGCACAGGAAGCTTTGAATAATGTGGTCCGTCATTCGCAAGCCCAGCGTGCAGGCTTGCAACTCTCATTTGGAGAGAAGGAAACCAAGTTGGAAGTAAGCGATAACGGCATCGGCTTCGACATGCCGAAGAGCCCCACCGATTTCGCGCCCAGCGGTCACTTCGGCCTGCTGGGTATCCGCGAGCGCGCGGATTTGATCGGCGCCCGCCTGGAGGTGGAATCCGCTCCGGGAAAGGGAACCAGGCTCAAAGTCAGGTTGTGAAGCGCTAAACGTCATAGGCCATTTTATCTATTCAAAACCCCGCCATCCTACGCTCATGCAAAGGCGGGATTTTGCTTATCATGTCACCATCCTGAATCGGTAGGTGAATGTTGGCAACGGAAACGGCAACTCCATCAACTTCTTCGAGAAGCGATCGTTTGAGAATATTTCTGCGCGCCCTTTTATTTGTGGCAGGCTTCTCCCTGTCAGGGCGGCAGTTGCGCCAATTAATGTGGAGTCCCTATGATTGTGGCGCGCCTGCAGGATGAACGAAGGATAAAGTCAAACCCGTCAGGGACATTCGTCATAAGCCATTTGGCGCATGAGTCGTTACGCTATCCTGCGCTGGAGACAATCCAATTGTCAGGCTACTATTGGGCTATCCGATCACGGAGGCCCAATATGTTTTCAAAGACGAGCAAATTTTTATTTCTCTTTCCGATAGTGATGTTATTGACTACTGCGATATCCGCTTGTTCCACGCAAAGCCGGTCAAGCGACCTGCGCATGATGCCGCTGGACAAGATGCCTGCGGAAGTGCAATCTGCGCCTGTAACAGTGCAAACGGCATATCAGTTTGCCGCGGCCAACCCCGACATTATGAAAAATATTCCCTGCTATTGCGGTTGTGGAAACGTTGGTCACACGTCGAATTATTCCTGCTATGTATCAAATGTGGATGATAAAGGCAGGCTCGCTTTTGACAATCACGCCCTTGGTTGTTCCATCTGCGTGGATATTACGCAGGACGTGATGCGGATGTTGCAAGAGGGGAAGTCGCCTGCAGAAGCCAGAACGTACGTAGACGCGACTTATTTCAAGTACGGCCCCTCGAACATTCCGTGAGAAAGTAAACAGGTAAACAAGTAGACAGGTAAACAGGATGACAAAAGGGATGATGTGGCTTTTGCTGGGACTGATAGCGTTGGTCGTGGCCTTCGCGCCATTGCCAGCCCAGTTCGTTGCGCCTCAAGCGCGGACCTTTCAGGTGGACGCGCGACAATTTGCATATTCTCCCTCCGAGCTTAAGGTCAACCCTGGCGACACGGTGACCATTCAACTCGTCAGCACAGACGTGGTTCACGGACTCTATTTGGACGGCTACGACATTTCAGTCCAGGCCGACCCGGGCCAAACCGCGACCTTGACCTTTATCGCAGACAAGCCAGGGTCTTTCCGTTTTCGATGTAACGTCACCTGCGGAGCCATGCACCCGTTTATGATTGGCAAGTTGACAGTCGGCACAAATGATTGGCTCTATCGCTCGGTTGGTCTCGCCGTATTGGCGGCCGCTGGAAGTGTTGCGTATTTCGCATTCCACAGCCATCACGAAAATACGCAACACGCAACACCTAACACGTAACTATGGAACTCACATCCAACAAGTTCGTAAAAGGTTTACTCCTAAACCGCTATCCACAATACACAGTATTTATCGTTATGCTGGCGGGATATATCTTCGCCATCCTTGCAGGACTCATTGGCACACCTGTTGGAAGCCGCAATTTCAGCATCGTCTTCGTGTGGATCGCATGGTGGGCGATCTTGATTCTCGTCGCCGTCCCATTCTTCGGGCGCGGATGGTGCGCGGTGTGCCCGATTCCGCTTCCCGGCGAATGGTTCCAACGCGGAGCGGTATTAAGCCCGCCCGATAAAAAACCAAAGCGGCTCAATCTGCGCTGGCCCAAAGCGTTACGAAATATCTGGTTACAGAATGTCTCTTTCCTCCTATTGGCATTATTTAGCGGCGTTCTTCTCACCACACCGAATATTACGGGAATCGTTTTGGCCGCCATGCTCTTCACCGCGATTGGATTAAGCGCAATCTTCGAGCGCCGCGCCTTTTGCCGCTATCTCTGTCCAGTCGGCGGATTTATCGGTTTATATTCTCAAACTGCTCCCATCGAATTGCGGATCAAAGACAAGCAAGTCTGTGCGGCTTGCGTTGGCAAGCCTTGTTACAACGGCAACGAAAACGGTTACGGTTGTCCGTGGGATGTCTTCCCTGGCGGCTTGACGAAGAATACCTATTGCGGCTTGTGCATGGAATGCATCCGCACCTGTCCGCACGATAATATCGCGATCAACCTTCGTCCATTCTCAGCTGATCTTGCAAAACCATCCACAAGAATGGATGAAGCCTTCAAAGCCTTCATTATGCTCGCTGCGGCAATGGTCTATGCAGGTGTGTTGCTGGGGCCATGGGGCGCGCTAAAAGATGCGGCGTACAACGTCGGCGCAAGCGCATGGTTTATCTATGCCATCATTTTTCTTGCAATTATCTTCCTCGTTCTTCCTGGGCTTTTCACACTCGGCATTTTAAAAACGAAGAGCGCTCTCCCACTGAAACGGCGTTTTGCTTCTCTCGCAACCGCCCTCATTCCTCTCGGCTTGATGTTCTGGATTGCATTCAGTTTATCTTTCGTACTGACTAACGCAGCCTACATTTTTGCCTCATTATCCGATCCGCTCGGTCTCGGCTGGAATTTATTCGGCGCGGCAAACGCCGCATGGCAGCCCATGCTCACATCCATTCTCGCGCCCGCGCAAACGCTGGCGCTGGTCGGCGGATTGATCTGGTCCGCGCGCACCGCGCAGAAAGCCGCGAGCGAAATAAAAACATCTTCGATACCCGTCGTCGCATTTTGCTTTATCACCACACTGGTCATGCTCTGGTTGCTCTTATGAAACGCTCGGAACTCCTCTCCCGCATTTTGATAACGATAGCAATGGTCGGGGCGGTTGGAACGCCGCTCATTATCTGGGCGCGCACGCCGCTGATCCACGCGCAAGTCGCGGAGAACGGCGGATGGAGTCCCGATGTCATCCATGCGAATGCTGGTGAGCCAGTAACTTTACATCTCACCTCTGACGATGTGGCGCATGGTTTCGCTGTCGGCCAGATGGATATGCAAAGCGTGGATGTCCTGCCTGGCAAAGTCACTGACGTCACTTTGACTTTTGACAAGCCTGGGATTTACACATTCTTCTGCACGCGCTGGTGCGGACTCAATCACTGGCGGATGCGCGGCACGATTGAAGTCAGCGGTTCAAACGCGGACCTCGAGCCTGCTCCCGCGCCTGTGCTGAACGAAGTCGAAGCGCCGCTGTACGTTTCCCTCGGCCTCGACATTGACGCGCCGCACGACGCGCCCATCATTCCGAGTCATCAGCCATCGGCAATCAACGGACAGCAACTGGCAGCCAATTTACCAATTACCAATTACCAATCTCCTGACTACTATCGCTCACATTCGCCCTACCAGGTATTTGATGAATTGTCCACTACATCACTCACAGGATCACAGCGCTGGGACGTGGTTGCCTCCATCTGGCAATCCAACACAACACCCGAATCCCTTGCAAATGGACAGCGACTCTACGCCCAAAACTGCGCGGCCTGTCACGGCGAGAACGGCGCAGGGGATGGAGTCTTCGCGGATAAAGTCGCTACTGACTTTGGTAAAAGCATGTCGAGCGCAAATAACGGCCGCCCTGTTGACTTCAGCGACCCAACCCGCATGCTCGGCGCGAGTCCCGCGCTGTTGCAGGGAAAAATCCTGCGCGGCGGCATGGGCACGGGCATGCCCATGTGGGGCTCGATTTTTACCGAGGAACAAATCTGGGACTTGATTGCGTATCTATACTCTTTTCAATTCAATTATTACTAAGGAGACACCATGAGCAAAAAACACAAGAAGCAAAAGCAAAGGCAAGCCGTTCCCTGGCCGCCGATCATAATAGGAGGGCTGCTATTAATTGCCGCCGCGTTCTTTATTGCCAATCAAGGCGGAGGTGGCGGCGGATCCCCATCCATTGCGGTGGATCAGCAAAAGATTGATTACGGCGATGTGAAATTTAACGTGGAGAAGACCTTCGCCATAAAAATAACAAACAACGGCGACGGCGCACTGCGCTTCAAGGAAAAACCGTACATTGAAGTACTGGAGGGGTGTTGACCTCCCCAATTAACCATCAGTTCGATGGTACTCAAACCCGGCGAAAGCACAATCGTCCAATCCAGTGTCTTCATGATGCACGAAGGCATGGATGGTCCGCACAACTTTGCGGTTCATCTCAAAACAAACGATCCCACAAATCCTGATTTGGTTGTGAACGTGTTATCGAACTGGATCCCGTAAAAAGGCGTTTGGCATCGTCGGCGCGTGGCGGATGAAGTCCTTGCAGGTCAAGCGGGGTTGGGAACGGCTGGCTGGACGGGTGACGGGAAAAACTGTCCGGGATTGATCCTGCCAATTTGGCGGAGGCAGGCTAATGAATACTACAACAGATGAGTAATGGTAACAGAATCAAAAGCCCGTTCTCTCGATGAAAACGGGCTTTCCGATCGCTGATTACGAACACTGGTCACTTGCTCTACCCACAACCCCCGCCAGATTTATCGCGCTTCAACTGCAATTGGATCTTGGGCGTGAAATCCAATTCCCATTCTGCCAGCGGACTGGGATTGGCGCATTCGTAGCGGTCGCCCAGGGCCGAGTTGAAGGCGTAGCGCAACACGTCCGCGCTGGAAACGGTCAGCAGGCGGATGCCTTCCTCGCTTTTGCCGAAGACCGCGATCCAGTTGTTGACGCCGCCTTCCAGGATGTAGACGTTCGGCGCCGCCTCGGCCACTAGAATCTTCCAGGCTTCGGTCGCGGCGACCTCGTCATTGCTCACCACCACGTAGACTTTGTTTGCGGCCTGGTCCGCGAGCAGGGACGGGACGACGGTCTTGATTTCCGTCAGCGGAACGTTGACCGAGTTCGCAATGTGGAACAGGTTGTAGTCCGCTTCGGAGCGCACGTCAATGACGGATGCAATGAGACGGTCGTCCGCCATCGTGGCGAGTAACTCGCCGGGGTGGATTTGCACCTTGCGCTCGGCCAGCATTTCGTCGGCGGTGTACTGCACTTTTTGCCCGTCCACTTCACGCTCGAAGGTGAGACGGTCATATTTGGCGTTGGTGGAAGGCGTCCCGATGAGGGCGACTGAGATGGCCGCGACAGCCAAAAGTCCCGCGCCCGCGAGGCGGAGCTTCGGTTCCTTCGTCAGGTCTTTTTTGCCGAAAATCCTTTCGAGTTGTTCCGCGCCCCAGAACATGAACAGCGCCATGAACACCACCAGCAAAACCACCACGCCGACGGGCAGTCCGAAAACCTGGTCGAGGGTCAGGCGGCCGAAGTAACCCGCGTGGGTGTACCAATAATCAAAATATTTTTCCGTTTCACCGAACAGGAGCGCGCCGAAGAACCCGCCGAGCATGAAGAACATCCCGTCAATTTTGCCGGTGGAGGCGGAGGCCAGCGAGGTGGTGGGACAGAACCCGCCGACGATGAAGCCGACGCCCATGATTAGGCCGCCGAGGATGCCGGAGGCCAGGTAGGTTTCATTGACCCACACGAGGTTGAAGTTCAACAGGCCGAGACTCACCGCGCCGAACAGCAATACCATGGCGGTGACGATGGCCGTGAACATGACTTTGAGCACGGTCATTTCTGTGAAGTAGAACTGGGCGGCCAGTTTGCGTGAGTCGCCGAAGCCCGACATTTCGAGTGTGAAGCCGAAGGCAAAACCGATCAGGCCGAAGACGAGGTAGGTCCATGGGTTTTCAGCGCTAACGGACATGAATGCGGGTAGAGGGAATTGCATGTCAGCCTCCTATAACCAAAGTTTGCGGACGAAATATGCCACGGCGTACGCACCGCCGAAGATGGCGAACATCACCACCCACGAACCGGCGGAGAGAGTCGCGCCACCTGTGAGCGCCTGGCCGGAGGTGCAGCCGCGCGCCATGCGCGCGCCGTACAGGAACAGCACGCCGCCGAGGAAGGACACCAGCCAGCGCGTGCGGTTGGAGATGCGGGGGCCTTTGGTCGTTTCAAGTTTGACGCGTCCGAAGATCATGCCGGAGGAAAATCCGCCGACCAGCGCGCCGAAGAACACCGGGATGATCCAGTCATCGAAGGGATTCTTGTCGCCGCCCGCCAGTTTGAGCAGGTAGGGAGTCTGGTCCACGTGATCGGGCGCAACCGCGTCTTCGGCAGCGGTCACGATGCGGCTGGTGGCCCCGGATGATCCGAGGCCGTTGCCCGTCAGGAAGAGCGCCAGGAACAGCACGATGCCGAGCACCATCCCGCCGAAGTACGGATGAACATACGGTTTCGCGGTGCGGTTGAACAATCCTTTTTTGATGGGTGTAGCGGTTGTCATATTTTTCTCCTTCACTCCCCTCTCCCAATGGGAGAGGGGCAGGGGTGAGGGCTTTTTCAAGTTGCCGCCGTCCTGAGCGGAACGGAGTGAAGTCGAAGGATGGGTGACCAAAGCAACCATGATTCTCTGGTTACTTGCCCTTCGACTTCGGGAGTACCCTCCGCTCAGGGCAGCGGTTTACCAATTACCAATTACCAATTACCAATTACCAATTACCAATTACCAATTACCGATCACTGAAAACTGATCACTGCTCTTTCGCTTCCATATCTTCCCAGCCCGTGACCATGGCCTGGATGCTATCCAGCGGCTCGGGTCCCGCGATGGTCGTCAAATAGACGTGGCCGACGATGAAGGTCGCGAACAGCCAAGCCATCAGTGTGTGCATTGGGGCGAGGAAGGGCAGGCCGCCGAACCAGGCCTGGATGGAGGGGATCTTCTGGACCATCCACATCATCATGCCGGTGATTCCCTGCAAGGGGAGCAGGACGCCCAGCAGGCCGAGATAGGTGATCTTTTGCAATGGGTTGAACTTTCGTTCTTTGGTTTTATCGAACGGATGCGGCTCGTGCCTGAAGACGCCCTGGAGGTAATACTTTGCCTGCGTGATCGCCTGGTCAATGAAACCGTAGGGATGCGGGATGTATTGCTGGATCTCGCCGCTGATGAGATGCCAGAGGATCGAGACCAGGGCGTTGATCGCCAGCAGGGCGGCCAGCACGTTGTGGATGGTCACAATGTGGCGGAAAGAGAAAGCGCCGAACAGGTCGGGGCGGTGGATGACGAGTCCGGTCATCAGGAGCACAACGATGGCGATGGTCTGGAGCCAGTGCCAGAAGCGCTCGTAGACTTCGTACATGTAGACGGGCTTCGTTTCAACAGTGCGCTTGCCGTGCCTGCGCGCCAGGATGTAGCGCAGGGTGCTATGTACTGCCACTCCTGCAACTGTGCCGAGGAAGAGCAACGCGCCGAACCAGTCAATCCATGCGACGCGGTTATGTCCGAAGATATAGGTTTTATCTTTTTCGTTGGCGGGGTCGTAGTACAGCGCGCCGTTCTCGCTGACGATGTTTCCTGTCGCGGTCACGTTGGTGCCCTGCGCAAATTCAGGCGTCACGCCTGCGGGACCGGAGTCCGCGAGCAGGATCGGGGCGGTGACGCGCGAGTCGGTGTTATGACAGGCCGCGCAGTCGCGCGTGGCAAATTTGCTGTCCACCACGTTGTGGTTGATCGAGTAGGGTTGCACCTGTCCGTAGATGCGGACGTTGTTCAGCCCCAGCGATTCGAGTTTGCCCGCGATCAGGTTTTGCTTGGCTTTGGTGTCGAGCACCAGTTCCGATTCGGAGAGTTTGCTGTCGCCGTCCACGTCGAGCGCGGAAAGCACGTCGGCCGTGTAAACGCCATTCGTGAGGTACGCAACCTCCAGGTCCGCTTTGCGAACCGGGCGCAGGTTGCCGTCCCCGTCTTCGTAAATCCAAAAGAAGGATGTGATCAAGTTGTATGGAGCGAACAAGGTCTTGCCGTCCTCGACGTCGGTGCGTTGCATCAGCACGGGCTGGTAGCCGGTCACCAGGTCGGTGGTCGTAGAGACGTTGCCTTGCAACGTCTCTACGATGCCGCGGCATTCTGCCCGGGCGGAGCCGTCGAGCCGCACCACGGTCCAGTCCACGCTGGAATAGGCGGGCGCGACTATCCTGGGGACGTGACAGGTTTCGCAGGCCACGACTTGCATGTGACGGTCGTTGTAGGGGAGCCAGTTCGCGTGCGATTTGTTGGTATCGTGGCAGGATTCGCAACGGCGCATGGTGCTCTTGAGTTCGGGCGCGATCCCGAACTGCGCGCTCACGCCGCGCGCAAAATTGTGATCGGGCATTTGCAAATATTCGCCGATCTCCAGTTTACGCGGATCGTAAGTGAGATGCTCGGGGTTGGCGGCTTTCTCGTCCAGCGAGTGCGAGGGGTTGTTGAGCGAATAATGGCAGTCGGTGCATTTCAGGGCGCGCTCGGCATGGATGTCCCAGGCGCGGTCCAAGCCGGCTTTGCCGCTCAGGTTCAAACCCGACTCGGAAATTTTTTGCGAGGCGATCACCTGTCCCGTGGTGGCGGTCTGCGTTTGCGTCGCGTCGCAGGCGTCCAGCATGAGCGGCGCGATCGGGTCTTCGTGGATTTCACCGTGGCAGGCCGCGCAGTTTTTATTCGTGGGGTCTTGCAGTTGAACGAATTCATCTTTCAATTCGCCGTTCTCGTCGAAGGCGTCGGCGTTCCAGGCAAAGCCGTCCGCGTCGGGGCTGGAGCGTTCAACAATGCCCATGCCGACGAGGGTGGCGGTGTTGGCCCATCCGAATTCGCCGCGCTCGATGGATGCAATCCGCGCGGCGTTGTTCGGGTTGGCGGTGTGGCACAGGAAGCAATTCATTTCGATGTCGCCGGACTTGGACCAGTCCCACGCTTTGAATTTTCCCGTTTCGGGATCGTACGCGCTGGCTTCGGGATTTTCCGCGTCCGGCTTCAGACTCACGAGAGGCTGGCCGCCGCGACTAGTGACCGCTGGCCCGCCCCCAGGGACGCGCCACCCGTAGGTTTTCAGCCAATCGGGTGTGGTGAGGTCGAGACGTTCGTCGCCCTTCGCCGAAAGGTAGCGATATCCGATCGGGTCGAATTCCCCGAACAGCCCGTCCGACGCGTTCCACGTTTCCGCGCTGGCCGCGTAGTCACGCAGGCCGAGGTCGGAATGGTACGAATGCGAGACGATGAACTCGGTGTCGTGGCATTCGCCGCAGGTCTTCATCGTCGAGACGGCCCCTCCGCTTTCGAGCACGTTGACTCCGTCCGTATCGAGCAGGGCGAAGGTCGGGTGAATGGGCGAGACGGATGGAACGGGCGCGCTTTCGTTTTTTGCGAAGGCGGCATTAATCCCGAACGCGAGAGCGACGACCAATGTGCCGAGCAGTAAGAGTTTGAAAAATGTCTTCATAGTTTTTCCTCACGCGAAACGTACACAGGTATACAGGTACACACGTACACAGGTTCTCATGGAGTCGCGGCGTGGAACACGAAACGTGTAACTCGCAACCCGTGTACTTACCGCCCGCCCCATTCGATCGGGTCGCCGGGGTAGCCGAGGGCTTTCCAGTCCAGGCGGCCATTGTCGCTGTGACAGGCGTCGCATTGCAGGGCGTTCTCTGTGGGCTGAACCATGTGCGTGGTCGGCCAGTACATCCAGGTTTCGGCGAAGCCATACTGACCGGAAAACTTCAAGCCGGTATCCTGCGCGCCGAGCGCGAGCGCGGAGGGCCAGTCGAAGGTCTCCCAGAAACCGCCGCCACCGTTCCCGCCTCCGCCTGTGCGCGGCTGGAGCAGATAGTTGTAGACTGTGTCATAGGGCTGTTTGGCAACGTGCAGTTTGAAGGGGAAGATCCTGGCTTTCGGGTCCTTGATGTTGCCAGCCGGGAGGTTGATGTGGGTGGGTTTCAGCGGATCTATTTTGTCGCCCAGCAGGTAGCGATAGGACAGGTTGCCATTGAACCAAAGATAGACGGGGGTGTAATTCTTTTCGTAGACGAAGGAGCCTTTGATCTTCAAATAGGTGTAATGATCCTCGGGCTGATCCTGCCCGGCAGTGGACCAGTCCCACGAGACTTTGGTCGGGTCTTTCAGCGCGATGTTGGGGATGTGGCAGGTCTGGCAGGCGACCGCGTCGGTGTGCAGGTTGAGGCGCGCGTCGGCGTGGGGTTGCGCGGCGTGACAGTCTTCGCAGGCCGCCTGCTCGCTTGGGTCAACCGTGTAGTTGTCCGCAACCATGCGGCCTTTGATTACGTGGTTTTCCGTGCGGTGGCAATCGGTGCAGAGGAAGTTTTCGCGCCCCATGTGAACGTCCAGGTTTTCCGCAGGGAAGTATAAGCTCTCGTCGAGGTCGCCGTGCTTGACGCCGTTGCCGCCGCCGCCGTCGAAGTGGCATTTGCCGCAGTTATCGCGCGTGGGCGCGCGCACGGACTTTGCCGCGGCCAGCAGGTCGGTCCCCTCGGCGGGATTGCCATATTCGCCTTTGGCATACGCGGACGTGTCCGCGTGGCAGGCGAGGCAGTCCACGTTTTCGGGATCGTTGAAATCGTAGTTGGCATCCGTCCAGCCGTAGCCGGTGTGGCAGGTCATGCACTTCTTTTCGTTGCCCTGCGTGCCGATGCAGAAGTTGTTGATCTGGTTGGCCTTGCCGATGGTGACAGGCTCGTCGCGCCAGGGAACGTCAAACGGCTGGCTCTCCCACGTGAAGTGGGTGGTAGCCATCATTTCAGTGGCGGCGTCCGGGTGGCATTCCAGGCAGGCCTGGGTCACTTCCTGCCCGGTGGTGAAATCCCCTTGAACAATGTCTTTATGGTCGGTGTGGGTGACGTGGCGGGGCACACTATCCGAGGGGGTGTCTTTCGCCTGGGCAGGCTCCGGCCAGAATATCGCCAGGGGGACGATGATGACCAGTAAAATGGCGGCCAGGCCGAGGGTCCAGAGGGAGCGGGTCTTCGTCATTGCAATCTCCTGTTCAGGATTGGATTTCTTCCATCAAATTGGCGCGTTCCATCAGCCGGTCACGCAGGACGGAACGGAGCAGGTCCAGGGCTTGCAGGATGCGGCGGTCGTGGAGGTGATAATGGATGGTGACGCCGCTTCGTTCAGGCCGGACCAGGCCGCGGTCGCGCAGGATTTTGAGGTGGCGCGAGGCTGTGGGCTGGGTGATCCCCAGCGCGTTGCTCAGTTCGGTGACATTGTGCGGCCCATCCTCCAGGGCATACAGCATGAGGATACGGGTGGGGTCCGCCAATGCAAAGCACAACTCGGCTTCGAGTTGTGATACTTCCTGCGCAAGGGATGGGGTTATCATTCAATTCCTTTATGTGTATAATCGAATATATACAACATCGCCATATCGTAACATTTACTTGGACACATATATAGTGAAACATGTCACAAATGCTTGCGCAGGATGTCACAAAAACTTCTACAATATTAATCTTTCCGCCATTCGGTGTAAAATTCGTTATCAGCCCTTATAATGTGGCAAGGAGATCGCGATGGTGATGCAAGATAAAGAAGCCCCCTCGGTGAATGTTGGAGTTCGCCTGCGCGTGTTGCGTGAGGAACGCAATATTTCGATGCGCGGCCTGGCAGTGAAAAGCGGCCTTTCGGCCAATGCGTTGAGCATGATCGAACGCGGCAAGTCCAGTCCTTCGGTCAGCACGTTATACAAACTGGCGGATGCGATGGGAGTGGATATTACGGCATTCTTTGGAGAGTCGTTGGAGCGCCAGCCGATTGTTTTCATGAAGGCCGCGGAGCGCCCGCGCGTTTCCTTCCAGCGCGGGGTGTGGGAGGATCTGGGCGGCGCGACTTTCATTGGCCGCATGGAGCCGTTCATCCTGACGCTCGAAAATGGGGGAGGCAGTGGGCCGAACGCGATGGTGCATACCGGGCACGAATTTGTTTTTTGCCTGCGCGGCACGCTGGAATACCAGGTGGAGAATCAGGTCCTTGTGCTGGAACCCGGGGACAGTCTCATCTTTGCGGCGCACCTGCGCCATCGCTGGCGCAATCCCGGCAATACGGTGGTCAACGCCTTGATCTTGCTGGCGGATTTTTCCGAGACCGATCACGGCTTGTCTGCGCACCAAAAATTGGTTGAAGAATAACAAAAACGGCGGACGAATTTCGTCCGCCGTTTACGTATTGACAGGGCAGGTTATTTTTCCGGCGCGCCGGCGTCAATCCACTGGAT
>Ga0210049_1004032_pt1 | contig 13027 bp, 11 predicted proteins | sample CryGeyCG2014_300_2_FD_183964 | JGI IMG/M metagenome (GOLD analysis project Ga0210049, IMG submission 183964) | Groundwater microbial communities from aquifer - Crystal Geyser CG06_land_8/20/14_3.00 (SPAdes) (version 2) | ecosystem: Environmental > Aquatic > Deep subsurface > Groundwater | place...
TTGTTGACGAGGTAGACCTCGCCCTCGGCTACCTTGCGCGGCGGCTGGCCGCGAATGGGCCGCAGGTTGGCAACCTGCGCCACGGGCTTGAAGACGGGCTTACCGGCCTCGGTGGTTTCGACCAGCGGTTCGGTGGCGCCGCGCGGCTGAAGCTCCAGCAAGCCTTCGTAGAGGCTGCCCAGATGCTGCACCGCAAGGGTGGCGTAGTCCACGTCGCGCGCGCCCGGTTCGTCCCAGCGCTCCCGTTCGTACGCGAGCCGGTCGATCACTTCCGCCAAGCGATTGTCCCCGATCTCCCAGCGCACCTGGCCGGGCTGCGGCGTGTGGGCGAGGTGCGGATGCTTGACCGGGTCGAACAGCCCACCGTTGTAGGCCGGTATCCCGCCGTCGGAGAAGCCGCGGTCGATCAGCTCGAAGAGACTGGTCAGTTCACCCCAGAACCGGTGTCCGACCGGTGGATACCCGCCGCCGCCCCGGAGGTGCTCGTTGATCTCCGTCTGCAAGCGGTAGAGCGAGTAGCTTGCATACGGCTGGTCCTTGCGGGGAAGCAGCCCGCGGTCCTCGGCGTAGAGGATGAACAGCAGCCGGTAGAGCAGGAGCAGACAGTTCTCATGGACCAGTTTGATCGCGTCGGGGTCCTGCCGGTCGAGTTGGTTCGCCTGGCGCTCGAAGAACCCATTCATCAGCAGCCGGAGGGCGTCGTACACGCTGTCCTTGAGTCGGTCGCCGACCGCCGCCGCATAGTCCACACTTCCCTGGAACACGCGCTCCACAAACGACAGGCCGTCGGCGTCGGGGACGAACGCTTCCCGCCGGAAGAACAAGTGGAAGTACTTGAACGCCTCCGGGTCGTTCCGCGCGACGAGGTCGGCGAGGTCGACCTGATAGAAGATGCCGCCGGCACTGGATTTCTCGCGCTCATACAGCCGCCAGATCCGCCCGTTGGTCAGAATCCCCCAGCGCACCCGGGAGCGGTACAGGTAGTTGCAGACCTGCGCCGTGGGGTTCTCGTCCGCGCCGCGCTCCTTGTCCAGCGAAGCCGACCACTTCTTGGCGTCGCCGAGGCACGGCACGTCCCGCCAGTAGTCCATCGTCCCCAGCCGGGATTGCGCGGAGTCACGGTCAGCGGCGGTGCGGAAGAGGGCGTAATCCGGCTGCCGCTGCACGTCCAAGTTGGGGATGCGGACCTGCACCTTGTAGCAGTCCTGGCCCCAGAGGAGGCCCAGCACCGGCTGGATGAACTCCTGCTCCGTTTGCGCCTCATTCGTCCGCCTGGTGAACGAAGCCGCCCGCTTGCGATACAGCTCCCCGACGCCTTTCAGCGCAGCAGCCACCCCTGCGGCGTCTCGCCACGCTGGGAGTTCAGCGAGGCGGTTCTGAAGGAAATGGTCGGCGAACAGCCCGCGGTTATCGGACGGATCTCCGAGATCCAGACGCAGTTGGTGGACAGCTCCCACGAGCAACTCCTTTCGGAACGCGGTTACATCCTACACCCCTCAAGCGGGCGGGTGGTTCCGGGGCGTGCAAACGCGCAGCGTTTGAGGAGACCTGCCCCGAGCGCCGGTGCACGCGTTACGGCGCCGGCTTCAGTGTAACGCAGTCCACGCCGATGAGGATTCCTTTCGACTGGTCGCTCTTGCCGGCGACCTCGAAACGGAGCCGTGCTTGGCCCCGGGTCAGGTCGAAGGCGCCGAGGCGGGTCTGACCGCCCCACTCGACCGTGGGGGCGTAGGTGTCGAAGGTGCCCAAGTCCTTGTCGCCCAACCACAGGCGGACAAGGGCGTAGTCCCAGCTCTTGGTGAAGTAGACGGACAGTTCGTACTTGCCGTCTTTGGGCACGTCCAGGAGCCAGGTGAATGACGCGCCGACTTTGCTGGGGTGAAACCAGAGATGGTTGCCGCCGCTGAAGCGCGGACCCAACTCCTGGTCGGTGATGCTGCCCTCTTTGACGTCGGTCAGCTCGGCGGTCTCCCCCTCAATGGCATCTTCGACGACGAGGCGCTGCCAGCCGAGGTAGTCAAGGCCGAGCTCATACCCGTTGGCCCGGTCGTCTTTGCCGGTGCAGACGAAGCGGAACTTTGTCTTACCGTTCTGACCTTTGAGGGTCGTGAGCTTCACCCAGTCGTGCACCAGGTGCTTCTCTTCGCAGCCCTTGAGGCTGGCGGCAGGCTTGTCGTTGACGAACACGTCGTGGTCGCCGTACCGCGGGCCACGGGTCTGGCCGACGCTGACGCTCCAGTCGCCCGGAGGGATCGTCGCTTCCAGCTCTAGGGAGTCGCCCGTCTTCGCCGCCGGGAAGCGGAGCTGCTTTGCGCCGCTCCACATGACGTCGATGTCCTGCACCGGCTCGGGGCCGTTGCGCGTGAGTTCCGGCGCCTGCTCGGCCTCGACCACGTCGTTGAGCTGCCGCGCCGCGGCGAACTGCACACAGTCGAACACGGCGCTGCCGGCGGAGGTGAACCGGAGGGTCAGCTTGGGTCGCCCGGTGCCGAACACGCCGATGCCCACCTTCACTGAGTCTTTGGTGCCGTAGTCGGTCGGCGTGCTGCCCAGCTCCGTGTCGCCAGTTAGCAGCGCGAAGGCGGCTGGGTTGGTCACCTCGCGCGGCAGGAGAAAGAAGACGGTGTACGGGCCTTCGTGGATCAGGTCGGGCCCGCTGAAGGTGAGCGTGTCGCCGGGCTCTCTAACGCCGAGGTCGATTGCTTTGCCCTTCGAGAACTCGTAGTCCAGCGCCTCGTCGTCGAGTAGTCTGGCCCCGCGGGCCAGTTCGGGCGCGAAGACTTCCTCCGCTTCGACCACCGGCGGCTTCGGCACTCTTCCCCACGGTCGCCGCTGCTCGACAGGCACCGGCTTGAAGAAGTCCGTCCCGCCGGGCTGCTGGTACCAATAGGCGACGGAGGCGTAGTCGCGGGGTTGGGCCAGTGCCCACTCTCCTGACAGTAGGAGTACGGCTGCTACAACCATCCAGAGCGTTCGCGTGCTCATCGTGGGTCCACCTCGCGGGACGAGCGGTACGGTTCTGTCGGTTCGCCCACGGTGCGCGGGTTCCTTTCGCTCGGACCTGTCCAGCCCGTTCCGAGCGTCCCCTGCCCAAACCCGCCGACACGACACCGCCGGGCTCGCGGCTTGCAGAAAAGGAGACGCCGCGGCAGAAAGCCTGCCGCGGCGAATGGAGCAGTTCCCTAAGAGCTCAAGTCAGCGAAGCTGACCCAGACTCACAGGCGCCCTGCTCCCGGGGCGGGTGCGGTCTTCTTCATACACACCCACCTCCTTTCGCTGAGGCGAACACGCGCGCGGGACCTCACGGCCTACGGAGCGGCTCGCCTCCGTGCTCGCAACCGGTTGCGGCTGTGGGCGCCGGTGAAGCGCCGACGCGCACAGCCGGTTGGATAGGCTCAGTCGGCAGGTTTGGTAAGCACTACCGGGAAGTAGTGCCGCCTCGCGGCTTCCACAGAAGATCGCCTCCCAAGGAAGTCACCGAATGGAGTTCAGCCAATGCGCGCCACCCTCGGGATACTGATCGCCTTCGCCTCGCTCTCCGCCGCCACTGCCCAGAACCTGCTCACCAACGCCGACTTCGAAGGCAAGTTTGGCGACGACGGCATTGCCCAGGGCTGGGCGGACAACTCGTCGTGGGCGAACCTGGACGTGCGCTACGCTCCGGGGACCGGTGACCCGCACGGCGGCTCCGCGTGTCAGCGCGTGACGTGCTCGCGGCTCGACTACGGGGCGGTGCAGGTGATTCCGCAAGGCGGTGTGCCGCTGAAGCGCGGCGCGATCTACCGCGTCCGGGCGTGGCTCCGCGGAGAGGTTGGGTATGTCGCCGTACAGCTTCGGCAGGCGCCGGCACCGTATCGCGTGTATGTCGAAGAGGGATTGGTGGTGGGCGACCGCTGGCAGGAGGCGAGCTACTTCTGGACAGCCAACGCGGACGACCCACAGGGCAGGTTCATGCTGCGATTCGCGCGGGTGGGGACGCTCTGGATCGACGACCTGTCGGTGGAGGAGGTCTCCGCCGACGAAGCTGCCCGGGTCGCGCCGCCGGCAGAAACAGGCAACCTCCTACGGAACGGCAACTTCGCCCTCGGCCCCGCCAACTGGCTCGTCAATCACGGGTGCGACTACTGGCAGGAGGCGGCCGTCGCCGTCGAGGCGGACGGCGGGAACCCCTGTCTGAAATTCAGCGTGCCCGAAGGCATCGGCGCAACGCTCTCCAGCGAAGCCGCAGAGGTGGCGCCCGGGAGGCCCCTCTCGATCTCGTGCCGCGTCCGCGCAGAGGCGCCGACGCAGGTCCTGTTCACCTCCGGTTGCTGTGGCGCCCGGCCGACTGTGACCGACAAGTGGCAGGCGATCACCGCGACGGGGAAGAGCGGCTTCCAGCCGCGGGCGACAGACTACGTGCGGTTTGTGGTGACGGGGCCCGCCGTCCTGTGGATCGACGATGTCGAGCTGCGACAGGACGGCGAAGCCGGCGGGAACGAGCGCTTCGAGGCGGCCCTGATCTCGGAGCGACATCCTCTGTCGCTCTACCACGACGGCGAGCAGCCGCGCCTCCGTCTGGCGACCTCCACGCCGGCAGGCAGCAAGCCGACAGTGGTCACTTGGCGGATTGAGGACTTCTGGGGAGCCGTGCGCTTGTCCGGCAAGTGGAGTCGCGGAACGGGCCGGCAGGAGAAGTTGGTTCCGGCAGACAAACTGGGCCGGGGCTGGTACCGGGCGACGGTCACTTGGGCCGATGACGGGCACGAGCGGCGGAACGAGTCGGCCTTCGTCATCCTGCCGCCGGCAGACCGGCGGAGCCCGGTGCAGGACTCGCCCTTCGGCGCCCACTTCGCCGTCGACCCCAGCGGGCTGGCGCTGGCGCGCGCCGTGGGTTGCCGCTGGCTTCGGCTTCACCCGCCCAACCACACCAAGTGGCGCGTCGTCGAGCCGGACAAGCAAGGCGAATGGAAGTGGCGCGCCGAGCCAATCCGGATCGCGCGGGCAGCCGGGCTGGCGCTGATCGGCTCCCTGGACCGATGTCCCGATTGGGCGTCCAGTGCGCCGCCGGGCACGCCCCCGGGCGGCTTCTACACCGGCATTGGCGCCTGGGTGCCCCGCGACTGGGCGGAGTGGGAGAACTACGTTGCCGAGACGGTTCGGCGCTACAGGAAGGAGATCCGCGTCTGGGAAGTCTGGAATGAACCCAACCTCGGCGACTGGCTGATCCCCCGCGCAGGGCAGACCCACGCGCAGGCGTATGTCGAACTGCTGCAGCACACCTACCCCGTCGTCAAGCGCGAAGACCCGACAGCCACGGTCATCGCCGGCGTCGTGGCGGGCGCCCTGACCGAGAAGTCACCGGCGCGGCAGTTCACGGAGGAGCTGATCGAGCGCGGCGGGCTGCAGCTCATGGACCAGTTCAGCTTCCACGACTATATCAACAAGTCGGTGGACGAAGGCTCCGAGCCAATCGAGGTGTGGCTGGCGCACCTCCGCAGCAAGCTGCGCGCGGCAGGCAGGGAACTCCCGATCCTCAACAGCGAAGGCGGCTACGCCAACCCCGGCACCAGCCTCACCTACCGGCCGTGCCCGCCCGACACCATTCCCTCCGACAAGATGGCCTGTTGGCTCGTCCGTCAGCATGTCAGCCAGTTGGCGCTTGGCGTGAAGCAGTTCTTCTTCTACAACTTCTTCCTCGACGGCTCTCCCGTCATCCGCGACTGGGAAGGGTTCGTGGAAGGCGACGGACAGCCACGCCCCAACGTAGCCGCCTATGCGACCATGACCTGGCTGCTCGACGGCGCGACCTTCGAGCGGACAGAGCGGCCAAGCGCGGACGCCTGGGTGCACCACTTCAATACCCCCCGCGGCCCCCTCGCAGTTGCCTGGACCCGCTCCGACACGGAAGCAGACCTCAGCTTCCCCGGCGCGGAAGGCGCCTGGGACCTGATGGGAGCAGAGAAGCCAGTCCCCGCCAGCGGCCGCTTTGACGTGACCGATGCCCCAGTATATGTGCGCCTGCCCACGAAGTAGGCGTAGCGCCCACGGTAGCGGCAGACGGCAAATCCAAAATCCGAAATGGCTCGGTCAGTCCGGCAGCGGCTTGATGCGCAGGTTGCGGAAGAACACCTTGCCCTTGGGGTCGTGCCCCTGAATGGCGAGCTGCCCGCTGGACAGGACGCGCTCTTTGCGTCGCTCGGAGCGCTCTGGGTTGGCCGGCTCCGTGTAGTCCACAATCGTCTCCCCGTTCACCTTCAGCACGATCCGCTTCCCTTGCACCAGGATGTCGTACTCGAACCACTCGTTGTCCTTGGTCTTCGTCTCGGTCACATCGACCACATCGAACAGACTGCCGGTCCGCCGCGGGTCGCTGTGTGAAGTGTCGATCTGCGCCTCATAGCCCTTCAGCAGTGCGCCCTTCTGCGGCTTCGTGTGGAAGAAGATCCCGGAGTTCGACCCCGGCGTCGTCATGACCTCGGCTTTCAGCTCGAAGTTCCTGAACTGCCCACCGTTGACCGGCCCTTCGTAGAGCAAGTGGTCCATCTCCGCCCCGCCCGCAACGAGCTTCCCGTCTTCCACCTTGAAGCAATCGAGACTCGCGACCGGCTTCCAGCCCTTGAGGGACTTGCCGTCGAAGAGGCTGTACCAGCCGTCAGCGTCCGGCGCAGGCGCCTCGGCCGCGCAGAGGGTCGCGACGCCGAGAAGCGCGACGATCAGTAGCGTGCGGTTGGTCATTCAGGTCACCTCTGTGGGGAGTATCTACGTGCGGCCACGATTCTACCCGCGCTTGCCGGTGGTGGCGTGGGACGACTGCTCACGGGACCCCGACGCTCGGAAAAGCAGAGGCGTCAAGCCAGGACACCGCTGCACGCCAACAGGGGACTGCGTGAAAGCGAATCGACAGCGGTTGCTCGACAGCCCTCGCACGGATATAATCACAACCGTAATTACAACCCCGGAGGAGACCCATGCACGTTAACGTCGTGCCGATCGGTAACTCGCGAGGCATCCGGCTCCCCAAGAGGATCCTCGACCAGTGTCAGATCACGGATGCGGTATCACTGGAAGTGGAGGACCGGAAGATCATCCTGGAGCCCCTCATCCGGAAGCCGCGCGATGGCTGGTCGGCGGCAGCCACTCGAATGCGCGAGTTGGGCGACGACGAATTGCTGTTGCCCGACGTGTTCGAGGAGGAGGCGGAGTGGGCATGAAGCAGTACGAGGTCTACATTGTAAACCTCGACCCAACCATCGGCTCGGAAATCAAGAAGACGCGACCGTGCCTGATTGTCTCGCCCAATGAGATGAACGCCAGCCTCCGCACCGTCCAGATCGCCCCGCTTACTACGACTATGCGGAAGTACCCCTGGCGAGTGGCGCTGAAGCTCAAAGGCACAGAGGGCATGGTCGCTCTGGACCAACTCCGCACAGTGGACAAGGCCCGGCTGGTACGCAAGACTGGAGAGGCCACGCCCTCCGTCGTCGTCCGCGTCAAAGCCGCCATTCGGGAAATGCTGGTGGAGTGACTCCGGGGCGGGAACGGGCGCAGGTGAACACGGGGTGCGCGGTGGCCAAGTGAGTACGCCAGACCTATACCCGCGAAGGTTAAGAACACACCGAAGTCCCGGTGCGACTTCGGCTCCGTCTGGGAGAATACCCTCTGTCCTACGTCTGCTGCACGCCTGCCGGGGAAGTTCTGCGAACTTCCACTTCGGTGTATTCCTAACCTTCGCGAGTATACCTCATTGATCTGGCGACTCACCCGAGCCGACTTCGCCCACTCAAGCCTCTGGTGCTCAGGTTCGAGGTATCGCCATAGGTCGTCGAAGTAGATGTCGTGATGGAGGTTGCTGTCAGCGAACTTGGCGAGCTTGGCCGCCGCACTGGAAGCGTCGCCCGATACAAGCGCGCGGAAAAGCGCCACGTTGTCTCTCGCCAGTTCACGGTGCGGGAATGCCAGAAACTCAGTCCGGCCCAGCATGTCGTGTGCGCGCGCGAAGTGAGCTGAGTCATTGGGGGAGAGTTCCCAGACCGCACATACATCGCCGAACGCCCGTCCCCGCGCGGCGTTGGTTGGGAGCATGTGATTGCGGAACCCGTCGGGATCGCTCCTGGAATCGGAGGCACGCTCTGCAAGCTCAGCCAGCACCTGACACGGGACCTGAGAGACGAACACGAAACGGGTGGCTGGGGTCGTCTCAAGATGCTGCTTGACACCCGGCAGCACTCCTGCGCTTCTTAGGGACGGAATGGTCCACGCGGTGTCAATGCCCGGCTGCCGCTTGCACTGGTGGTACTCCCGCGTCCCGTCGGCTAGATCGATGTGGAACTCCGCGGCTCTGCCCTCGTCTCCCAGCGCCGCGATGCACATGCTGGTGGCGTCCTCGCGCAGGAGCCGCAGCATGTTGCGGACGATCCACTGGGACTCGTAGTCGAAGCCGTACTTGGCTGAGGCTTCCCCTGGCAGTGGCATGCCTGGATTCCTGGCCGATCCCCTTGGCGGTCTGCTGACGTACGCGCCGCCTCCAGATTCTCCTACGACTCACCCAGTCCCGAACCGCACGCGTCCTCCCACCCCACCGCACCACCCGCTCCGTCAGTTGCTGTCGCCGCGGGCAGTGGCAGACCACGTAGCCTCGGCGGCTCACGTCGCTGTGGAGATCGAGGAACGCCTTCACGCGGCGGGCACCGGGGGGCTGTCGGTCCGCCTGTCTCAGTCTTGTCCGGTGGCAGCAGCCAGCGGCTCACCGATCCCCTGCGACACTCACCCTCCAAACATCATTCATCAACGGCCACGAGTTCCCCGCCACGACCCACAGACTGTCGTCGAACACGTAGCAGGTCGGCTCGTGGCGCGGGGACCACGGTGGCTTGGGTAGGAGTTGCTGCCACGTCGCTCCGTCCTTGGTGTACCAGGCTTCGGCGCAGTTGAGGCTCTTGCGGTTGCTGAAGCCGCCGATGATCCAAATCGGTAGGCTCAGCATGGACTCCCTTTCCTTGCGCGCACTTGCAGCCTGCGGGTCGGGGGTGTCGCGAGCCGCACGGAGCCCACATCGATCAGCCCCCTGCACATCTGTCATGCAAATATGCAGTGGGCTAATCAATCTGTCAAGTTCTCGACCAGTAGACGGTAGGCCGAGAAGCGCCTATTCCGCTGGCGGCGGCCGACGCATGGCGCGGAGGCGGTCGTACTGGTAGTGGTACTGGCCGTCGTTCTTTCGGTAGCCGATCTGGGTGGCGTAGAAGAGGTAGAGCCACTGCTTGCCGTCGATTTCGGTGACCAGTGCTTGGGGGACGTGGCAGGCGTCGGCGTCGGGGTCGGGGGGGAGGAACAGTTGCTTCTGCCAGGTGAGCCCGTCCTCCGACACGGCTTCGCGCAGTTGGCGGCTCATCCAGTGGGAGGCTCCCTCGCGGGTCGGGTATCCGGGCGGATCGCCGTAGGCGTAGTAGCGGTTGCCCACTTTGACGATCTCCGGGTTGGGCCACTGGGGGAGGACCGGCCGGAGGAGGTCGTGGGTGATCCGGAAGCCGCCCGGTGCGGCGAAGTCGCCGGTGTTCTCGGCGTGCCCCATGCAGACGCCCTGCCCCGGCAGCCAGTAGTCGAACCACAGGCGCCACTTGTCGCCCTCGCGGCGAAGACCCGGTCGGTGGAAGTCGCCGACGCGATCCGGCTCGGGCTTGGGGGCTGCGGTGTCGCCGGGGCGGAGGAGCAGCGGCTGGTCGGTCTTGGCCCAGTGGAGGCCGTCGGTCGAGGTGGCGCCCATCACGCACTGCACCATCTCAGACGGATAGCCGGGCACTTGGCCGAGGGGTTCCGAGGTGGCGCTGTAGGCCAGGTAGAACGTGCCGTCGTGCAGCACGACCGACGGGTCGCCCACGTGCCAGGCTTCGTACCAGCGGTCGCTGGCATGGAGCACCGACACCCACTTGGCGAGTGCCATCGTGTCGTCCCACTGCCCGTCGCCTGCGTAGACCTCCCACTTCCTGAGGTCGTTGGATCGCGCGTGGAAGACGGCATCGCAGCCCGGCACGCCCGGATTGCCCGCCGCGGTCGCCCAGCCGAAGAACCACATCCGGAAGCGGTAGTCGCCGCCCGTCTCGACGACGCACGGTTGGTACATGTTGTCGAAGTTGGTCAGCAGCGGTGTCGGGTCGCGCTGCCATTCGCCCTCGGCCGGGGAGCCGGGCGACGAACCGAACAGCGCAAAGCCCACGGCCGCGGGCAGGCAAGCTGCGAACCCAGTCCGGCGAAGGGCGCTGTGCTCTTTCATGGGCCGGACTGGTTCGCGAGCGGGCGGGTGGTCCCTGCTTGGTGGGCAGGGGGAGGGGGACAAGGGGACGCCGGGATGAGGGGTCGGCGGCTTTTCCTGCCTTCCAGCCTTCCCGCCGGGCGGCGGCGGCCCGCGTGCTCTTGCTCGGCTATTGTGCCGGTGCGGTTGCGCTTGCCGGCGTCCTGGGCTATACTGCGGTCTGATTTTCGTTTGTGGCTCTGCATGTTCCCCGCTGTGGGCGTACGGTTGGGTTTAGGGCGCCTTCCGGATTCATCGGCGGAAATCGGTTCAAGGCCCTGGCACAATGCTTCCTCTCGGGTTGTTCGTCCGACAAGGATCATTGAGAGCATTAGGTCCGACGAACAACCCATCTAAGAGAGGAGGCATCTACCATGGCTACCGGAACCGTCAAGTGGTTCAACGACTCCAAAGGCTACGGCTTCATTCAGCCGGACGACGGCGGAGACGATCTCTTCGTGCACTTCAGCGCTGTGCAGGGCAGCGGCTTCAAGACGTTGTACGAAGGCAACAAGGTCAGCTTCGACATGGAAGACGATCCGCGCGGCAAGGGCAAGCGCGCCGCCAACGTCGTCGTTCAGTCCGGCTCACAGTCGCTGTAAGCGATTTTGCCGCCTGACCGGTGTATAGACGCCAACCATTGAGCGCCCCCTCACGAGCTTCGCGGGGGGGCGTTTGTGGTTTTCAGGGCCGCCTCCGTGGGGCGTCCAACTCTCCCCGAGCGGCGCGAGAATCGTGCCGAGGCAGGAGGTTCCGCACCCGCCTGACGGGAATTGGGGGAAGCCTGTGCACGGCGGTCTGCCAAAGCCCTCCGGCGCGCCAGGCGGATCGCGGCGTTCCTTGCCCACTTGCGCGGGTGGGCGCTGCGCCGAGAGAGGAAGGAGTGCCTGCGGAGTTGCCGCGTCCCAGAGACGCCGTCATCATTCCGAGCACTGTTCGAGGAGTTCCCGCTGAAACGAATCCAGTGGGTGACCGCTCTCTTCGTAGTGGCGGCCGTTTGCGGGTGACTCAGGTTGGCCGGCAGAGAGCCCAGCGGCGTCGCCGCGCCGCAGGCGGAGTCGAAGGGCGGGAAGGCCGGCAAAGGCGGGAAGGGCGGCCCCGTGCCCGTCCGCGTGGCTGCAGCGGAAGAGGCGGTGGTGGACCGCGTCGTGGAGGCTACCGGCAGTATCACGGCGCGGCGCGAGGTGGCAGTCGCTGCCGAGACCGGTGGCAAGGTCGTGTCCGTCGGTGCCACGGAGGGCTCCCGGGTGAGCGCCGGGCAAGTGCTGGTGCGGCTGGACGACACGGACGCGCGGTCTCGGGTGACGCGCGCCCGCGCGGTGTTGGCGCAGGCGAGAGCGCGTTTGACTCAGGCCCGCACGACCACCCAACTCACCTCGGCGCAGACGCAGAGCGGGTGTCGGCAGCGCAGACAACCGTGACCACCGCCAAGGCCCGTCTCGCCAGCAGCAAGACTGCGCGGACGCAGGCACAGGAACGGCTCAGTCTCGTCAACGAAGGCGCCCGCACTGAGGAGGTCGCCCTCGCCAAGACGCACATTGCCCAGAGCGAAGCGGCGCTGCGCGAGGCAAAGGCTCAGCGCACCCAGCTCGCCGTGAAGCGCGAGGAGCTGGCCGAAGCCCAAGCGCTGGTCCGCAAGCAGGAGGAAGCCAAGCACCTGGCCGAGGCGAACCGCGGTAAAGTCACTGTGAGTGAAGAAGAGATCCAGGCATTGCAGGCCAGCGTGGAGCAGGCGACCTGGCAAGCCGACGCTTCCTTGTCAACGTCGCTCTCCCCAATGCGGGAGGGCGGCTACGTGAGGGCATGTTCGCTCGGGGCCGTTTGGCGATCCAGCGGAATGTGCGCGTAACCGTTGTTCCGTTGGATGCGGTAGTGCGCCGGCAGGGCAAGGAGTTCGTTGCCGTCGTGCACCCTCCCGACAAGGTGGAACTCCGCGAGGTGAGGCTGGGCGCCTCTCGTGAGGAGAAGACGGAGATTGCCGAGGGGCTGCGGGCCGGGGAGACCCTTGTCACCCAGGGCGCGCAGGGGCTGAAGCCTGAGTCGGCCGTGGAGATCGTTCAGTGAGGAGAACCCAACCCAATGTGGCTCACTGAGACCTCGATTCGGCGTCCTGTTTTCATCACCGTGGTGGTGCTGTTCTTCGGCATCATGGGTCTGGTCTCGCTGCCCAAGCTGCCCGTCGAGCAGAACCCGAAGGTCGAGCAGCCCATCGTCGACCTCCGAGCGGAGTACGCCGGCGCCGGGCCGGAAGAGATGGAGACGCTGGTCACCGAACCGTTGGAGCGAGCGGTGCGCGCGGTCGAGGGACTCCTGAGCGTCACCTCCTCCACCAGTGAGGGGCGGAGCAGCATCTCGCTGGAGTTCGTCCTGGGCACCAACCTCGACGCGGCGGTGAACGACATCCGCGCCCAGGTTGACCGGGCGCGCCGCATGTTGCCTGACGACATGGAAACGCCCTACGTGCGCAAGACCACCACCTCCGCCGAGCCCATCCTCTTCCTGGGTGTGGGCGGCAAACGGGAGTCGCGCGACCTCCGACTGCTGGTAGACAACGTGTTCGCCGAGAGACTGGCCAAGCTCTCGGGCGTCGGCGACCTCAGCATCTACGGGGGCGATATCCGGGAGGTCCGCGTGGCCGTCGACCGCGAGCGCCTGGAGGCATATGGGGTGACCACCACCCAGTTCGCCCAGGCGCTGGATGCCGGCAACCTGAACTCGCCCAGCGGCTCCGTGAAGCAGGCCGGGCAGGAGTTCGCC
>Ga0210049_1004035_pt1 | contig 13022 bp, 21 predicted proteins | sample CryGeyCG2014_300_2_FD_183964 | JGI IMG/M metagenome (GOLD analysis project Ga0210049, IMG submission 183964) | Groundwater microbial communities from aquifer - Crystal Geyser CG06_land_8/20/14_3.00 (SPAdes) (version 2) | ecosystem: Environmental > Aquatic > Deep subsurface > Groundwater | place...
CATCGTTAACAAGATTTGAGACAAAGTTGAAATTAACTAAAGCACCGCCGTGCATATGGCGATGTTCTTTGGCTACGTCATAAATTTTGCCTTCTAATGTAACCGTTCTTTTAGAGCCGCTAAACGCTCTTTCCAACAACTTGCTTGAAACAAGACTGATTAGACCGAACTTTTCCGCCAAAAGTTCGGCTTGGGTGTCTTTGCCGGAACCGGGCCGCCCCAAAAGAATTATAGCTATTCCCCTAAGAGGAGACTTTGTCTTAGAAGCCCTCATATTCTCTCATCACCAATTGAGAATTAACCTGTTTCATGCTCTCCAAAACCACCGAGACCACGATTAAAAGAGCGGTACCGCCAATAGTTAAAGTCGCGATCCCCATAAAATACTGGACCACTATAGGCAGGATAGCAATCACCCCTAAAAATATAGCGCCAATCAAGACCACCCGATTTAAAATATGTTTTATATATTCGGCGGTAGAATTGCCGGGCCTGATGCCGGGAATAAATCCGCCCTGCTTTTGCAGATTTTGGGAAATCTGGTCCGGATCAAAAGTAACTGCCGTATAAAAATAAGTAAATAAAATTACCAATAGAAAATACAACGAACCGTAAACAAATTGATTTCTCAAAAATTCCGCCAATGAACGAGCTAACTGGGAAAGCCACAAAATATTAGCGCTGCCAAGAATTTGGGCGATAAGCTGGGGAAAAAGTAAAATCGAAAGAGCGAAAATAATAGGAATAACTCCGGCTTGATTGACCCTTAAAGGCAAGTGGGCCATAGAACCGCCATAAATACGATTGCCCCTGACCCTCTTGGCATAAGCTACCGGTATAGCCCTTTCGCCTTCGGTTATAACAACAACGCCGGCAATAACAATCAGAAAAACTACAATAAAAGCCAGATAAGTAGGAATCTGGGAAGGATCATAAGTAGCTATTGTTTGTTTTAAACTAATCGGCAAACCGGCGATAATACCAGCAAAAATCAAAAGCGAAATGCCGTTACCGACATTTTTCTCCGTTATGAGTTCGCCAAGCCACATTAAAAATATTGAGCCGGCCACCACCACAAAAACCGAAGAAAAAAATACAAGAGAGCTTTGAGCCGCAATAATTTGCTGATTTTTTAGAAGGACCAAAAGACCATAACCCGAGAAAGCCGCCATCGGCACGGTTAAATATCTGGTGTACTGATTGAATTTTTGTCGGCCGATTTCACCCTCTTCATTATAAAGTTCTTTTAAAGCCGGTACCAACATAGTTAAAAGCTGCATTATAATTGAAGCGGTGATATAAGGGCCGACGCCAAGCATCACGATAGAAAGGTTTGAGAGAGCGCCGCCGGAAAAAATGTTCAATAAACCAAAAAACTGATTGCCTTCAAAAAAGGACTTGAGGCGGATTATATCAACGCCAGGAACCGGAATAGTTGCCATAAGACGAAAAACTACCAGAAGCGCTAAAACAAAAAAAATCCGATTTCTTAGGTCTTTTATTTTAAAAATTTGGATGATTTTCTCTATCATTGTCTTATGGCGCCTTTTGCTTTTTCAATTTTAGCACGCGCTGATTTAGATAACAAAATATTTTGAAAAGTGAGTTTTTTTGAAATCTCGCCATCGCCTAAAATTTTCACTTCCGGTAAAGCGCCTTTTTTTTCGTCAATCAATCCTTTTTCAAACAGGATTTTTGGGCTTACTATTTCTCCGTCCCTAAAATTTCTTTCTATATTTTCCAAATTTAAAATCGTTGGTTTGAAAAACAAACTTTTGAAAGCATGTTTGGCTCGGCCGCGTTTCTTTGGAAATTTCATCATCAAGTCGCGAACCGCCGGCCGAATTTTGGCGCCGGCTCGTGATTTCTGGCCTTTAATGCCGCGGCCGGAATAGCCGCCGCGTTTTCCGCCGCGGGCAATCCGTTTTTTCCTTTTCAATTTATGAACCGGTTTAATTCGATGAAGTTGCATATGTTTATTTTTTCAATTTCTTCAGCGCTTCTATCGTAGCTCGCGCATTATTAAGCTTATTAGTGGTCGTTCCCAAAATTTTTGAAGTTACATTAATAATGCCAGCCAAACCCACAATGACTCGAACTGGACCGCCGGCAATAATGCTTTTCCCTTCGCCGGCCGGTTTAAGCAGGACCACGGCACTGGAAAACTTGCCAATGACTTCATGGGGAATAGTGTTATTTTTTATTGGAACTGAAATTAAATCTTTTCTTGCAGTCCGGCTGGCTTTTTCTATGGCCTCCGAGGTGTCGGCTCCCTTATCAACGCCAACGCCAACGCGCCCTTTATGATCCCCCAAAATAACCGTAGCCCTAAAACGAAATCTTTTGCCGCCGGTTACAACCCGTGTCACTCTTCTAATGTCCAAAACTCTCTGCTCAAACTCGGGTTTTTCTCTTTTCGCGCCTCTTTTTCCGCCAAAGGCGGATCCGCCTCTGGCGGAAAAATTTTTTTTATTTGTCGTTATCATAAATTTAAAAATTAGAACTTTAAACCGCCCTCTCTCGCGCCTTTGGCTAATTCTAAGATTGTGCCGTGAAATTTATAGCCGCTTCGGTCAAAAACTACCGTTTTTATCCCCTTATCAGCGGCTTTCTTTGCCAATAATTTCCCAACTTCATAAGCCGATTTAAGATCTCTATCCGAAGCCGCGACTAGTATTTTATTATTTTCATCATCAACAAGCTGCGTGTATATATATTTATTAGATTTAAAAACCGAAAGCCGGGGCCGGTTTAAAGTTCCAAAAATCTTGGCGCGAATTCTTCTGTGTCTCATTATTCTTTTCAATTGTTTATCTTTTTTAACCATTGGCTTAATTTTCAATTTTTAATTTTCAATTTTTAAACAATGATTTAATTTTTAATTTTTAAACATTTGAAAATTGATTTATTGAAAATTTATTGGAAATTGATAATTGAAAATTGATAATTTTGCATTATGCTGTCGTGCCAGTAATTTTTTTACCGGCCTTGCGTCTAATAATCTCACCAGCATAGCGGATGCCCTTGCCCTTATAGGGTTCGGGTTTTTTAAGCGCTCTAATATTGGCAGCGGTTTGCCCAACTAATTCCAGTGAAATGCCGCTGACAATAACAGTATTTTTTTCAACGCTAATGTTTATGCCTTCGGGCGGCTTAAAAATAACCGGATGCGAAAACCCCAAATTTAGAATTAAATCATTGTCTTGAATTTGAGCTTTAAAACCAATGCCTTCAATTTCTAATTTTTTTTCAAAACCTTTTTCTACGCCGGCAACCATATTGGCGACAACCGCCCTGATTGTCCCCCATAGAGCCGGCGCTTTCTTTGATTTACCCACGGGTAAAACCAGAAGTTGTCTGCCGTTTAATTTTAATTCCACTTCTTTTGGAAGCTTGAGTGAAAGCTCGCCTTTTGGGCCCTTGACTTTAACCGCTTGTTCTTCCACGATTATTGTTACGCCTTCCGGAATTTCTATTGGTTTTTTGCCGATTTTAGACATAATACTAATTACTAATTTTTACTAATATACGAATAATTCTAATTTGTATATTCGTATTGGATTTGTAATTCGTACTCATTACCAAATTTCAAATAATATTTCTCCGCCTAAGCGGGCTTTATGCGCTTCTTTATTAGTCATTAGACCTCTCGGAGTTGAAATAATGGAAACGCCGTAGCCGCTTTTAATCTGTTTTAATACGGATGCTTTAACATAAATTCGCTGGCCTGGCTTGCTGATTCTTTTAATTTCTCTAATGGCCATAGGGTATTTTAAATCTATCTCCAATATTTTCTTAATTCCTTTCCCCGATTTTTTATAATCATCAATGTATTTTTCCCGTTTTAAAATTTTAGCCATCTCCAATTTTATTTTTGATAAAGGAATGGCAACAGCCTTATGCCCGGCTGATTGCGCATTTCTTATTCTTGTTAACATGTCGCTTATTGGGTCTACCATAATACTAATTACTAATTTTTACGAATATACTAATCATATCAATTAAATTTCGCGCTGGTTAGCTTTTCGATAAACTCTAATTAACAAAATTAGCCACACTACAACAAGAAGAATGTCGCCGATAATATTCTTATGGCCAAGCCACAGTGGAAACGGTAGTGAAAATTTAGGTTCTTCTGCAAGTTTAACCGACCATTGCCAATATAAGCTATCAATAACGACTATTGTCGTCAAAAACCAAAATAGAATTTTTTCAGTTATTTTCATAGTGAAACTTTAAATAATATTTAAAATTCTTCTAAACTTAATGCCGCTTGGTGTAAATTGCGCAATAATGCCTAGTTTTAAACCTGTTGCTTTTAAATAAGCAAAAATTTGATTAATATTGCTTTTAGCAACTCGCTCGCCTCGTTTCAGTTCCAGCACAACCTTGTCATTTACGAGAAAATCCAGAAAATAATTTCCTATTTTCTCGTCTTTAAATTTTAATGGAATGGAAAATTGTTCTTTGTAATTTAAGCCGGCTAATTTTAACGCGGTCGCAACGGCTTTTTCATAATGTTTTTCTTGGTATCCATAACCTAATTGATTATAAACATCAAACAAAATGCCGATTATTTTATAGCTTAACTCTGGATATATTAAATCAGTTCTTATCTCTTTTTTCATATTCGTATTCATTACTAATTACTAAAACTAATTTTTACTAATATACGAATAATTCTAATTTGTATATTCGTATTGGATTTGTAATTCGTACTCGTTACCATGAGGATTTTTTTATACCCGGAATTTCCCCTTTTCTTGCCGTTTCCCGGAAACAAATGCGGCAAAGACCAAAGTCTCTCATATAGCCATGCCGGCGGCCGCACCGAAAGCAGCGCCTTATGATGCGGGTTGTAAACTTTGGCTTTTTTATTGCTCTGGCAATTTGTGATTTTTTCGGCATATTATTTAATAGGGAATCCTATAGCTTTATATAAAGCCGCGGCTTCTTCTTTATTTTTAGCTTTTACAACAACCGTGATTTCAAAGCCAAAAATATTTCGGACTTCCTCGCCCTTTATTTCCGGAAAAACAATATGTTCTTTCACGCCAATTGTCAAGTTGCCGTTTTTATCGAGCGATTTAACATTGATGCCCCGGAAATCGCGAGTTCTGGGAAGCGCAACATTTATCAAGCGGCTTATAAAATCATCCATTCTTTGCCCCCTTAAAGTCACCGCGGCGCCGATAATCATGCCTTCCCGAATTTTGAAATTGGCTATAGATTTTTTTGCCAGCGTGGTTTTGGGTTTTTGGCCGGTAATCAAAGCCAGGTCTCGCGTCGCCACCTCTAAAAATTTTTCGTCTTTAAGCGCCCGGCCAAGGCCGATATTAACAACAACTTTTTCAATTTTGGGCAACGCTAAAACATTTTTTACTCCCAATTCTTTTTGTAAAGTTGAAATTATTTTCTTTTTATAATTTTCGGATTTGCTAATCATAAATTTTTATGTCTCCAAGCCGCATTTTTTACAAATTCTAATTTTCTTGCCATCGGGTAGAACTCGGCGGCCGATTCGCGTCGGTTTGCCGCAGTTTTTACAAATAAGCGCTACAGTTGAACCGGGAATAGGCCGCGGCATCTCGATTTTTTCCCCTTTTTTTCCGCCAGTTTTGGGCCGCTGGTGTTTTTTCTTTAAATTAACGTTTTCAACAATAACTTTTTCGTTATTTGGCCCGCCTGCGCCGAGGCTTCGGCGAGCAGGCAAAACCCTAATGATCTTCCCAAGCTTGCCCTTATCCTTGCCGCTAATCACTATTATATTGTCTCCCTTTTTTATTCTCATTTTTTTGAAAATTGAAAATTGAAAATTGAAAATTTTTATAGTACCTCAGACGCTAAAGAAATTAATTTTACAAATCCTCTCTCCCTAAGCTCTCTGGCAATCGGCCCGAAAATGCGGCCGCCTCTTGGTTCAAGACCGTCAACAATAACCGCGGCATTGTCATCAAAACGAATATAGCTGCCGTCTTTCCGGCGATAGGCCTTTTTCTGGCGCACAATCACCGCTCTGACAATGTCTTTTTTCTTAACAGCTTTTCTGGGTTCTGCTTCCTGAACAGAAGCTACAACAATATCGCCAAGCTGCGCGTATCGCCGCCTTGTTCCGCCCAAAACCTTAAAAACCCTTATGGTCTTAGCCCCGGTATTATCTGCCACTTTTAAAATTGTTCTTGTCTGTATCATATTTTTTCAATTACAACAAAATGTTTGTCTTTTGAAATCGGCTTTACTTCTTTAATCGTCACTTTATCGCCAATATGAAATTCTTCTTTTTCATCATGGGCTTTATATTTTTTACTTGATTTGTAAAAACGATTATAGCGCGCGTGTTTTTTGTATTGTTCGACTTTAACAACTACGGTTTTAGTCATTTTATCCGAGATAACAATGCCTTCTAAAGTTTTAGATTTTCCAGATTTAGATGTGGTCATATTATTTGGTTATGAATTTTGTTTTAACTGGCAGTTTATAAGAAGCGCGCCTCATAGCTTCTTCCGCCAGGTCTTTTGGAACGCCATCCATTTCAAAAAGAATCCGGCCCGGTTTTATTGGCACTACATAATGGTCAACGGCACCCTTGCCGCCGCCCATTGGAGTTTCAGCGCCTTTTTTGGTAACCGGCTTGTCAGGAAAAATTCTAATCCAAATTTTTCCGCCCCGAGCCACATAGCGCGTCATTGCCCTTCTGGCCGCTTCAATCTGCCTTGCGGTAAGCCAAGCTCGCCCCAGAGATTTTAAGCCGTAACTGCCAAAGGTCAATTTCGTGCCGCGGGTTTCCACCCCCTTAAATCGTCTCCGGCCCTTATGCCATTTTCTATGTTTTACTTTTTTAGGAATCAACATAATTTTGAGATTTGAGATTTTATTTTTGATTTTGAGCGTCAGCGAATACTTCGCCTTTATAAATCCAAACTTTTATTCCAACTTTACCGTAGGTCGTCAGGGCTTCTTCTTGGGCATAATTAATGTTGGCCCGAAGTGTCTGAAGCGGCACCTTGCCTCTGCTAAGCCATTCGCGCCTCGCCATTTCGCTACCGTTAAGCCGGCCAGCCAGGTTAATTTTGACGCCCAAAACTTCTTTTTGCGCCATCACTCTTTCTAAAGCGCTTTTCATTGATCTTCTGAAAGGAATTCTTTTTTCTAAATCAGAAGCAATATTCTGAGCGACAATTTTCGCTTCGCTTTCAGCTTTTTTTATTTCATTAACAGCAAGCTTTAATTCCCATTTCCCAGTGCTATATTTGTTTTTGAGGCGCAATCCCCTTACAATTTTTTCCAATTTCTTTTTTAAATCGGTAAGGCCGGTGCCGCCGCGACCAATAATAAGCCCAGGCTTGGCAGTATTAACAATAACCGTCAAGTTGTCTCCGGAACGTTCAACTTCAACTTCGCCAAGCCCCATTCGATTATATTGCTTTGTTAAAAACTCGCGGACTCTAAGATCCTCTTCCAAGAAATAACGAAGAAGTTTTTTGCTTAACCAGCGCGACTTCCAATTGTAAATTACGCCTAATCTAAAATTTGTTGGATGAATTTTGTTTCCCATATCTTTATTTAGCCGATTGCCTTTCTTCTAAACACTCTTCTTGTAAATCCTGCCAGTTTTCTTTTTGGTTTTATTTCTTTCGGAATCTCTTTTTTAGGAGTTGTTAAAATTTCTTTCTTTGGCGTTTCCTCCCTGTCCGCCATAGCCCCGTCTGACTGTCGGGCAGGTTCAGCGACAACGGGTTTTTTAGTAATAATTTTGCTTATTTTTTTCTTAATTTTTTTCACTCCGGTCGCGGCTCTTTCTTCTAAAACCAAGGTGATATGGCTGGTCTTTTTTTGAATGGCGCCGGCTTTCCCAAAAGCCCTCGGCCGAAAACGCTTTAAGGTCTGCCCCTCATCAACAAAGATGTTGGCAATATACAAATTGTCAGGCGATAAATTAAAATTGTTAATAGCCGAAGCCACGCCGGATTTTAATAATTTTAAAATTGGCAAAGCCGCTCTTTTACTCTGGAATTTTAATTGCATCTCGGCTTCTTTAATCGGCGATCCCTTAATAAGAGCAACGACTTGCCTTACTTTTCTGGGCGCGATTCTTAATTTATTTAAGTGGAATTTGTATTGCATAATTTAAGGTTTTAAGGCTTGCTCGTCTCCGCGGCTTTTTGTTCAAGTTCGCGCTGCATTCTGCCGCCGTGCCTAACAAATTTCCTAGTAAAAGAAAATTCGCCAAGGCGATGGCCCACCATTTCTTCAATAATGGTAACCGGCACATGGATTTTTCCATTATGAACGCCAAAGGTAAACCCTACCATTTCAGGGGAAATCATTGAGTCGCGCGACCAAGTTTTAATAATCGTCTTGTCGCCGGATTTCAGTTTGCTTATTTTCTTGAGCAGTTTAGAATCTACCCAAGGACCTTTTTTAATACTTCTTGACATAATATTAATTACTAATTTTTACTAATATACGAATAATTCTAATTTGTATATTCGTATTGGATTTGTAATTCGTACTCATTATTTTTTTCTTCTCCTTATAATAAACATATTTGACTGCTTATTTTTCTTTCTGGTTTTACGGCCGCCGGTAATTTGTCCCCATTTGGTTTTTGGCCGCCGCGTACCCCTCAAAGCCCGGCCTTCGCCGCCGCCATATTTATGATCTCTTGGGTTCATTGCCGAAGCTCGAACCGTCGGCCTGATTCCGAGCCAGCGGGAACGGCCAGCTTTGCCGATCGTAATTGTATTCCATTCAGCATTGGAAAGCGACCCGACTGAGGCATAGCCCGCATCCAGAACCCTTCTTACTTCAGAAGATGGCAAAAGAAGATGCGTATAATTGCCTTCCTGCGCCATCATCTGCACCGAACTTCCAGCCGACCTTGCCAATTGTCCGCCTTTTCCCGGAAAAAGTTCAACATTATGAACAAAAGTGCCAACCGGAATATTTCTAAGCATTAAACGATTGCCTATTTGAAGCGGCGCATTTTCAGAAGTAATAATCGTATCGCCAACTTTAATATCGCGCGGCGCCAAAATATATCTTTTCTCGCCATCTTTATAAATTATTAAAGCGATAAAAGCAGTACGATTCGGGTCATATTCAATGGAGGCGACGCGACCGGGAATATCATATTTGTCCTGCTTAAAATCAACAAGGCGGTAAAGCTTTTTGTGGCCGCCGCCCTGGTGGCGGGTAGTAATCCGGCCCCTGTTGTTTCTGGCCGAGGTTCTCTTTTTTCCTTTCGTCAAACTTTTTTCCGGCTTGTTTTTTGTCAAAATAGAAAAATCAACGCCCGTCATTTCGCGCCTTCCCGGAGAAGTGGGATTGTAAATTTTTATGCTCATAATACTAATTACTAATTTTTACTAATATACGAATAATTCTAATTTGTATATTCGTATTGGATTTGTAATTCGTAATCATTATTTTAGTTCTATTGTTTGTCCGGGAGTCAAAGTTACAATCGCTTTTTTATATCCCGCTCTAAATCCTTGGGTTCTGCCGACCCGCCGGGCCTTTTTAGGAACATTAACAATATTTACTTTTATAACTTTAACATTGTAATTTTTCTTCACCTCTTTAGCTATCATAATTTTATTGGCAGTGGGGCCAACTTTAAAAACATAATGATTCAATTTTTGACCCATTAAAGCTTTTTCAGCCGTATGAGAAGAAACTAAAATTTTTGATTCCAAGACAATCTGTTTTTTCGGAGCTTCTGCAATCTTTTTTTCCTTATCCTCCGCAGTTTTAGCGAAGGAGGATTCTTTCCCCTCTTTCGTAACAGATCTTTTTTCTTTCTTACCTTTAGTTCTAAATAATTTATTTAGCAGTGCCATATTTTTTGTTTAAATGCTCAATGCCGTCTTTGGTAAAAATCAAGTGTTTATATTTTAAAATATCCAAAATATTCAAACTATCCATATTAGTAATATTTAAATTCGGTAAATTGCGGCCGGCTTTTTTTATGCCTTCATTTTTATCAGACAAAATCAAAAGACTGTTCTTCACCTGCGGAAAATTTTTTATTATTTTTGCCATTTCCTTTGTTTTTGGCGCTGATAATTTCAAATCATCTAAAACTAATAATTCGCCATCCCCGGTTTTGGCTGAAAGCACTGTTAAAAATGCTTTGCGGGCCATTTTTTTATTTATTTTTAATTTAAAATTTCTTTCTTTAGTTGGTCCAAAAGTGATGCCGCCGCCTTTCCATAATGGCGAACGGATCGAGCCGTGGCGGGCTCGGCCAGTACCTTTTTGGCGCCATGGTTTTCGGCCGCCGCCGGAAACTTCTCTCCTGTCTTTTGTTGAGGCCAAAACCTGTCTTTTATTTGCCAAAGCAACCCTTACGACCTGGTGAATCAAATCGGCGTTCCAAGGCAAACCAAAAATGGCTTCATTGAGATTTAATTCGGATACTTCTTCTCCTTCTTGATTATAAACCCGAATATTCAAACTTTTTTGAACATTCGGGCGGTTTTCCTTTATTGACATTTATTTACAAATATGCTAATATGGTACTATAAAATTGGTTTCTTTGTCAATTAAATATTTTTTGAGCCCCTTAAATGAGGGAAGGAGGATGAGATGAAAAAACGTCTGATTTTCGGGAGCATCATCATGATTATGGTGATGTCTCTCTTGGGGTGTTATGGTCATGTTCATGTGTCCATATCCCCCGACTGGTACGGCCCCCCTTATTATACGGGTCCTTACTATGGCTCCAGCTACTATAGATACGAATATAATAGGATATGGGTACCCGGCCACTACGAGTCTAGGTTCGTATGGATTCCGGGTCATTATGAGTGATATCTCTCAACAACCCCGCCTTCGGCGAGTGCCCCCGCACAATATGGGGGCTTTCAATTTTTAAGAACCTTTTATCATTATCAGAGTGCCGCGTCTTCCCGGAATCGCTCCTTTAATCGCGATTAAATTATTTTCCTTATCAACTTCAACAACTTCCAAATTTTTAACTGTTATTTTATCGCCGCCCATTCTGCCGGCCATTTTCATTCCCTTAATGACGTGCTGGGGCCAAGAAGCGCCGATTGAACCCGGGGCGCGATGTCTGTCTTTTTGGCCGTGGCTTTTTGGGCCACCATGAAATCCGTGCCTCTTAACAACACCTTGAAATCCCTTGCCTTTTGAAATAGCAACAACATTAACTTTATCACCAACTGAAAAATCTGAAATGTTAACTTCATCCCCCGGCTTCAATTCGGCATTATCAACCCTGAATTCTCTTAACCATCTTAGATTTCGAATTTCGGATTTCGTGCTTCGAATTTTCGCTATGTGGCCGCGCTGCGGTTTTTTAATATTTTTTTCTTTCTTTGCGCCAAATCCAAGCTGGACAGCGGAATAGCCGTCTTTTTCTTTTGTTTTAACTTGAATAACAAAATTCGGCCCGCTTTCTATTAAAGTTACCGGAATAACATTATCCCCTTTAAAAACCTGGGTCATTCCTATTTTTTTTCCTAAAATAAATTTCATATTATTTCTCGCTTTCAACAAAAATTCGTCCCGCTCAATGGGACGAATTTTTGTGAGAGTCCCTACATTTTTATTTCAATCTCTACACCGGCCGGGAGATTAAGATTAGTCAAAGCGTCAATAGTTTTGGAAGTCGGGCTGACGATATCTATTAAGCGCTTGTGAACCCGCATCTCATATTGGTCACGGCTGTTTTTGTGAACGAAAGTGGAAGAATTGATCGTGTATTTTCTAATTTCAGTCGGCAAAGGAATCGGGCCGACAACTTCGGCACCCTGCCGCTGCGCCGTTTCCACAATCTGGCGGGCTGAAGAATCAATAATTTTATTGTCATAAGCCCTAATTCTGATTCTTATCTTTTGTTTTGTTTCTTCTTTTTTAATCATTTATCTTTAAAGAACAGTTGTTTTTCTATGTTTTGCTTTACTTGGAAATTTTTGTAACCACGCCAGCGCCGACTGTTTTTCCGCCTTCCCTGATAGCAAATCTTTGCTGTTCTTCCAAAGCTACCGGCGCAATGAGCTTAACCATAAATTTAACCGTGTCGCCGGGCATCACCATTTCCACGCCCGGAGCCAGCGTTACTTCACCGGTAACATCGGTTGTTCGGATATAGAACTGGGGCTTGTAATTAGAAAAAAATGGAGTATGCCGACCGCCTTCTTCTTTGGTTAAAATATAAACTTCCGCTTCAAATTCAGTGTGAGGCGTAACCGAACCCGGCTTGGACAAGACTTGACCTCGTTCAACGTCTTCTTTCTTAAGGCCGCGCAAAAGAATGCCGGCATTATCGCCGGATTGTCCCTCGTCAAGAGATTTATTAAACATTTCAATGCCGGTAACAACAGTTTTTTGAGTCGGTTTTAAGCCCACAACTTCCGTTTCATCGTTAATCTTGATAATACCTCTTTCAATTCTGCCTGTTACCACCGTACCACGGCCTTCAATTGAAAAAATATCTTCAATCGGCATCAAAAACGGCTTGTCGGTTTGGCGAACCGGCTCGGGGATATACTCATCAAGAGCTTTAATCAATTCCAAAATGGGTTTAGCCGCTTCATCATCCGGCGATTTGACTTCCAAGGCCTTTAAAGCGGAACCGCGAATAACCGGAACTTTGTCGCCTGGAAAATGATATTTTGTTAAAAGTTCGCGCACTTCGGCTTCAACCAAATCAATAAGCTCCGGATCGGACACTTGGTCAACTTTATTCAGAAAAACGACAATTGACGGAACGCCAACCTGATAAGCCAAAAGAATGTGTTCTCTAGTTTGAGGCATCGGGCCGTCGGTCGCGGCCACAACCAAAATCGCGCCATCCATTTGAGCGGCGCCGGTAATCATATTTTTGATATAATCGGCATGGCCCGGAGCGTCGATGTGCGCATAATGGCGTTTTTCCGTTTCGTATTCCGAGTGGTGCAATTGAATCGTAATCCCGCGCGCTTTTTCTTCCGGCGCCTTGTCAATATCATCAACCGACTCTTCTTTTTTCGCCAAACCCTTCATATGAAGAATGT
>Ga0210049_1004037_pt1 | contig 13012 bp, 10 predicted proteins | sample CryGeyCG2014_300_2_FD_183964 | JGI IMG/M metagenome (GOLD analysis project Ga0210049, IMG submission 183964) | Groundwater microbial communities from aquifer - Crystal Geyser CG06_land_8/20/14_3.00 (SPAdes) (version 2) | ecosystem: Environmental > Aquatic > Deep subsurface > Groundwater | place...
GGGGGCCAGGGGGTGAGGCTGTTTTGCGCAGGGGGCCAGGGGGTGAGGCTGTTTGTTGAGAGGGGGTGAGGATGTTTGGAGAGGGGGTTAGGGGGTGAGGCTGAGAGGAAAACAAAAAACGGGCTATTAAACGCCGTTTTTTTTGTGCTGGATATTCAAGCCTATTTCAAGTCTAATTGTTCCTCAATCATCTTAAGCGCTTTTCTCGCGACATCCTGGTATTGGAAATTCGCCAGCGCGTGCTCATAAGCATTTTTACCCATCTGCGCTCTGAGCTGATCATCAGTCAAGAGCTGTTTTGTATAATTAACTAAATCCGGGATGCTGGCGCGATAAGCCAAGACTTTTGGCGGATCAAACTTGATCTTATGGTTGGCGTCAAAACCCATTGATTCATAAGCCCATTCTTCGGTCAACTCAACGGTTTCGCCGACGCCGGCGAGAAAGCCGGTCTGACCGTGGACAATGGTGTCCGCCGGCCCGCCGACATTGATGGAAATAACCGGTTTGCCGCAGGCTTCCGCTTCCATTTGGATCATGCCGAAACCTTCCAAGCGGGAAGGGGCGGCATAGATATCGCAAGCGGACAAAAGGTAGGACATGAAATCATGGGAAAACATACCGCTCAGATAGACGATTTTACCCGGATCCAAACCCAATTTTTTAATCAAAGCTTCTTCTTCCCTGCCATGGATTTCCGCGGATTCGTTTTCCGATACTTTGCACACATATTTCCACTGGGGAAAATCTTTGTCAATTTCGGCCAGCGCCCTGAGCATTTCCTGCGCGCCCTTGCTGGTCACGTCGCCGCCGATGGTCAAGATCATCTTCTCGTTGGGCTGGATGCCGAGCATTTCCCGTAAACGGATAATCTTGGAGTCGGATTGCGGAATCGGCTTGATTTCCGCCGGATCAAATCCGATCGGCAGGACGCGATAATTCTTCACATCCACGCCGTCGCGGGCATAAGTATCCTTGACCCATTGGCTGGTGGTGAAAGCCAGCGGCAAAGCGCTCAATTCACGGTGGTAATTGGCCACCCAGCCGTTCGCGACAAACCAAGGCACCGGCACGATGCCGGCGTTTTTTGGACTGAAAATGATGTCCGGCGCGTATGTCCAGCAACCGATACCGATGGCCACATCCGGCTTGTATGCGGACAAGATCCATTGCTTCTGGAAGCTCGGGCGATAATGGCAAGGCATAACGTCAACGCCGATCTCCAACAAACCTTTATAAAGCAGATAACCCTGGATGCTTAAACCGTCCGGCTCCGGCGGATAAGCGTGCAACACGGCAATTTTCATAATTTTGATGCTTAGACTGAGGCTGGGAATATAATACTAATCCGCGAATCGCCAATTGTCTTGAAATAATTCGCGCTTCGCTTTTGGCGCATTAATTCAAACCAGCGCGTATTAAATTACAATTTATTTTCAAAAATTTTATAGGCTTCCGGATTCGGGCAGTAGCGGGTATCAATGCCGTCCGGCGCGAAACCATAGATGCCGGTCATGATCCTTTGCTTGGCCGCAAAAATGGCGGGCGGCAAGGGCAGGAGCCAGTCGCTCTGAGCGCGGGGCGCCAAACTGCCATCGGGGCGCGGGCGGCGGCGGTAATGGAAAAAAAATACTTCTCGGGCGCGGAGACGGCCTGACGCGAGCAGATTAACGACGGCTTGATGGACGCCGCGGTGCCGTTCGTGTCCGTATTCGCCGCCGGCGCCATGCGTAAAGATATAGTCATACGCGTGTCCGGACAGGAATCCGGCGATTATTTTTTCCAAGGCGGGCACGGAAGCGGCCAGATCCACGCGGCCTTCGTCGTCAAAATCCGCCATTCGGCCAAGCGCGCCGTAGCGCTCGCAGACGCGCTGGAATTTCGGCGCCCGGTCCGGATCGCCGCCGCGGCACAAGGAAATTATCTCCCACTTGATCAGCGGATATGACAACAGGCAACCGCCCATCCAGATTGTCTCATCGTCCGGATGCGCGACCAGAACGGCCGCGCGCCGACCGTCTGTTAATCTTGGCCTTGGCATATAGAAATAGTATAGCACAAATTATTTTTTTTTCAATAAGCCGGCGCGGCGCAATTTTTGCGGGCCGTTTTGTTTTTAACAAAAATAAAATCCGCCGGCGAAAATTGCCGGCGGATTATTTTAATTGGAAAAAAAGACTGGCCGCGGCTGGAGGATTATTTCGGGGTGATTTTTTCCACGGGCGCGTTAATTTCCCTGTCCACATCTTCAACTTCCTTGTCCAGAAATTCCTGGGAAATATTCAAAGCTTCCTGAAGTTTTTCCTTGACCCGCCTTTCGGATTCGGACAAGCCGGGACGCTTATCCGCCATGTCCATAATCTCATCCACTTCTTCGCGCAAAGCCGTGAAGATTTCCGCCAGCCGATTCTTAACGTCAGTGACTTCTTTTTTCAAACGCGCTCTTTCTTGGCGGTATTTCTGCCGCTGGTAAAAAATGAAAAAAATGAGGATGACGATGACGGCCAAGAGAATCAAGATGATCAACCAGCCGTAAGCCTCAATCAATGTCGGACGCTTGACAGTCAGGATATACTTGACACTCGGGGAACTTTTGGCGCCCCGGCTGTCAATCACCTGCGCCCACACTTCATAAATGCCCTTGCTTAAGGCCTGGCGGTGGAAATAATTCCAACTGCCTTGGTCGTCAGTCTTGATGATTGACTCAAGCGGTTCGCCTGAATTCTTAGCCAAAAAAATCTTGATCGTCACCTGGGGATAAAAAGAAGTGCCGCGGATGATCAATTCGTCGCGGGTGGTGATTTCTTTCGGTATATCGGTGATGATCGGCGCTTTCAGGGGCGAAATCGCGAATTTCAAAACAGCCGAAGAGGAATTTTTCGCCTTGTCCGCGACCGTGAATTCCAAATCGTATTCCCCGGGCGCGAGAACCTCCAAACGATATTCGCCCTGAGCCAGATTCTCTTTCTTGACCTCCTGCGGCAGTCCGTTCAGCTTGATCGTAAAGATATCTATGCCGGAAGTTTTGTCCGTGGCGTTAAATTTGATGACCGGCCGCGGATTGGTCTCGTCGCCTTCAAAATCCAAACGGACATTGGACAATTCCGGCGCCTCGGTATCAATCAACAGCCGGTAGTGGCTGGTTTTTCCCCAACCGACTTTGTTTTGGTATTTGATATGGAAAAATTGTTCGCCATCCGGCAGAGTTTCATATTTTTTTCCTTCCACAATGCCTTCCGATATATTATCAGGCGCGTCTTCGGCCTGCTTGGTAATGCCATAACTGATGCCGGTGATATCGGACAAAAGTTTCCAGGCCAAGGCCGGCTGATTGTCGGCATACCACTGCTCTTCAACCGGATGCGTGGCCGAATTGATTTCCGGCAAAGGCGGCAGGACGCCTTTCACCTCTTCTTTTTTCGGCTCTTCCGGTTTCGGTTTGACTACTTCTTCTTTCTTGGCTTCTTCAATAGTATAAGTGCCATTACCAAAGCCGGAAAAAATATTCGTGCCCTTGCCGTCCGCGGCCAGCACGACCCCGCTTGAAAAATCCACTTTGGCCGCCCCGGCCTTTTTCGCCGTAAAATTAATGGTGAAAATCAGTCCGGCACTGCCGGTATAAGAGGAAGGCAAACCGCCGCCGAAAGTAATCGTGCCTTGGGCGCCGTTATTGGCCGGCTTGGTTGTCCAGAGCTCAAAAATTGATCCGCTTTCTGATACGCTGGCCACAGCCAATTTTTCCGCGTCATATTTGATCGTACTCTCCGCGGCATTGATTCCCTGGCCGCCGCCACTGTTAATCATCACCTTTACCACGAAATTTTTGCCCACCGCGTAAGAGCCGCTTGCGGGCGATAAAAACAAGGTCGCGCCCGCGGCGCGGGCCGGAATAAAGGAAAAAAACGACCCCAAGAAACAAGACAGGATAAGCACCGGACTGATTATTCTTTTCATATGAATATAAATAGGATTTATTAATCCGAAAAATCACTTCAAACTGTCCGCTTGGATGGAAATCTTCTTTTTTCCTTTGGTCTGCAGGCGCAATAAGGGCAAGCGCAAAGTCAGAATACCTTTATTCACTTTGGCGGCGACTTCCGCCACATTTATCTCTTGAGGCAGGACGATTTGCCGGTAAAATTGGCCCCAAAGCAATTCTTCTCGGAGGTTTTTCGCCCCTCCTTCACCCTCCAGATCAAGAGGTCTTTTCCGCGTGCCCTGGATGGTAATGACATCATTCTCATTTTCCACGGTAATATCCAAATCGTTTATCTCCACGCCCGGTACTAAAGCGAAAATGATTATTTCTTCGGCGGTCTGGAAGATATCCACATCCAACTGCAGATAGCCAAGCGCATCCTTGTCTTTTTCCCGGGTTTCCACGGCCGCTTCAGGCGCGGGCAGATTTTCTTCGTTGATTTTCCCTTTTAATTTGTCTAAAAATGAACTCATAATTTTATAATTATTTTAAAAAATTATCTGCTGATGCGCGGCCAATAACCGCCGGATAATCGCTTGTGAATATTATAACACATTTATCCACCCCGAGCAAAAAAATAATCAAATATTCCTTCAACCGGTCCAGTGGTACATCATAATACTGAAGTCTATCAAATTAACCCGACCGTCATGATTCTGGTCGGCGCAAGCATTATCGGAATTCCACCAGTATAACAATATGGAAAAATCAGTGATGTTGACGCGACCGTCGCCATTCAAGTCCGCGCCGGCGCAAACCGCCAGTGGCGCTTTTTCGCCCAAGCTTAATTTGATCGCCGTACCGAAATCGCTGGTGCCGATGCCGCTTAGGCCGGTCCTGGCCTTCATAATGTATTGGCCGTTATCCAAGCCTTGGGAAGAAAAACTGGCCTGCCAGCGGCCATCAGACGCGGCCGTAACCGTCTGCTTGACAATTTTATCGCTGTTTAAATCACTGGCTTCCGGATAAAGCCAAATTTCCACTTGCCCGCCGGGCGCGGACTGACCCGACACGGAAAGAGAGTCGCCGGGGACCCAATAAGTAGCGCTCACCGCGATCGTCGGCGGCAAAATTATATTAGCCAAGACTGATTTTGTCCCTTCTTTCAAAGCAAAAGTCGTGGTATAGGCCAGGGATTCACGGCCATCGCTGTCTTTGGCCTGCAGGCCGAAAGTATAGACTCCTTCTTTCAAATCGTCTAAAAGCAGGCTAAAGGCGGCGTTAGCCGCCGCCATGGCGGTTTTCTCCTTGACGCCGTCCTTTAAAATACTGATAGAAGCATTGGGATAAGCCCAGCCGGAAAAGCTGACAATCGGATTCGGCGGCAAAGGCGGATAGGGCTGAAGGTCGCCGGTGCCCGGGCCGGGTTGGTTGCCGAAACCTCCGCCCCCGCCCCCGCCCGAACCGCCCCCGCCCGAACCTGAGCCGCCGGTTTCTTCCCCGCCTTCACTGCCCTCGCCCGTTCCTTCGGAATCGCCTTGAGCCTTGATGGTGAAATTAATCAAATAATCAGTGTCATCGGCAATATCTTTCGTATCCAAACAACGAATATAAAAATTATATTCCGCCGGCCATAAACCGATCAGCAGGCGGGAATGGAAAAAAGCGTCGGTATATTCGAAATTGTCGGTCATATCCGCGTAGGCCGTGCCGGAGGCGATGCTGTAGCGGCAATGGGCAACGTAATTGGTCTGGAGCGACATGTAAGTCTGAGTCGTACCATAAGCGAGAAAGCCGCTGGGCGCACCGTTGAAACGGATTTTGGTCTGATAGCCGGTCATTGATACCGGCGCCACGATCGCCACCTTGAGATAATCGGCGCCGGCTATCAAGTGATCCGCCGCGTCGTAAAAATCCAACTGGTAAGAATAGGAACCGGGCGCGGCCGGATTGATGATGTCGGTCTGGCCGGCTTCGCCAGACGCGGCCCAGCGGCCGAATACCAATTTTACGGCTGTGCCGGCACTCACGCCGGCGCTGCTGTTCAAGGTGATCGCGATCCGGCCATTCGCTCCGCTCGTCACCGCCACGCCGTCCGTGGAAGTTGAAACAAGCGCGGAGACTTCCCGGTCAATAAATTCTCCGCCCAGAGAGGAACTGGTGGCAAAATCAACTTCCGCGCTGGAAAATTCCGCGGGAATAAAAAATTCCCCGGGCGCGGGCGTAAAAACAATCCTTCCGCCCGCCGGAATATCAACAGTCGGCAGGAATTTGATCTCATGGCTGGAAGAAGCGGACGGGCCGGAATCGCTCAAACGGTCGCTGATGTGAACCAAACCTTTGGCGGACACCGATTCAGCGCCAGACAACAACAGTCCGAACGCGAAAATCGCCCCGGCCAAGAAAAAAATTATCGGTTTAATTGGTTTTTCCATCTTTTTTGTCTTTTTGCCGCCGCCGAAAATCAAGATAATAATTCAAAAGAATCAGGATGAAAAGAGCGGCAATGCCCAGAAAAATCACGGTCAGAATCAGCGGATTGCCCATGGTCGCCTGGCGGGCCAGGTTCTCCTCTTTGACCGTTAAATCATGCTCTTTCTCCGCCAGACGGTTTTCTTTTTCGGCCAACTGAGCCGCCAGCTTATTGTGCGGATTTTCCTGGACACCCACGGACATGCCGACACTCAAGGCCTTGCTGAAACCGGCGCCGATAAACTGGCCGAGGTCGATGGAATTTAATTGGAGATAAAGCGAGAAGTGCAAGCTGATCAGCAGGAAAAAAAAGATCCGCCAGCCATGGATGAATTTTACGATCTTCTTGATCATATATTCAGAGACTTAATCCTGTCCGGGGGGAAAAAGCATTAATGCCCGCGGCCGGAACAAATTAAAACCCGGAAGTAAACGGCAATAATTAGCGCTCTATCAAAATTGTAACGAAAAATCCCGGCCCAGGATGACAATAATTTCCTCCGGACGCGTCTCGTCCGTCATCAACTCAACCACGATCGGAAAAAGCTGGCTGACCGCTTCCGCTTGCGCGGCGTATTTTTGCGGATATTTGATTATGGTGCCGGCATAATCAAAACGATCCGCGTTGCCGGTGTTGATCTCCTGGAAACCGGAGGAGGCGAAAAACTCCAAAGCCCGGGCCGCTACGCCGCTTTGGCCGCTGCCATTCAGGATCGTTATGGCCGGCAAAACGATTTTGTTCGCGGCCGGCATTCCTGAAGACGGCTGTTCCTTGGGCAAAACCGGCTCACCCGGAGCTTCTTCTGTCTGGACCGGGTTTATTTTCGGATATCCGTCCAAAGCCGGAGCTTTTTCCGTACCAGACCGGAAAAAATAGTAGCCGGAAAAAACCAGAACAACGGCCAAACCGGCCGCGACTAACTTTTTTCGGCGCGGCCGGCGCGGCGCCGGCGAAACGGAATCCGGTTTGTCCTTAAGGTTAATCGATCCGCCGTTCGCTTGGCCAGCCGCTGGAATAATCAACGTTTGCGGGCCGACGGGCGCGGGCGGCGGACTGACGCGCAAAAATGATTGTGCGTTTTTTACGGCGCGGCGGATATACAAACGGAGTAAAAAGACCAGCAGAATGATTAAAAACGCCAAGCCGCCCAGAAAGCCGAACAAAACGGGAAAATTCATTTTCCAGAAATAAAGGCTCTGGCTCGCGGTTTCATAGCTGGTCTCGCCGAAAGACAGGACGAGCATAGCCCGATACCGGCCCATTTCCAAAAGCCCATTGCCTTTGGTCCAAACGTATTGCCATTGGCGCGTGCTCTGCGGGAGGACATTGCCGAACTCGCTCTGATGGTTGATATTAATCCTGTCCTTTTCCTTATTCCATTGGTCATAAATGACAATATCCCCGCGCGGCTGAAGATGGACGTTGCCGGTATTGGTGAAACGGACCGAAAAATTCACATCCGCGCGGCCGTAAACGGATTTGTCCGTGGAAAATTCCCTGATTTCGCCGCTTTCCGTCGTTTCCCCCCGCACCGTCAGCATGATGATTGAAGCCAGCTGGGAAGAAACCTTGAGGACGGTGCCGGCCGCTTCCGCCTGCGGCTTGGTGCCGACAAAAATCAACCCGTAATGGCCGCCGGGTCCGGCATTAGCCGGCACCTTGATGGTGTAAGGGATATCAACGCTTTTCTGAGCCGGGATCTCAATCGGCCCGGCTTCAATGGACAGCCATTGCGTGAGCAGAAAATCCTGGCTGTCCGGGCTGGATTGGCTGGGCGGCGCGAGCAGAACAATGCCGCCCTCTTCTCCGCTCTTGAAATCATGCTTCTCCGTGAAAACTTTGATGGGTTGGTTGTTGTTGTTGATGACCTTGACCGAGCTGTTCCAAGTGTCGCCCGGGCTGACATTCGCCTTGACCAAAGGCGGAGTAATAGTCAGGGTCAGCTTGTTCAAATCACTCTGCGCGTTAGCAGGATTGATTAAAAAGCCTAGGGTAAAAAAGACTAAAAACAAACACTGGCCGAATTTCCCAATCACCAGCCCAAAAGATTGGTTCTGACTTTTAGAAAAAAAATAATTCTTCATTATATTTTATTTCTCTTATTTTTCTTTTTTCAGGTTAATAACGCCGTCATGGCCGCGGATCGGATCGTCCGGAGCCCAATCGGAGCGCGGACGAAGGCGGAAAAATACAATTATGACCAGAATAAGCAAAGCCAACAATGCGCCGGCGGCGAACCAAAGATAACGCACTGGAATCACCCAAAAAAATATTGAGTCCAGAAGATCCCGGGGCGAGGCCGTGCCATACTCCATTTCCAGCCGTCCGCGGAAACGGCCGCGGACGTCCTCGTTTTTCCAAGAAAAATTATAAGTCCAGACAGAAGACGGCGAAATGGCCGGCGCGTCAAAGCCAAGAGGAATCTTTTCAATCTCTTGGCCGCGCCGGTTAAAAATGTAAAAAAAACCTTGGGGCTGAACCGGCCGATTGCCGATGTTTTTGATCGTCAGAGTGAAATTTACCGGCGCGCGGAACCAGACATTTTTTTCCGCCTTAAAATCAGCGATCTGGGCTTTTTCAATGATCTCTTCCACGATTTCCAGGTTTACCAGCGCTTGGGGCTGGCCGCCGGCCGCCATATTTCCCGCCGCCGCCGGCCGATCCCCGCCCTCGGCGAAAGTAATGGCCGCATGGCGCCGGCCCGGCTTAGCATTCAGATTAACATTAATTTTCAGAGGAATAACTATTTCGGTTTTAGGCATCATTTCGTAAACACCTCTTTTGATGCTCATCCAGCTGGCCAAAGATAATGACCGGTCAAGACCGGACGGATCGGCATCATCCTGCCGGCCGGACAATTCATCCCAATCGCTGACAAAAATATAGAATTGCCGGAATTGTTCAGAATCATTCCGGACCGTAAATTCATATTCCAAAAGGTCTTTGGCCTGCGCCTGGCCGTCAATGATCTGCGGACTGGCCGTCAAGCCCGCGTCTGCAGACTGCGCCGAAACCGCTGCTCCCAAAAAAAACAAAACCGGTAAAAAAACCCCGAGAAATAACTTTTTATACCGTAAATCCATGGTGGTTGATTGATTAAATCTGCCCGCGCCAAAAAATATTTCAGGCCGGACATCAGGCAAAAATCAGAAAATATAAAACCACGCCAAAAAGCAAAGCGATGACAAGCAGGGCGCCCAACAGGAGGATAAAATGCCAGATGCGGGAAGGTCCGCGATATTTGCGGCGGCCGGCCGACCGGAGACCGGCCTGGGCCAAAGCGCTCGCGATCGCCCGATTACGGTAAAAACGAAGGGCGAGGATAATCAAGACAAGGCCGATGGCGATTCCCAGGCCGGCCAAAAGAACCAGCTTCCAAGGCATAATCCAAAAAGTCTTGGACGTAAACAAAGTTTGCTTCCCTTGCCCGCCCTTGTCCACGGCCGCGCCGTAATTGAAACCAAGTTCGGCTGTATAGCGCCCGAAAGCCCGCTGGCCGGACCAATTCTGCGTAAAACGGCGGATACTGCGGGGCAAAATGTTGGCTTGGGTCTCATTAATGTCAATTTCCGCCACTTTCTTGCCCAGCATATTCTTGATCGTGATGAAGCCGTTGGGTTTGACATGGACATTGCCCAGATTCTCAATCCGGGCCGTGAAAGCAACGGAAAAAGGCGTTCCATAAATTTCCTTGTCTGTAATAAATTCACGGATAGCGGCCTCTTCGTAAATCTCTCCTTTGACGCGCAAGAGGACCAGGCTGCTGGTCTGCTGGGCAACAGACATTCCTGCTCCCCGTTCTTCGTTGTTCTGATAAAGCCGAGGCGGCTTGGTGCCGAATACCACCGCGCCGTAATATCCGCCCGGGCCGATATTGCCCGGCACTTTGATTTTGAAAGGGATCTGTTTCGTTTCCTGCGGAGAAAAATCCAATCCGGCCGGATCAATCTCAATCCAGCTGGCCAGATAAGCGCCTTCCTCTGAACCAGGCGGAATCAGCCTGGCTACGCCGTTCTCGCCTTCCGCTTTAAAATCTTTAAGATAGGGAAATAAAGTTTTGCTGACTTCCGATTCATTGGTTAATTTGATATAATCTTCAATAATTTTGCCCGGTTCGGCAACGTATTCAAAGCGAGGCGGGCTGATTCTTAAACCGATGGACTGGGCCTGGACTGAAGTCGCGATGAAAAATAGCCAAATCGGCAGACACAAGAAAATTATCTTTTTCATTTTTCTTTTTTTAGAAAGAGTCCGTATCGGACAAAAACATAAGTCCGAAAATAAACGGCCCTTAATATAAATAGTTAAATATAAATTATGGGTATAGCCACTCTACGCCCGTCAATTTCTTACTCAATCATATTTTAACATTTTTTTAAAAATGTTTCAATTCATAAAAAAATTCTTTTTTGTCTAATAATATACAAAAACTTCCCTGAAAAACAAGGAAGTCTTTGTTTTGCCGCACATATCAACAAGTTCAATAAGTGGGAGTGCAGACATAAGTCAGGATCGTGCTGTAATCGCCCGCTTCCTGTAAGTCGGAAATCCGGACAGAATACGCGACGGCCGCCATGCCGATATTCTGGGTACTGCCGTCCGCCGGGCCAACATGCGCCATCACGATCGTCGGATCGGTACCATCAGTGCCGACGTAATAAGCTTCGCCCTGGTAATAATCGTTAGTCATGATCAGGTTATCAGCCGCATCATCGTCATCCGAAGTCAAGCCCCAATGACCGTAGGTATTCGGACTTTCCAGGACGCCGCCGGGATCGCTCCAGGGACCTGGGGTTGTTGAACCGGTGCCGTCCGGAGAATTGTTAAAGCTGTTGATGGTCGCGCCGGCCGCATTCTGCAAATCTTGGTCCTTCTGCACCGTCACGATGAAGCCGTCCGTGGCATTGGTGGAAACCGTCAGATTCTGGGCAAAAGTGGTGGAGGCGTTGGAATGCAGGGTGCCGAAATTGATTTCTTCCGCCGTGGAAGTTCCGCTCAGACCGATGCCGTTCACCGTTGATTTGGTGCTGTACGGCCCCAGCCCGGAAACCGTAAAAGTCAGAGTGGCGTCAACTGTTGCCCGCACGGTCACATCGTCTATGATATAAACTTTCAGAACCGTCTCATCCTTGACCGTGTCCGTGTTATCATAAGTGGTCACAGTCACATCCTTGTCGCCGGTAGCGTTCGGGTTCAAAAGATTATAGATGGTGATCGTGTGCGTTGCCGGTTGGACAGCCAGGCTTTGGCCCGCGTCCACTTTGCACCTGAGCACCCGATAATCATCGGAAGCGGAAGTGGTGGAAGCGGTGGTGTTGGCCGGACAATTGATGGCCGCACTGGCAAAGTTGGTGAAGCCGGTTTGGAAACTGACCTCCACATATTCATTTTCTCCCAGAGCCGTACTCATGGAAAAAACTATCGCATGGGAAGAAGAGGCCTGCTTGTCCGAATCGCTGATCGTGTCTTTGACGCTGTACAGCGAGCCGGCTTTGGCGAATTTGATCAAACCGTTAAACGGATAAAAACCATACATTGCCACCAATGAAAAAATCATAATGGCAATCAGGGCAATGCGCCCTTGGTGTCTTTTTAGCATGAGGATAAAATTTAAAATTTAAGAAATTTTAAATTCTAAATTTTTTATTTTTCCTTTTTGCAAGCTTTCGACCTTTGATTGCCTGTTAGAGCAAAAAAATTTATTAAGCCTGCTTGGTTTTGGGATTAATAATAAACCAAAAGGAATAGCTGTTGATATTATAACATTTTAACATCGTCATGCCAATTACCAGAAAATAAATAATAATTGTTTAATCTTAAATAAATAATTTCTAATCTACACACCGCTGTTTTGAAAATTAAATTTTGATGAGTGTTCATGTGGATAACTCAAAAAAAATCCTGCCCCGTTTCAAGCGGGGCAGGATCGTGAACAAATACTTATGAATCCGCGACTATTTGCTTAAAAAGTCGGAGTGCAGATATAAGTCAAGGTGCTTTCGTAATCGCCGGCTTCCTGCAGGGAAGCGACTTGGACGGAATAGGCCACGAACGATTCGCCGATATTCTGTGTCGTGCCGTCGGACGGACCGTCATGCGCCATAATCGCCACCGGATCCGTGCTGTTCAAGCCGACATAATAAGCCGCGCCGCCCTGGTAATAATCATTACCAAGTAAAACGCCGTCATCGTCATCGCTGGTCAAACCCATGTGGCCGTAAGTATTATAGGTATCCAAAATATTTTTCGGGTGCTGCCAGATTTCCGGCGTCGAGGAGCCGGTATTGTCCGGGGAATTATTGAAACTGTTGATGTTCGCGCCGCCATCGGATAAAAGCTCGTGATCCTGATGGACAGTGACCACATAACCTTCAGTCGCGTTGGTGGTCACGTTCAAGCGCTGGCAGACCGTTGTGGTGGCATTGATAACCAGCGTCCCGAAAGGCGTATTGGTAGCGGTGGTGGTCTCGTCGCAATTTACGCCATTGACGGTTTTCGCGTCCGCGGCCACGCCGTTGATCGTGAAATTCAAGAATGAGTCAACGCGCGCGGTAACCAGGACATCCTGGATGATGAAAACCGCCAACTGCACTCTTTCCAAAACCGTGCCGCTGGCGTCA
>Ga0210049_1004038_pt1 | contig 13011 bp, 13 predicted proteins | sample CryGeyCG2014_300_2_FD_183964 | JGI IMG/M metagenome (GOLD analysis project Ga0210049, IMG submission 183964) | Groundwater microbial communities from aquifer - Crystal Geyser CG06_land_8/20/14_3.00 (SPAdes) (version 2) | ecosystem: Environmental > Aquatic > Deep subsurface > Groundwater | place...
TTTCCCCCCTCCACCAGCATCAGTGCATATATCCCCTGTAGCATGTATCTGCCCAGCAACATCTAATTTCTGAGTAGGAGCTGTTGTTCCAATCCCAACATTTCCATTTTTCAAAATAGTCATTAAAGCATATCCAGGGACTGGCGCAACAAAAGTCAAGCGATCCTCAAACTGAATTTGTGATTCTGTTCTGGAATTGCTAGTAACAGCCATAAGTCGTAATCTTGATGCATAAGTGTCTGTTGATAGAATATCTATGACTTGGTTTCTACTACCTTTGATATCCAATCTTGCTCTAGGACTGCTCGTTCCAATCCCAACATTACTCCCAGAAATATAAATCGGCGCCAAATCCAACTCACTCGCATCATGTCCTGGATTTGGAGCAACAGCATTTATCCCCATAGCCAAAATAGCCAAGATTCCCATTGCTATAAAAGTATAAGCCAGCTTGTTAGAAAACCTTATCATCCCCATTTTTACCTTAAACAAAAATAGGAAAAGGAGTTTAAATATTTTATTGTTTGTACCTGATTAAAGAATTTCAATCATTTAAGTTGTCTGCTCGTAAACTCGCAGAAGATGAATAATTATATAATTAAAAAAGAGATTTATCCCAAAAAACGCGCTAATCACAATTGTTCAAATTTCCAGTATTAAAATTATTTTATATTTAAAAGTCAATCAATCCAACTAACAAGAATCTACTCAGAAAACACTCTCTTGACTCTAAATCTTTTTAAACAAAATCTCGCCCTTTTTTATCTTAGAGACCTTTAAAGGCTTTTGAATTTCATTAAAAGAGATATCAAAAGAAAATTGCTTCGCAATTTTCTCGCTTGCATCAGGAATAAACGGCCACAATAGAATCCCAATTGCCTTTATTGAATCTGCCAGTTCATAAAGAACTTTTTTATCCTTTGTCTCCCACGGCTTTTTTGCCTGGACATACTCATTGCAATTGTCAATAAAAGAAAAGATTTCATTAAGTGCTTTGTCCAGCTCATAATTTTCAAAATACCTCTCAATTTCTTTCAGTTTAAGTTTTTTCAGCAAAACATTCTCAGTCTTCTCCAGCCCATTTTTCTCTATTAAAGCAGAAACTCTCGAAATAAGGTTTCCAAGCTTGTCTGCTAATTCATTGTTATGCCTTCCCGCCAAAAGCTCTTCAGAATAATCAGAATCCTCAAAAACACTGCATCTTAATAAAGAATATCTGACACTATCTGAATCATATTTTTTCAAAAGCTCCAAAGGGCTTATTGTGTTTCCCAGGCTTTTGCTTATTTTTCTACCCCCAAGATTTAAGTAGCCGTGGACTAACAGGGTTTTAGGCAGTTTATAATCTGCAGACATTAATAATGCAGGCCAGATCACAGAATGAAACCAATTGATTCCCTTGCCAATAACATGAACATCTGCTGGCCAGGATTCTTTTGAACCAGAGATATAATTAATCAAAGCATCTACCCAAACATATATTTTGTAATCTTTGTCTCCAGGAAAATCAATTCCCCAGTCTACATCTCTCCTTGATATGCAAAGGTCATTCAAGCCCTCTTCTAGCCTTACTAATATCTCTTTTCTCCTTGACTCTGGAATTATATATCCTTTTACAAATTTTATCAATTTTTCTCTGTATTTGCTAAGCCTGAAAAAATAAGCCTCTTCACTAACAACCTCTGGCTCTTTGTTGTGCTCTGGGCACTTTCCATTGACAAGATCTTTCTCTGTCTTAAACTCCTCACATCCAGAACAATAAAGTCCTTCATACTTTCCCTTGTAGATATCACCATTCTTGATAATCTTATTAAGTGTCTCGTGCACAACCAAGGCGTGTTCTTTCGCAGACGTTCTTATGAATTTATCATAACCAATATTCAATTTCTTGCACAGCTCTAAAAAAAGGTTGGTATTTCTATTAACAAACTCCTTGACAGAAACTCCTGATTTTATTGCAGCCTGGACATTTTTCTGAGCATTTTCATCAACTCCTGTCAAAAAAAATGTTTTCTCTCCTTTAATTTTGTGCCAGCGGATTATGGCATCTGCTAAACATTTCTCAAATGCATGTCCTACATGCGGAGATGAATTCACATAATCAATCGCAGTTGTAACATAAAATTTCTTTGGCATGATAAAACCAAATAAGCAAGATATAAAAAACTAACCATTTACATATTTACATATAATTTGCGCTGTTAGTTTACCGGCAGAATTCGACCTTCCCAAGGTCGAGAAGCGGGTTCAATTCCCGCACAGCGCATAAAATATAAAAGTAGGTATATCTTATAGAGATAATGAAAAAAATAGCAGTACATGGTAGAGATTTTCATGCAGATGATGTTTTTGCAGTAGCAATTTTAAAGTTAATTTATCCAAAAGTTAAAGTCATTAGAACAAGAGATGAAGATAAATTAAAAGAAGCTGATGCCAGAATAGATGTTGGAAATGTGTATAACCCAAACACAAATGATTTCGATCATCATCAAAAAGGCGGAGCAGGAAAAAGAGAGAATGGAATTCCCTATGCTGCTTCAGGACTGATATGGAAACATTTTGGAAAGAAATTAGTGAGTTCAGATGATATCTTTGATTATATTGATAGAAGAATAATTCAATATATTGATGCTAATGATAATGGATTAGACACGTATACTACTAAAAAATTGAGCCCATACACTATAGCTGATTTTGTTGATGGTTTAGGGCCTCCACGATTAAATCAATCCGAAGAGCTCTTTAACAAATATTTTAAAGAAGCAGTTTCAATAATCACAAAGCTCCTCAAAAGAGAAATTGAAGCAGCAAAAGAGTTAATCAAAGCAAGAGAAAAAATCAGAGAAAAAATCAAAAAATCTAATGGAGAATATTTGCTCCTAGAAGAAGATATCCCTTTTAGAAAAATAGTTACAGAAGAATCAGATATTAAATATGTAATTTACCCTGACCCCTTAGAAGATTATTGGTGTGTTTTAGCTATTCCTGTTTCATTAAACACCTTTGAAAATAGAAAAGACCTTCCTAAAAAATGGGCAGGGCTAATAGAAAAAGACTTACAGAGAGTTACAGGAGTTAAAGATGCTAAATTTTGTCATAATAATTTATTTTTTGCAATTGCAAAATCAAAAGAAGGTGCAATTAAATTAGTTGAATTGGCACTTAATAATAAAAATTGAAGAAGCCACAACCATAAAAACCTTTTTATACTCCAGCAATATATCTTTCATGAAGAACGAGTGATTTTTATGAACCATAAGAATAATAATCATAAATCAAAAAAAACAAACGGGAAAAACGGCAACAATCATCATTTCCTTTCTAAGAAATTTCTATTTGTAAGTGAGGAAAGTTTAAGCGGAGACTTAGCCTGGAAAATAAAAAAAGAAGGCCACGACGTCAGAATATATATTGCTTCAAAAAGTGCAAAAGATGTTTATCTTGGATTTTTAGAAAAAGTTGACAACTGGAAAAAAAGTGTCTCTTGGGCAGATGTAATTGTATTTGACTGCATTGGTTTTGGAAAAGAAGCTGATAAATTAAGGAAAAGGGGGAAGTTGGTTATTGGAGGAAGTCTATACACAGACAGGCTTGAAGAAGATAGGGAATTCGGGCAAAGAGAAATGGAAAAAGGCGGCATGATGACCCCGCCTCACTGGGATTTTGACAGCTTTGAAGATGCGACAGAATTTATCAGAAGAAATCCCTCAAGATATGTTTTCAAGCCATCTGGAAATACCTCCTTGTATAAAGAGATATTATTCCTTGGAAATGAAGGAGACGGAAAAGACATAATCGAAGTCTTGAGACAAAACAAGACTTTATGGAAGAAAAAAATAAAAAGATTTCAGCTGCAAAAGAAAATTGAAGGTGTTGAAGTCGCTGCAGGAGCATTTTTTAATGGAAGAGATTTCATCTATCCTGTCAACATAAACTTTGAGCACAAAAAATTATTTCCAGGAGATATTGGCCCATCCACAGACGAGATGGGATGTTATGATGAAAAAACAGAAGTTTTAACAGATATTGGATGGAAATTTTTCAAAGATCTAAATAAAAATGAAAGATTATGCACCTTAAATCCTTCCAATGATTCAATAGAATTTCAAAAACCAAACCATATTGTAAGTTTTAATCATCACAAAGAATTGATCTCTGTCCAAAATCAAACATTAGATATCTGTGTTACTTCTGATCATAACATGTATCTATGCTCTCAAACAAATTATCGAAAAAATAAAAAAAATTTTGAATTAATCAAAGCAAAAGATATGGAATGTCAATCAGTTATAAAAAGAACAGGAAATTGGATAGGAAAAGAAGAAAAATACTTTGTTTTACCTCAATCCACATTAGGACACTATAAAGGAAATAAAGTCATTCAACATCCCCTCCCAGGAATAAAGGTACCTATTGACGATTGGATTTCTTTTATGGGAATATGGATAGCCGAGGGTTCTGTAGCTGGAAAGAGAGTCACTATAGCCCAAAAAACACCTGCAAAATGCAAAATTATTGAAAAACTCTTAAAAAAATTACCTTTTGGTTTTAAGCCTTACAAAAAACGTGGATTTTTTTATACAGACAAAAAACAATTAGCAGATTACTTAAAACAGTTCAAAAAAGCTCCAGATAAATATGTCCCACATTTTATAAAGGAACTCAGCAAGAGACAGATAGAATTATTTTTGAGAGAATATTGTTTTGGAGATGGGACTATTATGAGGGGGGGTATAGAATATTTTATACCTCATCAAAAAAACTTGCAGATGATGTTCAAGAACTTTTATTAAAAATTGGAAGAATTGGAATAATAAAAGAAAGAAAGAGAATAGGAAAAATATGGATAAAAGACCATTATGCAAATTCTTCAAGAATACAATATGAAATTCACGAGAGAGTAAAAAAATTGTATTCTTGGGTGGATAAAAGAGATGTGAAAAAAATTCAATATCATGGCAAAGTTTATTGTGCAACAGTAGATAATCATGTTATGTATGTTAGAAGAAATGGAAAACCATATTGGTGTGGAAATACTTTGATGTACTGGTCTCCCCCAAACGCAATTTTTGAGAAGACTCTATTAAAACTCAAGGATAAACTCGCTAAATCAGGATATGTGGGTTATATAGATATTAACTGCATAGCAAACTCAAAGGGGATATATCCCCTGGAATGGACGTGTTTTTCTGATGATACCGAAATTTTAACAAAAGATGGATGGAAATTTCTTAAAAATATAAAAATTGGGGAGATTGTTGCAACTTTAAATCCAAGAAATCATTCGCTTGAATATCAAAATGTAACTGGGACAATAAATAAGAAATACACTGGAGAAATGATAAATATTTGCGGAGCAGGAGATTCGCATCAAGCAATAGATTGTTTAGTAACCCCTGACCATCAGATGTATATTAAGGACAGAAATGGAAAGTTCAAATTTGTTAGAGCAGATAAAATTCCCCAAGGTTCAAAAATTAAGAGAGCTTGTAATTTTATTGGAGAAGAACAAAAAGAATATATTATCCCAGAATACATTGAACATCATTATTTAGGAAAACACTATAAAATACACCCAATCAAACACAAAGAGATTAAAATGTCTATGGAGGTCTGGCTTAAATTTTTAGGTATATTCTTGGCAGAAGGGAGTGTTGGTGGAAGAAACCATATTGTAAGCATCGCACAATTTGATAAAAAAAATGAGATAAAAGAATTATTGAAAAATTTCCCATTTAAAGTTATTGAGAATAAAAAAGGATACCAAATTTCCTCAACCCAACTCGTAAAACATTTAAAAGAATATAATTTTGGAAAATGTAACTCAAAATATGTCCCTTCTTTTGTAAAGAATTTATCTCAAAAATATATCAAAATCTTTTTAGATGCATTTAGGATAGGTGATGGAACTATTCATAAAAGAACAAAACAGAAATCTTATTTTTCAACATCCAAGAAGATGATTGATGATATTCAAGAATTATTATTAAAGTGTGGAATAGCAGGCAATATTTTAAAAAGAAATTGTAAAGGAAGTAAATGCACAGGATTAGGATATTTTAGAAATCATGATTTATATTGTATTTCTGAAAGAACCAGCAAGATAGATTATTATGCGGACAAAAAAAATATTAAAAAAACATTTTATGATAATTATGTTCATTGTGTCGAAGTTCCTAATCATATAATTTATGTTAGAAGAAAAGGGAAAGCATTTTTCTGTGGTAATTGCCGTTTCGGCTACCCTACAATAAGCATCCAGATAGAAGGTGTAACAAGCTTATTGGGAGAATTTCTCTACAAGCTAGCGAAAAAAGAGCAAATTGAACTTAGAGTCAAAAAAGGATTTCAGATAGGAGTTGTTGTTGCTGTTCCACCTTACCCTTTCAAAGACAAAAAAGAAGTAAACACTTACAGAAACCTATCTATTTTATTTAAAAAACAAAATTTCGAGGGGGTCCATTTAGGAGATGTTAAAAAGATAAAAGGAGTCTGGAGAATTGCAGGAGTCTGCGGCTATGCTTTAATAATAACTGGATCAGGAACAACAGTAGAAGAAGCAAGGAAGCAGACCTACAAAAGACTAAAAAACATCATGCTGCAGAACATGTATTACAGAACAGACATTGGCCTCAAATGGTCCTCAGACAGCGACAAACTGCAGACCTGGGGATATTTGTATTGAGAAAGAAAGCCCCTTGCGTACTTATTCACTTATTTTCTAAGAATAACATAAACTTTTCTTCCAAGTAAATCTTTAGGGGCATCTATTTTTGCTCCATTGCCAAATTTAGTAATTGTTCTTTCAAAAATAAGTTCAAACTCATCTTTTAATTCTAACTTTCCTTTTTCAAATTTTATTGATCTCAGAGGTTTTTTGGACATATATATTATTATATACCTGTATATATAAAGATTTCGGTGATACAGCACACATAAATATAAGTATATATCCTTATATACCTATTTATGGACATAAAACCAAAGGTATCACAACAAAGAATTTAGAAAATTAGTTGAATTTATCAACGATAGTAGAGAGGACAAAAGTAAGAAAATTTATGAGGATAAAGAGCCAAGAGAAATAAATTGGAATGCTTATACTTTGTTTCAAATAAAAGAAGCAAAAGAAATTTTGCTTTTCATTAAAAAGGAAGTTGATAAATGTGAAATGCCTCCTAAGAAAGTTGGAAGACCCTTGACTAATCCGAGGGTTTTAGCCAAAGCAATTTTAATTTATGAATCTCTGGGATTTACTGAAAGAAAAGCTCAAGGATGGCTTGAGCTTTTAGGCCCATTTGTTGGCATTCATGAAAAACTCGACGATAGAGTAATTGGAAACGCATATAATAGATTAGAAGTTGCTTATATTTTAAAGCAAATTTTTGATAGAAATAAAAGTTCTGATGGAAAATTAATGGGTGATGGATCTGGTTTGGAAACTTCAATGAAGCAGAATTATGGATTAAATATGACGTCGACAAAAGAATTTTTAACTTCTATTGTTGATTCAAGAGAAATTGTTCAGGCATTTGATTTTTCAGGAGAAGATGAAAAAGATGCCATGCTCGATTTAATCGAGCAAGTTGATGGAGAAAGTTTGAGATTAGATGCAGGTTTTAATTGTAGAGAGTTAGTGAGAAAAATCGCTGAATTAGGAATGCTCCCTTATGTTTATCCATACAAAACCAACAATATTAATGGAAATGAAGCCTGGAGAGAAATGTATATAGAATTTTTTACAGACGTTATTGCCTGGCTTACAGAATATTATCAAAGGGTTCATTGCGAGAGTTTTCATTCGGCATTTAAGAGAGTGTTTGGACTGTTAAGCAAAATAAGAGTTCATAGTAAGTTTATTCAAGTCAGTGCAAGAATAATCTTGCATAACTGAGCAAGATTATCTTATTTTAATCGAATTAAATAATTTGTACGCAAGGCTGAGAAAGAAGAAAGATTTTTATAGTATCTTTATCATTTTTAGATATGAAATCTCAATATGAAAAAACAAGATTCTGGGTTACATTTCTGGGGTTATGGGTAGTAGGAGGAGTAATTCTTGGAGCAATCATTAAAGAAGTGATTCCATATTTTATAGGAGGTTTTTTTATACTCTTGATAGTTTCTATGATTCACGGCATTAAATTCGACAAAGAACTGGCTAAAGAAGACAAAGAAGCACACAAAAAATTTTCTAAAAATTTAAAGGAAATAACCAAATTGAGTATTTTATGGGAACTGGGAGGTCTGGTGATATACACTCTTTATATCTTAATATTAAAATTATGGGGCGTAGATATTACTGCCGTAAAAATAGTTATAGGAGTTATATTTAGTATTCTATTCTATTGGATTTTACAAAAAAAAGGATTATTAGGATTTGCTAATTCAGAAAAGAAAGTAACAGAATTAAAGAAAAGATAATCCAGATTTTCAAAAAAAATAAAAAAGAAGAAAAAATCACCCAATTAAGATGCTTCTTTCTCCTTCGTCTCGCTTTCTGGAAAGTTTTCTGCTGACATCCATCAATTCAGGATATAGGCTTCTTGCAGTTCCCTCAGAAAATCCAAGATTCTTCATAACTCCAAGATAATCTCCAGCAGTTAATCTAGACCCAGAATTCACGCCAAAATATAAATTAACTTCAGCTTCAACTCTTTTCTCAGCAATATATCCTTGTAAGATTTTTCCTTCTCGATTATAATCCTTGCAATAATCATCAACTGCTTCAGAAAGTCTTCTTGCTCTCTCAACATTCATCGCTTCAGCTCTGGCATAAACCCTTTCACCTTCAAAAGATTCGCCAGGAGAGATATTCAAAGCTTTAGCTAGCTTAGGTTTTGTTCTCTTAAGCTTTCCAGATATGCTTGAAATTGGAATATCTATTCTGTCTGTAGCAATAATCTCTATAATCTGTTTTTCTAGTTCTGTTCTTTCCACCATAATCCAGAAGAAATAAAAGAATATATAACCATTATTGTTTTACACAATATAGATAATCCAAGAAAGATGGTTATTTTAAATTCAATAAAAGATAAAGATTACAGGGCAAGAAAGCTAAGTATCAAAGAAGGGATTTTCGCATCAATGAAAGGAGAGTTTGGAGATTCTTATGTTGCTCCATTTGCAATTGCAATAAATGCAAGCAATGCTATGATCTCTGTCTTGACTGCTGTAGTTGAATTTTTAGGCCCAATTAACCAGATGTTTGGCTCCAAATTAATAGAAAAAGAATCGCGTAAAAAAATTCTTCTAAAAACTGTTTTGTTTGAAGCCCTGATGTGGCTGCCTTTGATTCTTATTGCTTTTCTATTTTACAAAGGTATAATTACCAATTTTCTCCCGCTTTTAGTCCTGCTTTCATTTGCAGTCTACACAATCTTCCTAAATGTTGGTCATCCTGCCTGGTTTTCTTGGATGGGAGATATTGTAGGAGAAAAGCACAGAGGAAAATGGTTTTCAAAAAGGAATCTTATAACTGGATTTATCTCTATTGTCATGGCAATTACAGCAGCAGTTTTTCTTGATTATTTTAAAAGACATAATATGATTATGTTTGGGTTTATGGTTTTATTCTTCCTGGCCTTTTTAGCCAGAATTGGATCCTGGGGGATTCTCAAAAAACAATATGAGCCAGAAATAAAATTGAAAAAAGGAAACCCTTTTTCATTCTGGAATTTTGTTAAGAACTCGCCAAAAAACAATTTCGGAAAATTCACAATATTCAGGGCATTGATAGGATTCTCCTCAGCAATTGCGTCTCCTTTAATAGCAGTCTATCTTCTAAGAAATCTTGGATTTAATTATGTGGAATATATAGCTATCAGTCTTGGAGGAACTTTTGTCTCTTTGTTTGCCCTGGAATTTTTAGGCAAATTTGCAGATAAATACGGCAACATAAGGACAGCAATACTCTCTTCAATATTAATCCCAGTGATTCCTGTATTATATCTCTTGCATCATTCCTTAATATACTTATTATTGATTCCTTCTGTGATCAGCGGAGTTGCCTGGGCAGGACTTCATTTAGCATCTGGAAATTTTGTTTATGACAATATGGCTCAGGAAAAAAGAGGTCAAGCAGTCTCTTATTTTAACATGGTCTGGGGAATTGGGGTTGCATTAGGTGCAGCAATAGGAGCAATCCTAATCAAATATCTTAATACAACAATTTTGGCTCCAATAGTTGTCGTTTTTATAATCAGCGCAGTAGCAAGAGCCCTTGTTGTTCTTTGGTGGGCGCCAAGATTAAAAGATATGCAAAAAACACAAAAAGTGAGCACCAGAAAAGCACTCAGAGATATTGTGTTTAAACATTTAAGGCACACTTTAATAGAGGAAACTCATCAGATAATGTCCATAAAGAGATACATGTGGGGAAAATGACAATCCAAAAATATTTAAACAAACCAAATTAGAGATAACTATGTTCGGAAAAAAATCCTGTCAAAAATGCAGAAAAAAAATAAGCAATAAGTATAGCTACTGCCCGTATTGTGGAACTCCTTACGATGACGAAGAAGATTGGGGCATGCTGGGAAAAAATGACACAGGAAAAGAATCCGAAGCATTTTCTAATTCCATGTTTGGGGGAATAAGCGGAAAAATGATAAACAAAATGCTAAGCGGAACCATGAAAATGCTTGAAAAAGAAATGCAAAAAGGGATGCAGCAAGAAAAACAGGTTCCCTTAAGGACTAACTTTGAACTTTTTATTAACGGAAAAAGAATAAGTCCTGAAAATATCAAAGTAACAAGAAATCCTGTCCGAAAACAAATAGAGAAAAAAATTCCAGAAAATGTTTTTTCCCAAGAAACAATGAAAAGATTCACAACCCTTCCAAAAGAAGAACCTTCAACAAATGTGAGAAGGCTCTCAGACAAAGTTGTCTACGAAATAGATATCCCTGGAGTCTCTTCTATAGAGGATGTTTCCATAGCAAAGCTGGAGAACAGCATAGAGATAAAGGCAGTTGCAAAAGAAAAAGCCTACAAGAAAGTGATTCCTATTAACCTTCCTTTAAGGCGATACAAATTAGACCAGGAAAAGCTGATTCTAGAACTGGGTGTGAAAAATTGATTCTACAAAAACCTTTAAATAAAAAATGAGGCTGCACGGATTTGAACCGTGGACCCCTGCCTAACTAAAGATAGGATAAGATGAACTCGTCCTATTCTTATCAGAATCACCTTCTGTTTGACTTTTGCATCAAGACAGAATGCAGTGCTCTAGCCAGGCTGAGCTACAGCCTCATACATAAATTGAAAAAATTAGACTATTTATAAGTTTTGTGACTTATACCCCAATCTTTAAAAACCACATTTATTAATCATTACCATGAAAGGAATGTATTATTACATAAAGCAGGCCTGGAAAAAACCAGACACAGCCATGTTAAGGCAGAGAATGATAGAATGGAGAGACTCTCCTGTGCAGACAAGAGTCGAAAAGCCATTAAGATTAGACAAAGCAAGAGCCCTCGGCTATAAGGACAAAAAAGGATTTGTGATTATCCGAATAAAAGTTGGAAGAGGCGGGCACAAAAGACCAAGGCCAAATAAAGGAAGAAGAAGCAAAAGGATGCATTCTAGAAAAAATCTTAAAATGAACTATCAGTGGATAGCAGAACAAAGAGTCTCGAGAAAATATGTAAATCTTGAGGTCTTGAATTCATACCAAATAGGAAAAGACGGCCAGAGTTATTTTTATGAAGTGATTTGTGTTGACCCTAAAAGGCCAGAGATAAAAAATGATTCGACAATAAACTGGATTTGCAAGTCAGGAAACAGAAAAAGGCCATTAAGAGGCCTGACTTCTGCTGCAAGAAAATCCCGTGGTTTGAGAAATAAGCATCCAACAAACAAATCTCGACCAAGTGTAAGAGCTGGAAAAAGACAAGGAAAATGAGATGGAGTTTCTCAAAGAAATAAGATTAATAATACTTCACCACAGCCAGCGAGCCCCAGACTGGCCAGAATTCATAAAAGAGCGCCACATAAAAAGAGGATTTGAGGATGTTGGCTATCATTATCTAATTGGAAACAAAACTAAATTCTCTGTCAATGGAAAATTATACAAAGGTAGAGATGAAAAATTTCAAGGAGCCCATGCAATAGGATTTAATGCAAATAGCATAGGCATCTGTCTTATTGGAGACCTAGACAAAAACCCTCCAACCCAAGAACAGCTAAATACCCTAATAAAGTTTCTAAAAGAAAAAATAGCAGAACACAAAATTCCAGTGCAAAATATTTTAGGCCACAGAGAGCTTCCAGGAGTTGCCAAAACCTGTCCAGGAAAATTAGTAGATTTGAATTCAATAAGAAAAATGGTGGAAGCAGAAAAATAGACAACTCTCAATATAATTGTTCTAATAAGAAAATGTTTAAAAAAGAGAAAGATAAGGCTCTGATATGGGAATAAAAAAATATAATCTATTAAGTGAACAAGAAAAAACAGATTTATCTAAACTTGAACAACTTAGTTTATATCAAGAAAGATATAGAGGATATATTCTTGGAAAAAAACCAAAAGAGATAGATAAAAAATATCTTTTCCAAGAAAACACAGAAACAAGAAAAGGCGGGAAAAATTTCTCAACCCCAGAAGCAAGAAGGGAATATTCAAGAAGATATTATCAGCTCCACAAAGAAAAAACAAAAGAGTATCAAAGAAAGTATAATTTAAGTCATAAAAAACTAAGAAGAAGGAAAAAAAGAAAGGCTGACTTTACTTGCCCGAGAGAATTTGTCAGGCAAACTTTCAACACTTCCGACATTATGCACACCCCAGTAGAAAAAACCCTTAAGATTCTTGAAAAAATCATCAACGGGGATTGTAATTTTACAATGTGAATTCAAAAAGTTATTTACTGTAATAACCTTTGTGACATCCTCTGTCGGCTAAAGCCGACAGCGTCCTCAAAAAGCGTGGTGCAACTCTTGATTTTGAATATATGAAAAAGCTCTGTCAAAATCACTTCCACATCCAACACAAAAATAACCAGCATT
>Ga0210049_1004041_pt1 | contig 13008 bp, 18 predicted proteins | sample CryGeyCG2014_300_2_FD_183964 | JGI IMG/M metagenome (GOLD analysis project Ga0210049, IMG submission 183964) | Groundwater microbial communities from aquifer - Crystal Geyser CG06_land_8/20/14_3.00 (SPAdes) (version 2) | ecosystem: Environmental > Aquatic > Deep subsurface > Groundwater | place...
ATCGCACCTTGACCGCGGCCAAGGTCCGGTCGCCACGGTCTTAATCCAAAACGGCACCCTGCGCGTCGGCGACCCGCTAAGTTTTAATGGCATTGATTACGGCAAAGTCAGGGCCATGGCCGACCATCTGGGTAAAAACGTGGCCGCGGCCGGGCCGTCAACGCCGGTAAAAATCATCGGCCTGAAAACCGCTCCGGCCATCGGCGACATCATGCAAGTCGGCCAAGGCGAGCGAGTTAAAATCAGAAAAATGGTCAAACCGGCCAGTGAAACCATCAAGCCAAGCGAAGAAAAAAAAGAGTCAGCCGGCGGCGCTAAGCTCAACCTGATTATTAAAAGCGATGTTTTGGGCTCGGGCGAAGCCATTGAAGGGTCATTGGCTAAAATCGAAACCCCGGAAATTAAAATTAATATTTTAAATAAGGGCTTAGGCAACATCACCGAGGGTGATATCGCCCGGGCTGAAGCCTCCAGCGCGAAAATTTTTGGTTTCAACGTGCAAGTCACGCCGCTGGCGGCCAAGCTGGCGCGGGAAAAAAACGTGGAAATTAAAAGCTATAAAATTATTTACGAATTAATCAGCGACGTTAAAGCCCGAGTGGACGGCATGATTGAGCAAGAACTGGTTAGGGTTGACTTGGGCCGATTAAAAATTTTAGCCATTTTCCGCACGGAAAAAACCGGCCAAATCGTGGGCGGCCGAGTGCTCGACGGCCGAATTGAAACCGGCTCGCTCGTTGAAGTCCTGCGCGACAAACAAATTTTAGCCCAAGGCAAATTAATTAAACTGCAAATCGCCAAACAGGATACCAGTGTAGTGGAAGTCAATCAGGAATGCGGTTTGAGTTATGAGGGCAAACCGGTAATCCGGGTAGATGATATTTTACAGGTTTATAAAATGGAAAGGGTAAAGAAGTAAATTATGCCTAGAAAAATTGAACAATTAAACGACCAACTGCGCGAAGAGCTGGCCAATTTAATTGTTAAAGAAATCAATCTTGAGAACGGCCTAATTACGGTGAGCTACGTTGATTGCTCACCGGATTTAAAATACGCTAAAATCGCGGTTTCGGTCCTGCCGGAAAAATACGCCGGCACGGCTTTGAAAAACTTACGCCGCCACGCCAGCCTGTTTAGCAACATTTTAAGGAGCCGGCTGAAAATCAGGCAAATTCCCAAGTTTAACTGGACGCTTGATACGACCGAAAGCAAAGCGGCGGAGATTGAAGAAATGATTAAGCAGATTAAAGAAGAAGAGGGGGAAGGACTTTAACTGTCATTGCGAGAAGCGTAGCGACGAAGCAATCTCACGAACAAAAAAACTATTAACCAAGGTTCCACGTTCATTAGATTGCTTCGCTTCTTGCAGAAGCTCGCAATGACAATTTCTCTATGGACGCTCAACTATTCATCAAAGCCTATAATTTAATAAAATCCGCCAACAATATTCTCGTCGCCACTCACGAGCATCCGGATGGGGACGCCGTGGCCTCGGTGGCCGCGCTGGCGGAAATTTTAGAACTGGCCGGAAAAAAATACGAGCTTTACTGCCATGACCAGATTAATTACCCGTTAAATTTTTTGCCGCACCTGGATGAATTTAAAACCAATTATGAAAACTTTGATTTTGACCTGATTATTGTCTTAGATTGCAGCGTGGTGGAACGGACGAAATTGGACAAAGAAATCTTAAGCCGGCGCCCGGACCAATTGGTTTTGGAAATTGACCACCATCCAAAAATCAAAAGCTACGCCGACCTGGAAATCCGCGACTCGGCTGCGGCCGCCACCACGGAAATATTATATTACTTGATTAAAGTCAATAAAATCAGGATTAATAAAAATTTGGCTAATTGCTTGTTGGCCGGCATCCTGACCGACACGGGCAATTTTCTTTATCCTTCAACTTCGCCCCAGACCATCAATATCGCTTCGGAGATGCTCGCCAAGGGCGCGCGCCTGCCGCAGATTATGGAAAGTACTTGGCGCAACAAATCAATCGCTTCCATGAAAGCCTGGGGCAAGGCCCTGTCCAACTTAAAAATAAATAAACTTTACAATTTCGCTTTTACAATTTTAGAGTCTGAAGACGTGCCGGCTGAAGTGGCCGAAGAAGAGCTTGAGGGCATGGCCGGCTTTATCAGCAACTTGGACCGGGTCAACGGACTGATGATTTTAAGGGAACTGCCGGAGGGAATTATTAAAGGCAATTTGCGCACCGCCAAACCTAATGTTGATGTTTCAAAATTGGCGCGCGCCTTGGGCGGCGGCGGGCATGCCAAAGCCGCCGGGTTTACGATTGAAGGCAGGCTGGAAAAAACGGAAACCGGCTGGAAAATTGTCTAACGCGTATTTGTCATTGCGAGCTTCTAGAAGAAGCGAAGCAATCTCACGAACGAAAAATATATTTTAAAGTGGCTATCTTTAATTGAATGTAAACATACGTGAGGTTGCTTCGTCGCTACGCTCCTCGCAATGACAATCTTGAGATTGACATTACAAACAAAATTAACTAAAATTAATTCGTAATTATTAACTATTAACCTTGAAACATATGCCTCTAATACCAACTGTCATTGAAAAATCCGGCCAGATTGAACGGGCCTATGATATTTATTCGCGCCTGTTAAAAGACCGGATAATTTTTTTGGGCGAAACCATCAACGACCATACGGCTAACATTATCATCGCCCAATTCTTATTTTTGGATGCGGAGAATAAGGACAAAGACATTAAATTTTACATTAACACTCCGGGCGGCTCGGTCACGGCCGGCATGGCGATTTACGATACCATGCAGTACGTTAAGTCCGACGTGTCCACGATTTGCGTGGGTCTGGCCGCTTCCATGGGCGCGGTCCTCTTGGCCGCCGGCACCAAAGGCAAACGCTTTTCTCTGCCTAATTCGGAAATTTTAATCCACCAGGTCATGGGCGGCTTTGAGGGCCAGGCGTCCGACATAAAAATCCACTCCGAGCACATCTTAAAGGTTAGGGAAAAACTGAACAAAATTTTAGCCAAGCATACTGGCCAACCCATTGCCATGATTGAAAAAGACACGGACCGCGACCATTTTATGAGCGCCGACGAAGCGGTAAAATACGGCATTGTTGATAAAGTAATTGTAAAATAAATTCTCATAATCAAGAGCATAAAACTCGCGACTCAAAAGGATTGCGAGTTTTTAGCTGTAAGCAGTCGCTCTTGCCAAAATTTAGGCGCCGTGTTAGGATAATTTTGTAATTAATTTAAGAAAAAATTCTGGCATCAGGCATACGGATTAACTTTGGAAGATATAAATTTTACCTTAACTTTGGATTAAATTTTGTGGCATTATTCATTACATCTTCTAAAAATCAGTCTACTTCCCATAAAACTCCGGCTTTAATTTAAGGCTGTAGTTTTGATATCTCAATCGCCTGACCCAGAATCCAATTATACCTATGTATTACGTAATTATTGGAATTCTGGCTTTAATCGGCGGTTTTTTTATTGGCTACTACATCAGGAAAAAACACGCTTTATCCGAAGTAACCAGCGCCGAAGCGCGCGCGGAAAAAATCTTAAACGACACTAAAGCCAAGCAAAAAGAGCTGATACTCGCCACCCAGGACAAAGCCCTAAAAATCATTGAAGAGGCCAAGCGGGAAGACGATAAGCGCCGCCAGGAATTGAGCGGCCTGCAAGCGCGCTTGGAAAAACGTGAAACCGTGTTTTCGCAAAAACTACTGGAACTGCAGGACAAGCAGCAGCAGCTTTACGACAAAGTCAATAAAGTTGAAGAAGTTAAAGAAAAAATCAAGCAAATTCATGACGAGCAGCTGGCCAAACTGGAAAAAATCGCCGGCCTGTCCCGCGACGAGGCCAAACAGGTTTTGTTTAAAAACGTTGAAAACGAAATTAAAAACGATTTAATCGTGCGCATCAACAAATTGGAAAAGGAATCTTCCGAATCTCTGGACGATAAAGCGCGCGACCTGATGGCCGGCGCCATCCAGCGGTTAGCCTCCACCTTCGCCACGGAAATCACCACCACCACGGTTGACCTGCCCAATGACGAAATGAAAGGGCGGATTATCGGCCGCGAGGGGCGCAATATTAAAGTGATTGAACAGCTCACCGGCGTGGAAATTATCGTGGACGACACGCCTAACGCCATCACTATTTCCGGCTTTTCGCCCATCCGCCGGCACGTGGCCAAACGGACTTTGGACCATTTAATCAAAGACGGCCGCATCCATCCGACTAAAATTGAAGACGCCATTAAACAAGCCAAAGAAGAACTGGCCCTGGACATTAAAAAGGCCGGTGAAGAAGCCATGTACGAAGTGGGCGTTACCGGCTTTGACCCCAAACTGGTGCAAATTATCGGCCGGCTGAAATACCGCACCAGCTACGGGCAAAACGCTTTAAAGCATTCGGTGGAAGTGGCGCACCTGTCCGCGCTATTAGCCGAAGAGCTGGGCACGGATGTCACCTTGGCGAAAAAAGGCGGCCTGTTACATGATATCGGCAAAGCGGTTGACCACGAAGTCCAGGGCACGCATCCGGAAATCGGCGCCAACATCGGCAAAAAATTCGGCCTGACCGAAGAAGTTATCGCCCCGATTCTGACTCATCATGATGACCGGCCCGACGGACTGATTTCGATCATCGTTAAAGTGGCGGACGCGATTTCCGCGGCCCGGCCGGGCGCTCGCCGCAACACTTTTGAGCAGTATATCCAGCGCTTAGAAGAACTGGAAAAAATCGCCACCGCTTTTGAAGGCATTGAAAAAGCTTATGCCATCCAAGCCGGCCGCGAAGTCAGAATTTTCGTCACGCCGGAAAAAATTGACGACTTGGCGGCGCATAACCTAGCCAAAGAAATCGCCCGAAAAATTGAGCAGGAATTAAAATATCCGGGCGAGATTAAAGTCAACGTCATTAGAGAAATGCGGGTGACCGAATACGCCAGGTAAAAACACCCCCTTTAGCAAAGGGGGTTAGGGGGATTTTAAATGTTCTTCTTAATTAACCATCTTAAAAATCCCCCGCCCTACGGGCGACCCCTTTGTTAAAGGGGTCTATAATTCATATGCCAAACATCCTCTTCATCGGCGAAATTATCGGCAAAATCGGCCGGCGCGCCGCGGCCGAGTTGCTGCCCGGCTTAAAAAAAGAGTTTAAGCCTGATTTTATTTTTACCAACGCGGATAATCTGGCGCACGGCAACGGCGTGTCCAAAGACACCATAGGAGAAATGCTGGCGGCCGGCGTTGACGCTTTTACCGGCGGCGACCATTGCTTCGGCAACACGGCTTATCTTAATTTATATGACAGCCAGCTCCCCCTGCTTAGGCCGGCCAATTACTCTAAAGGCGCTCCGGGCAAAGGCCAGATGGTTATTGAAAAAAATGGGCATAAAATTCTACTTATCAGCCTAATCGGGCAAGTTTTTATGTCCATGGACCATGAAAGTCCCTTCCATGAAGCCGATAATATTTTATCTAATCTTGCCAATAATAATCTATCTGCTATAATAATTGATATACATGCCGAAGCCACCTCGGAAAAAATCACTCTGGCCCATTATTTGGACGGCAAAGTTTCGGCGATTTTGGGAACGCATACTCATGTCATGACCGCGGACGCGCGCATTAGCCAAGCCGGCACGGCGCTTATCACCGATATGGGAATAACCGGCTTCGCTGACGGCGTTATCGGCGTAGATAAAGACGGCATCATCAAAACTTTCTTAACCCAAATTAAATCCACGCATATTCTGCCGGAAAGCGGACGAGTAATTTTCAATGCCGTATCGCTCACTATTGACCCTAAAACCAAAAAAACAATTTCCATAAAACCCATAACTAAATTTATTAACATTCACCCTATTAAATAAATTCGCCTTTAGCGAATTTCCGCGGAGCGGATTTAACAGGGTAAAATTAAATCTATGAACAAAGCAGGCTTAATAGAAAAAATCGCGGCTGAAGCGGCTGTTACCAAAAAACAGGCCGAAGACATGATTGAAACTTTGGTCGCCACCATCGTTGCCGAATTAAAAGCCGGCAATGAGGTTACCATAACCGGTTTTGGCACGTTTATGGCCAAAACCAGGCACGCCCGCGGCGGCGTCAATCCGCAAAGGCCTACGGAAAGAATCCAGATACCGCAAGTGACGGTGGCAAAATTCAAAACTGGTAAAACCTTAAAAGACGCATTGAAGGGCAAATAAAAACAGACTGCCCATAGCAAAAGAAGGCTCTAAAAGCCTTCTTTTTTGTTTTTGGTGCGCCCAGCAGGGCTCGAACCTGCGACATCCCGCTTAAGAGGCGGTTACTCTACCGGCTGAGTTATGGGCGCATTTATAAATTTTTAATTTTATAATTTTATAATTTTTAAATAATATTCTAATTTTTAATATCTAATAATCAATTCTCGCAACTCTTTGAAATTTTGGCAAAAATCAGGGTTAGTTCATGGGCTTCTTTCCACAATATCCGGCAGTCATCTTTTTTATCAGCGCTGGCAACCGCTATCATTCTTAACCAATGCTTAGTCTCATTGGCTTCCTTTTGGCAAATTCTTATTTTATTCTTAAAATCTTTTCTGGAACTTCCCTGGTTAGCTTCCATATAATTAGCACCTATGCTAGTAGCTGATCTGACTAACTGATTTATCAACGGTCTGTTTATGTCATTATATTTTATTAATTTACAAAATTTTATAATGCCTTCTCCAAATTTAGCGGTTCTTTCCTCCAAATCGTAATTCATATTAAAAATTTAGATATTTGGTTATTATTTAAAAATTATAAAATTAAAAATTCTTTAGTGGCTGGGGAGAGGCTTGAACTCTCGACCTTGGCGTTATGAGTGCCACGCTCTAACCAGCTGAGCTACCCAGCCAAATGTGCCCCCGCCAGGATTTGAACCCGGAATTCAACGTCCGAAGCGTCGCGTGATATCCATTTCACTACAAGGGCGGTGATAACCTACTTAGATTATAGCAAAAAACTCCTAAAAAGGAGTCATTTGCATGTTAGCATACTCAAAAATAAAAATCAATATTTATTTATCAAACCTTATCTGAATTTTAAAATTCCGCCTGCTCGATATACTCCCTGAACAAGGCTATCTTCTTCGAATCGCTCGGATTAAACAAAAACGGTTCAATGTCTTTCGCTAATCCGGCTAAATCTAATTTTTCAGTTTCCGCCAAAAGCCTCTTTTTCATATCCGCTCCATTGTCAATTCCCATTTTTAGTTTTAAATATCCATAATTCGGCTTGGCCAGTCCCAAAAGAAAAATCGTATCAAAAAAATCTCTGCCCTTGGCGCGTTTGCGATTAAAGATTGTATAAATTTTTTGCGCCAGCAAAATATCCAAAGGCGTGATAAAAATCCGGGTGAATACGTCAAATTTATTCAGTATCTTTTTGTCGGTCTCATATTGAAATCCGTGCGGCGCCGTATCAATCTGGATCAACATTTTTTCGTCCGGCATAATTGCCAATTCATTATCCAAAAGAACTTTCGGTATCTTTACATAACAACGGAAAGCGCCTTTAAAAACGTTTCTTATTTCAGTTTTAAAACCAAGCTTCATCATCCCCTTCCGCACCTCCTCCGTAAGATTCGTAAATTCATCTTCGGCCAAGCCAAAATTATCAAAATCAAGATCTTCGGAAAATCTGGTATTATTATAAACAATGCGCAAGGCTGTGCCGCCCAAAAAAGAGAGCTTGTTCGCGTACTGCGAATTAAAAATTATTTCCAATATTTTGTACTGTAAATACTCGCGCAAAATGTTGCGCTTGTATGGCCGTAAATTATCCGGGTACTGCTTTTCAATTTCTTTAAGCGTTAACATAATTTATATATTTTAAAAACTTTTTAATTCTTCTTTCCAGGTTCTTATTATTAAAAGCGCTTAAGTACTTCATTAATTTCTCGCTATTTGCCTTGGTCTTAAATTCTTCTTCATTTATTCGAAGCTCAGAAAAATCAGCATCTGTCTTTAAATGCGAATTGATATAAAAATAATCCAAAATCGCCTTTTCTATTTCGGCCATCTTAAAAACGGCGCCGCCAAGAGATTCTATTTTATAGCCGAATATCAACCCCGGCTTTAGGCGGCTATAAATAAACTCGCCGATTTCCGTCTTAAAGCGATTAGTCTTATTGGATGTTGCCGATGTTATTCCGTAAACGCTTTCCGGAATTAAACCATAATTAGATAAAGCCATTTCAAAAGAAATATACGAAGGAGAATATATCTTATTGGCAATACAAAATAGAACCGACTCATTCAAATTTTGATCGGCAAACATATAATAGCCTCGGCGAATCTTTTTTATATATCCCTTGTCCTGCCAATCGTTCAAACGGGAACGATAAAACGATGCATCGACCTTTTTTATGTCCTGCAAAGTAAAAACCACATATTCGTTTAACTTTTCTTTTAATTCAATATATTGCATATTTGTTTCCAATGAATACGATTATTAGTACTCTTTAGAATTATATTAACATATATTTTTAATTTTGGCAACAAAAAACAAAAAATAGGGATTTATGCCCTATTTTTATGTAAAATTAACCTTTATCATAATTACACTCTAATGAGAAATTCTGGCGGAGGGAAAAATCATATCATTCGCAATTAGGGATATTTCCTCAACGCCTTAATTCCCGAGCTGGTATTAATCCTAATAGCGGAAGCGCTAGAGTCGGATGTGCCAACCAATGGTATGCCGTAAGTTGTAGCCCCTTTTCTAATCCGCAAGGGCGAAGTTAAAGTTCCGGCCGGCTCGCAGGCAATGAAAATAGTTTGAATTCCGTTGCGGATTCGCAGGCCGCAATCAATGTAAGCGGTTATTTGCCTTTTTTCTATTCTCCATTGATAATTACCAGGAACACTATCACCACCAACAACATAAATTCCGGTGCTGTCTGCTGCCACTTCATAAGCGAAATCGTGGCCATCAGATTGGTTGCTAACTTGCGACCAGATTAAAGCTCCATCAGTTAAACTTCTTTTTTCTATTCTCCATTGACTATTATTAACACCAAGAGTCATATCATGACCCACAGCATAAATCCCGCTGCTATCTGCTGCCACTCCAGCAGGGATATCACTACCGCCAGACGGGTTGCTAACTTGCGACCAGATCAAATCGTATTCCGCGGCTAAAACAATTTTAGGCGCGAAAGCCAAAAATGAAATTGATAAAAGAAAAATTATAAATTGTTTTTTGTTGAATAAATATTGCATAAATATTTTGAAAAATAGGGTTTTTATCTGGGTATTCCTCCTTTTAATGTCTGTGAAAAGCAGAAATTGAGGAATAAGCCGGACTTAAATTGATTGCACATTTCCATAGTCAGCTGTTTGGAATTTGCCTGATAAGAAGTGCAGTCAAGCCGGACTTGCTTGTCGGAAAATTCCGCGCATTTGAAATTGGCCGCATCTTGAGTAAATTCTTTCTGCAACACATAATTATCATAACAAAAAGTTTTTTCCGGTTCCGTTTGAATGTTGTCGCATAATTTATTATCCTGTTTTTTCAAAGCCAGGCTTGGCCAAAAACTGTTTCTGCATTGTTTTTGGAGTTCCTGATCCTTGGTTTCATCGCAGATGGCAATACTTTCTTTGTCTAAGGATTTCTTAAAAATAACTTGCGACTCGCAGTCCCTGATGGGAACTAATTTATTGTCAATTTTCTGGCAATAAGAGATATCCTGGGTTTCCTGGGCCAGGTTTAAAGCGATATTGTTGATACAAACGGTGTGATACATTTCGTCTTTAATTTCGTCGCATCTATTAAAATCTTTGGTCTTGATAATGGCTCCGGCCTGTTCCTGCAGTTGAAGTTCGGCATTAGCCTCAGGCTCGGCGGCTGGCGCGGTTTCTAATATTTGTTGCAGTTGTTCAACACTTATCGGCTGGTCAATTGGCTGTTTTTTTGAAATAAAATAATAAAAAAATATCGCAAGCAAAATTAAAATTAAAGCCATGCTCCAATAAACTAATTTTGTTTTAGAAAATATCATAAAAGCAAGTTTAATTTTAGTTAGGGTAAATCAGTTCTTAGCCAAATCTGGCCGGCAACCGGACTGGCCGGGTCAGAAGTTCTGGTTTCAATTATTAATCCGCCAGTGGCTTTGATAGGGCCTCCGACTACCTCAAGTCTGTTGGTTCCCGGCGCCGTCGTCCCGATGCCGACGTTGCCCGCCGTTGTAATTCTCAAGACACTTGTCCCAGTTGAACTGGCTACATTGAAGATATCGTTAGCTCCAGCCGTTCCCCAAACATCTAGCTTCGCCCCCGGTCCCGTCGTCCCGATGCCGACGTTGCCGCTTGCTATCTATTGTCAACTGTCAACCGAGACGTATTGTTAATCGTTCCAAGCGTAATGATAAGTGGAATCAATGTTGGTGGCTATGAGCAATAAGATATTCAACAATATCTTCTCTTAAAGATTTTAATTTCATTTTTTAGCGTAAGAAGATTTTTTAAGGCCATCTCCTAAGTCCGCCAGAAATTCTTTTGTATATAAATTTGTTTTACGAAAATCGTTAATTACTTCCTCTATTGGGTCTTTTATCATAAATTCAAAAAAACGAACCGAAAGTAAAATTATTTTCTATAAATTGAATGGTCGCCGATATTCACTAAAATATAAATATCTTTTCTAAAAACGAAGATTGTTCTGATTTTATAAGTAATTAAAAAACTCCATTCGTCTCTTCCTTTTAATTTATGAGTCCCTAATCTGAAATCAATTTGAATATCATTAGGTAATTTCTCAAATGATTTTAAAAACTTAGACGAATAAACAATCTTCATTTTTTCCTAAATTTTATTAGGGCTTCATCAACCGTCTCCGCCTCTATACATTTTCCTTCCTTAAATTGTTTTAGAGTTTGCTTAGTCAGATTTTTAATATATTTATAATCATAAGGAAAAAACAACTCCGCCTTAGTTATTTCCTCGGCAATTTTAAGATAAGCGGTTGAATATTGCTTTAATTTTTTATATTCAGTTTTAGGAATAGTAATTGTAATCATATCAATATCTTACCACACCCAAAAATTGGAAGTCAAATTAAAGATACTGTTGTTGGTCGTTGTTTATTGAGGTTCAACCTTGATATAGAAGAATAACTTAATGAATTCCTTGAAAAACCAGAAAATTACAAGGGTAAAGACAGCTCTTTTATAAAAGTTTTTTGAATTCTTCATCAGTAAGTCCAGCGTCTTTAATAATTCCCTTCAATGTGTAGGGATTTAAGCGAGTGTGTCTCGGAATTGTAATTTTTCGTCTTCCATCCGTCATACCGGTATGTTTACCGCCGCTTTTTGAAATCCAAAAATCCGCCTTTTTGAAGGCGGCTACTGCTCGTTCGTGAGATACATCGGTAAAAAGCATAAAAACAATAGGTCAGACAATAGCAACTTCCACTTCTCGTATTTTAGATCCTTTTAACTCCTCCGTTTCCATCTCAAGATAGGTAAGAATAGCGTCTTGTATATTACTTAACGCTTCTTTTTGGGTTTCGCCTTGACTATGACATCCCGGAAGGGCGGGAACATGAATATCATAACCGTATTTGCTTTTATGAAGAATTACTAAGTATTTCATATATAAAATTCTATCACATCCAAAAATCAAAAGTCAATGACCCTATCCGAAGTCATGAATTATATCAGAATCTACGAATTTTTACCGAATTATCGAGGTTGAACCTCGATAGATTTAATTCTTTAACTACAAAATAATCTTTGTTCTTTTCCGCCACATAAAGACCATTAGAATCCGAAGTGAGAGAAAACAAGACCAGATAAGGCCTTATCTCACTTAGGGCTTCCTTGAAAATCGGGTCAAGAAAAATTTTAGCTTCTCTATTCTGAAATTGAGCCGAACCAAAATCGGAAAACCAATGTTCGGTTGATTCTTGGGAATAAAAAGCGAATCTACCTAAAGAAGTATCAGCGGCTGAAGATTTGGAAGTGGCGTAGAAAGAACCATCGACTGCCGAGGTTGCCGTCTATTTTCCTATTTTCCGGAATACCAAAGAAAGAAGAAAAACAGAGTTGACCCCATTTTTTTGACTTTACTTATACGCATTACCTCGCCAGTCAATTTCTTCAATATATGCTCGATTTTGCTCAAATTGAAACTCAACAATAATTCTTAATTTACCAGAACGAATTCTATAAAATCCTTCCCATTCTCCGCTAAGTTTCTTGACATTAATATTTACGTTTTCTCCTCTAAATTTTCGTAGAGTAAGCTGTATTTTATCAATAATAAAATTTTCTTCAAGATTATTTTTCTTAAGGAACTTTAGAGAACTCGCAGAGAAATCAATACGCCAGTTCACCCCGTTAGAAACCATGGGCGAAAAAGAATTTTAATCTGTTTTTTAAGTATTTTTTACCCATGCCAGATTTAAGATACTTTTCTCGCCTTCGGGCATCTTCTTTATTTAAACTAATTTCACAATAAATAAGTTTCCAAGGTATACCATATTTTGTTGATTTATTTTTTCCTGCATTATGCCTTAAAATTCTTTTTCGCAAATCTCTAGTTGAGCCTGTGTACCAATGTCGTTGTTTGTTCTGCAAAACATAGACATACCACATAGACAGGTTTCTAACGGGGTTCATATTTTAATCGCTATTGATTTTGCTATCTTTCGCAAGGGTTTGCCGTAGCGCTTTTCAATATCTCTCTGCTCCTTTTGAGACACTAGAGGCATAAACAAAGCTCGGAATTTCATTGATTCTTGTTCAAGGATTTCCCGGATGCTCTCTTTAACTATTGTTTTTAGTTCTTTTTTTGGAATAGTGATTGTGGTCATATATTTTATCTTATCACACTCAAAAATTAAAAGTCAAACAAATTCAGAAAAACAGAGTTGATCCCATTTTCCCCCACTTGTGTAAGAAAAACAGAGTTGCCCCCAATTTTCCCCAATTCATCAGACAGACAAGAATTGAAGGTCAAATTTGTTGA
>Ga0210049_1004048_pt1 | contig 12999 bp, 11 predicted proteins | sample CryGeyCG2014_300_2_FD_183964 | JGI IMG/M metagenome (GOLD analysis project Ga0210049, IMG submission 183964) | Groundwater microbial communities from aquifer - Crystal Geyser CG06_land_8/20/14_3.00 (SPAdes) (version 2) | ecosystem: Environmental > Aquatic > Deep subsurface > Groundwater | place...
CCTGGGGCTGGGTCAAGATCAACAACGGCAACCCGTACACGAACACCTCGCCCGTCGCTTTGTACATCTACGGCGCTGACACGCACGGCTACGTGGCAACAGTCTGGATAGGGGATTCTCCGGGCATAGGCCTGGCAAATATCCTGTGCAACAGCAATCCTTTCACCGGGATAATAAGCTGGCCGGTAAAAGGGCTTACGACAGGCGAAAGCGACGCGCTCAGGACGGTATACGTGTGGTTTGAAGACGCGGACCACAACGTTTCTCAGATATACAGCGACGCGATAATCTTAGACACCGTGCCGCCCCGGGCAATAATTCCTCCGACAGAACTTCCAGCACGAATAAGCATTAATGATAACATAGAGTTTGTATTCAACGACCTGATGGACACAACGTCCTTCACTTACGAATTTGCTCCGTTCCCCAATTCTATATATATGATTACTTTCAATCAACCCTATGTCTTTATCCCGGCGACTTTAAAATTTGAAACAAGGCTGCATCCGGACGGGCATACGAACGTAACCGCGGTCATAGTAGATCCCGACGCGCTTCTGGATACTCTCACGGGTTATATCGTCTACGTTAACATCGGCATCAGGGACAAAGCAGGCAATACACTCGGCGAGGCCTTACCTTACCAGTGGTTTCCGGGAACCAACGCCAATACAAGCATCCTGCGCCCCGGACCGACAAAGCAGCTAAGGTTCACGTCCATGGGACCTACCTCCGCAAAACTCGTCTGGAACCTTGTGACGGAGAATGAAGACGGAACAACGTATACCGATTCCCGGAGTTATGTGATCCTGCGCAGCCAGACCCGGGGCACAAACTACACTGATACAACGGAAATAAGCAGCGCGGAAACTTCTTATATTGACAATACAATGGCTGCGGGCCAGACGTACTACTGGACTGTGATAGCCAAGAATTCCTGGGATATGCTGAGCCTGATAAGCGAGGAAGTTGACAACAAAGGAAACCTGGTAATAATGTTGCCCGGTGAAACCCAGACTTACGTGATGCTTCCCAGGAATACGGTAATGCTGCTTGATTCGGCAGATTCAAAAGCAATAGGCATAACAGCGACGCGAACGGGTATCCTGCCGCCGACAGCCGGAGGCCTGGGCGCCATAGTAGGCATATTTGACTTTATACCCTACAGGATCTCTGACGGGGCACAGGTCGGGTTCAACGCTTCTCCCGAAACGCTTGTTATAGCCCTGCATTACGCGGCGCCGGGCGGACTTCTGGAGAACACAGGTATTTCTCTTGCTGACGCGGCAAAATACATAAGCATCGCTTACTGGAACGGGATACAGTGGACCAGGATCAACGGGACTGTAGACGCGGCAAACCAGAACATAACCGCCATTGTCACACACCTGAGCAGGTTCGCGATAACTGCAACGGATGTTACCTCGTTCAGGGTGCTGGCGGCTGAACCCAACCCGTTCACTCCGCTCAACCCCCCGTATGATAAAGTAACGGTCTCCTTCGCTAATCCTAACAAATACGAGGTTATTTTCAGCATTTACGACCTTACCGGCACCCTGTTCTTCACGAAAACATATACGGCGGGCGAAATAAAGATCGAGTGGGACGGCAAAGACAGGAACGGGAATGTCGGCGAGGACGGCATTTACATTTACCAGCTGCAGTGCGGCACGCAGTCCTATACCGGCACGATGATCCTGGCCAAATAACGTGTCACGTGTTACGTGTTACGGGAAATACGGGATATAAAGATCAAGAAAAAGAGGGATAATGTTCAATAAATATCTCAACAAAATATTCGTGGGCATCTTTATTCTTGCGTTACACGTGACACCTTACACGTTACACGTCTGTTATGCGTCATATGAGGACATCGGCTGCGGCGCAAGGCCCCTGGGCATCGGGAACGCGTTCTGCGCCATAGCTGACGACGCCAATGCATTCCTGTATAACCCCGCCGGGCTTCCGCAGCTTAAAAAACTGCAGGTGAGCGTAATGTACGCCAATCTTTATCCGCTATTAAGCGACAGGTCCATAATCAGCAACAATTATCTTGCGGTAGCATACCCGATGAAACAGGCGGCTATAGGGGTGGCGTGGTTCAGCCTCGGCGCGGTTTCCGACCCGGAAAGATCAAAAGCGCAATACCAGGAAAATACGTACCTGCTGACCTACGCAAGGCAGATGGAACGCTTCTACATAGGGTTCTCGGCCAGGTTCCACTCGAAAGAATACGGCGTGAACGACTGGACAGCCGTAAACCCCGTGTTCACAAGGAAGAAAACCGCGTTCGGCGTGGGCATTGACGCCGCGATGCTTTACAGGACCGAGGACAACCTGTTCAAGTTCGGCCTGCTGGTCGCCGACATAAACCAGCCTGACCTCGGCATAGCGTCCCCAAGCCCGGTCCCGATGTCTGCCAGGGCTGGTATCGCCTATGAATTCGAGCCGGTCTGGGTTTTCAACGACCTGACAGGCGCGGTGGATGTTACCTACCGGGATAATGACGTAAAAGCCCAGGGCGGCATAGAAGGATGGTTCATTGAAAGGACTGTAGCGGTCAGGATAGGGGGCGGGTTCGGCAGCAATTCCTACGGATTAATATCAATGGGGGCAAGCTACCAGCTTACCGAGGAACAATACAATAATGATTTCAGGATCGATTACGCCTTCTCCTGCCCGTTAGGAGGCCTGCAGCCGACAGGCGGGACGCACAGGATATCGCTCACAATGGGATTTGATGTGAAATAACTTGTAGCTCATGGCTCATGGCTTTTTGGCTTAAAAAACAAAATTAAGAGCTCAAAATTAAGTTCAGTATTATCAATAAATCTTGAAGCATTAACTTTTACATTTTGCATTTTAACTTTTGACTTGTATCTATTTCCCGGATCCTTCACTTTTGCATTTTACACTTTGCACTTTGCATTTTGACTTGTATTTTGTAACCAACATAGGAGTATTGCATGGCTGAACCTATTCTATCCAAATTTAAACTGCCTCCGACTAAACTTTCAAGGCCTATAATAATAATTATTATATGCGTGGCTGTTGCTGTTTTTGGCTTTATTTTCATCAGGAACGTGAGCCGGCTCGCGTCAAACAAGATCACGCAGCAGATGAAATACAGCGAAACAAACAAAGGCATCCAGATGCCTGACGTCCCGGGGTACCAGAAACTGGCGATAGAAAAAGAAATGGAAAGAAGGGTCCAGAATATAATGGACGAGATCGTCGGGCCCCAGAAATCCATCGTCAGGGTGACAGTTGACCTCACGCCTATGATCCAGGACAAGGAAGAGGTCCACACCCCAAGGCCCATATCTACTACGAAAGAGGAAAAATACACGGTTTCCTCCGAAAGAGGAACTGAAGACAAAGCCGCGGAGGAACCTGCGGGAACCGCTGCCAAGAAAGAAAACCTGCCGGGAGTCTTTGATGACGTGGAAGACCAGATAAGAGCAAGGGGCGGGGAGGAATATTTTCTGTATCCGGGTTATCCGTCCGTGGGGGACCTTGAAGCAAAACCCATGGGCCGCGCTCCGATGGGAAGTAACCAGGAAAAATCAGGAACGAAATCAGTAAGAGAAGCGTCATCCACCGACTATGCCCTGGATAAGAAAATAACGGAAAGGACCACGCCGGCGGGAACAATAGACAGGATAAGCGTGCTGGCGCTTGTTGACGTGAACTGGATCAAGACCTTCACCGGAAGGACGATCCAGAGGAAAAGGTCAGAAAAGGAATTAGACCAGATAAAAACACTGATAACAGACGCGATCGGGTTCAGCGAGGACAGGGGGGACACGATAATAATGCAGAACGTCGCCTTCCTGGGAGCAAGGCCCAAGGTCGAAATGATGGAAAGGATCACGACCGGGATAACCGTCCTGATACTGCTGCCGCTTATTTATTTTATCGTGAAAACAACGCTCACATTCCTGAAGCGCAGGGCTGAAATAAGGCAGGAAATGATCGAGAAAATGCAACAGGAAGAAGAAGCGGAGAAAGAAAGGAAAATAAAGGAAGAAAAGGAACTGAGGGAAAGGATACAGATGCACCAGGAGCAGGTGTTCACCATCGGCAGGACGCATCCCGACATTTGCGCGCGTATTATTCGAAACTGGCTTACTTAAAAAACAATTATGAGTTATGAATGATGAATTATGAATTAAAGGCATGGAATTTTATCTAAATTTAACTTCCTTGCAGTTGATTCATAACTCATAATTCATAATTTTATTTGTATTTAAAAGGAAGGAGCAAAAGCAAATGACTGGATTTACATTACTTATATTAGTATCTATTGGAGCAATAGCCGGGATCACTTATCTGGTCATAAGAATGAACGCGTCTTCCTCTGAAAAAAAGGCGGTGCGCGCCGCCGAAAAGAGAAAGACTGACACCGAGGAAAGGGAAAAGCAGGAAAAAATGCGCATTGAAATGCAGATGCACCAGGAAGAAGCGCTCGCGATGGCGAAGAACAATCCTGAGCTGGTCGCGCGGGTAGTGCGCAACTGGCTTACTTGAAAAATATATTTATGAGTTATGAATGATGAATTATGAATTAACCGCAAGGATGTTTATTTAAATAGAAATTCCTTCACTCATAACTCATAATTCATAACTCATAATTAAGGAGAGGGAGGAACAATGGCGGAAGAACAGGAAGTTAAAACTTTGACGGCGGAAACGCTGTCGGGAGGCCAGAAAGCGGCGATACTTCTTATAGCGCTTGGGCCTGAAATATCCACGGAAGTCTATAAGCACATGGGCGAGGCGCAGATACGCCAGCTCACAAGGGAAATAGCGGGGCTCAGGCAGGTCACCAAGGATATAAGGGAAGCGGTATTCGAGGAATTCTACCAGAAAGCCATGGGCCTTGACTACATAAAGGGAAGCTCTGAGGACGCGCTGGACTTCCTCAAACGGACCTTCGGGGACGAGAAAGCCGCCGAGTTCATGGAAGAGGTAAAAACAGCCGAGGATGGCGGCCCGGGGCTTTTTGATTTCCTGAAAAACCTCGGAACTGATTTCCTTTACGAAGAACACCCGCAGGTCGCGGCCCTGGTGTTGTCGCACATGACACCCGAATGGGTCTCCTCAATAGTCTCAGCCGCGCCGCCGGCGTTCCAGGCAGACGTGCCCGAAAGAATGGCGACGATGGGCGAGGTAATGCCTGATGTGATAAAGGAAATAAGGGACCTGCTGCGCAAAAAGATGTCTTCCGCGACAAAAAAGGAAGCTACGTCCAAGAACAGGCTCAGTTTCCTCGCGAAGATGGTGGAAGGCGACGGCGGTGACAGGGTCCTGGAAGGCTTAAGGCAAAAAGACCCGAAGCTTGCGGAAGAAGTAAGGGGGCTGGTATTCCTTTTTGAGGACGTGGTTACCATTGAAGATGAATCTCTGCAGCTCGCGCTGGGAAAAGTGGGGGTAGAGGACCTTGTTATGGCGCTCAAGGGCGCGACGAAGGAAATAAAGGACAAGATATTCAAGAACGTCTCCGGAAGGCTGCGTTCCATACTGAACGAAGAGCTCGAATACAAGAAGGAATCCCGCAAGGCGGATGTGGACAAGGCGCAGCGGAAGCTCGTCAACATACTGCGCGAGCTGGACAAGTCCGGAGATATCATACTTAAAAAAACAGAAACAGTCTGATAATAGTAACAAGTAACAAGTGTCAAGTATCAAGTTTGAAACTGGCCACTGGAAACTGGCCACTGGAAACTGTAGTTCAAGGAAGGAGTGAAGCCATGGCTGAATTGACAAATGAGCAGAAGGGCGTCCTTAAGGATCTTCTTACAAACCTTGGCGGAAGAACAAGCGAGTCTTTCTCGAAGGTCGCTAAAAGAAGGGTAGAGGTTAAATACACCAAGTGGGAAATAGAGGATTACCAAAAATTCATCGAATACCTCCCGCACTTCACCGCGATAGGGATATTCGGGACCGAACTGTCCAAGGACCAGATACTTATTGACGCGCATCCGTCTTTGTCCTACTACCTGCTGGACAAGCTGCTGGGCGGGAAAGGGGAAGCCGGGATTATCGAAGGAAAGAAAATGACAGAGATAGAAAGGGTGCTTTTCCAGGATTTTGTTTTCGCGGGACTTACGCAATCCTGGGAAGAAGGCTGGGAAAACATCACGGGGCTGCAGCTCAAAATGAGCCTTATAAGGGTTGAGAGCGACCCGTTCCTTACCAGAAGGATGGACGGCAAATTCGTGCACGCCTTTATGGAATGCCAGTTCGAAAAAGGCAAGGAAGAAATAAACGTCTGCATCCCGCACAAAGTCGCGGAGATGATCGGCGCCGCCCCGCAAGCATAAAATCCGTCGAGCGTCGTAGGTCGTACGTAAATACCGTCATACGTCGTAGGTCGTACGTTTTAAGATTATGTGTATGACGCATGACGAATGACGAATAATCACTGTAATCATCTTTAAAAAATCACTGTAATCGTCTTTAAGGAAAAGGGGAGTAAATATGCGCGTTAAATTGACGAAGTCAATGATACTGGCCATAATGATCATGCTGACCGCCGGCAATGCGGTATACGGGAGCTTCAACCGCACGACAGGCCTGATAAACATCCCCACGGCCGGAACAACGCTGAAAGAAGGCGATTTTGAAAAAGGCCTTCTGGTGAATTTCTCCTCCGAAATATTCACGATGGATATGAAACTCAACTACGGCATCAACGACAGGTGCGAAATAGGCATATCCATATTTGACGCGTTCGGCTCAGCGGCAACCAAGGCGAATTTCCACTGGCAGGTACTCGGCGGAAAAAAGATACAGATGGCCCTGGGTATCCAGAACATACCTCTTGCCGGCGATATCAACCTTGTTCCTAATTCGCTTTCCCCGTATGCGGTTTTTACCCTTTATGTGATCCCGAGTATGTCGCTCAATGTGGGGATGGGAGGCGGCAGGTTCAGAAGCGAAACCCTTGCTCCGGGGTTCGGCGGGTTTTTCGCAGGCATAGAGTTCCTTATCAAGTCCACGAAACTCGGATTTGAATACGACGGCAACTGGCTTAACGTCGGAATTAAATACAACCTTACGCCAAACATAATACTCGAAGGCGCGGGGATACGCCTAAATGATACCGCGAAAGGCCTTGCTGCGACCGTGGGCGTCAGCATCATAGATTTCCCCAAGAGGCAGTCCGCGGAAATATCGGAAGGCGTGATCAGCAAAGACGAGATAACAAAAATAATAAACGACCAGATAATGAAAATAATGCCTATAGAGGAAAAACCTGCGGGTCCGGGCATGGGCGAAACCCCCGGAGGAAGGCTTACCGGGATCAAAGAAGACCAGGCAACTATGGACAACCTTGCGTTCGAGCACGCCCAGGCGGGCACGCGCTATTACTTCCAGGGTGAATACGCCAAGGCGGTTGACGAGTTCAAAATGGCGATCGCGATGAATGAAAATATTTTCATATTCCACTGCCAGCTCGGTTCCGTGTATTACAAACTCGGGATGATCGACAGCGCGGTCTCGGAATGGAACAGGGCGCTTGAGATCAACCCCAACGACAAGAATCTCAGCGAATTCCTGTTAAAAGTGCTTGAGGGCAAAATGGAAGCGGACCTCGCCCCGCGTTAGCATTCGTAACGTCGTGCGTCGTTCTTCGTGCATCGTCAAAACTGTTGCGTGTTGCCGTGTTTAGCGTGTTACGTGTTAAATCTTAAAAATTTTGAAAATTTTTTGGGAGTAGGGGCTTTAGCCCCGTAATTATATCGTGAGCCTAAAGGCTCTACTCCAAAAGACTCTATTCCAGTTTTAAAATCCGTGAAAATCCGTGGCAATCCGTGGTTAAATAGGAATGATATGATAAAAGTGACGAAATTCGACGGGAATACAATTGTTATAAACGCGGATATGATAGAAACGGTGGAATGCACCCCCGACACCGTTATTTCCCTGACCACAAAAAATAAGATACTGGTCAAGGAATCAATTGATGAAGTGATTGCAAAGGTCCTCGCGTATAAACAGCAGGTGCACAAGTTCCCGGAACAGAGCGGATCTAATAATTAAATTCAGTGACAAGTAACAAGTGACAAGTAACAAGTTAAAAACTGGACACTGGATACTGGACACTGGATACTTTTTTAAGAGGAAGAATTGGACAAGCCGGCGATAGCGGGCGTTATCGTGGGTGTGGTTTGCATCCTGATAGGTATAGGGATCAGGGGAGGGGGCGTTGACCTGCCCCTGTTCTGGAATGTTCCTTCTCTGTTCATTACTTTCGGGGGCGCAATAGCGGCAACCCTGCTGAATTTCCCGTCCAGACAGCTGAAAGACGCCACAAAGGCGCTAAAGCTTGTTTTTAAAAGAAGGAAGATCGAAGACACTATAAGCGTGATAATACCGGTAATAGTAAGGCTTGCAGAAAAAGCAAGGCGAAGGGGACTACTTGCTCTTGAAGCTGACCTTGAGAACATAAACGATGATTTCCTTAAGAAAGGAATGCAATACGTGATAGACGGCACAGACAGGGATCTTCTGCGCCTTATGCTTGAAACAGAAATGAGTTTCCTTGAGGAACGTCACAAGAAGGTGCAGGAAGTGTATGTTTCGTTCGGGACATACTGTCCCGCGTTCGGCATGATAGGGACCGTCATAGGCCTGATACTGATGCTGCGCCGCATCACAGAAGCTTCGGCTATCGGCGAAGGAATGGCTGTCGCGCTCCTTACAACCCTTTACGGAGCGCTTGCCGCATACTGGTTCCTGCTTCCGATGGCAGGCAAGCTTAAGATGCTTATGATGGACGAACTTTTGACAAAAGAGATCATTCTTGAAGGCATACTTTCGATCCAGGCAGGGGAATCACCCAGGATCGTTGCGGACAGGCTCCAGACATACCTGCCTCCTGCGTTAAGGCAGGCGGCTGAGTTCAAGCGGGAAGAAGCAGCGCCGGCCCCGTAAAATACAGTTAAAGGTTAAAAGTTAAAGGTTGAAAGATTAAAATGTATTTACACCGTAATCATCTTTAAATAATCACCGTAATCATTTTCTAATAATCACCGTAATCATCAGTAAATAATCACCGTAATCATTAAGGAAAAACAATGTTAAGGAAAAGGATCGGGGGCATGGGGGACATACAGATAGGCAAATCAACCCCTGCCTGGATGCTTACATATTCGGACCTTATCACCCAGCTCCTTATTTTCTTCGTGCTGTTTATGACCCTTTCCACCCTTGAAAAAACAAGCGTCAAGAATATAATACTGCCCCTGATAGGCGGCAAGGGCATACAGTCGGAAAAAGCGACTACCAGCTTAGTGCCTCCCATTGTCAACGAACTGCAGATGCTTGACGCGCGCAAGCAGATACTGCTCTACGCGAAAGAGAAAAACCTGGCAGACGAGATCAAAACAAGGATGGATCAAAGAGGACTGATAATAACCCTCGCGGAAAAAACAATGTTCGAGATAGGCAGGGCGGATATCCTGCCTGCGGCAAAAGGGCCGCTTAACACGATATCAAAGATACTCAGGCCTCTGCCTAACGACATAAGGATAGAGGGCCACACCTGCAACCTGCCCATACGCACCGCTGAATTCCCCTCAAACTGGGAACTGTCAGCGGCGCGGGCTACGAACGTCGCGAGGTACCTTATAGAGCAAACAGGTTTTCCGCCGGTCAAAACATCCGCTGCCGGTTACGGCGAATACCACCCTTACGCGCCTAACAACACGGAAGAAAACAGGCGGATGAACAGAAGAATAGAACTGGTTGTGCTGTGGCGCAAGCTCCAGCCGTTACCTTAATTAACCGTCGAGCGTCGTAAGTCGTGCGTAAATACCGTCATACGTCGTAGGTCGTACGTTTTAAAGATTATACGTATGACGTAAGACGCACGACGCATAGCTTGCCCGCCAATTTTGCTGGGCGGGACGTATGACGTACGACGAATAATCGGTGTAATCATCAGTTAATAATCACCGTAATCAATAAAAAGAAAATGAATAAAAAAGAAACTATAATACTCCTGATATGCATACTGCTCGCCGCGATCCCGCTGTATCTGAAAGTATATTTCAAACCCAATATGCTTTCTTTTAACTTTAAGTTCGGCGCGGCAAGAACTGATACCGGAACGCTTGAAGATACAGAGGAGATCATTCCCCAGGAACCTGAAGAACCGGAAGAAGACGCTTCGGCTGAAACAGCCAGCACCGGGATCTATAACAAACTCGATATGTTTGTGGTGAATATCGCCCATACAGAGGCTCAAAGGTTCCTTAAAACCGTTATCACGCTCGAGCTGAGCGATAAAAAAGTCGTGAAAGAACTGGCAAAGAAAAAAACCGTTGTAAGGGATACCGTCATATCGGTGCTGTCAAGCAAGGATTTCCCGGAGATCGACGATATAAACGGCAAGGAAAAATTGCGCAGGGAATTAATTAACGCCCTGAACGCGAAACTTGAATCAGGCGCGGTCATCAACCTGTATTTTGAGGAATTTGTCGCACAATAGATACCGTCGTACGTCGTAAGTCGTACGTCGTACGTAAATACCGTCATACGTCGCAGGTCGTACGTTTTAAGATTATACGTATGACGTAAGACGCTCGACGGCATCATGAATCCCTGTTAAAGATTTTTATAAAATCACTGAAATCATAATTTCAAAAGGAGGTACAAGATGGTCTCGAGAAGGATTAATATGTTTTTAGGGTTGTTTGCAGTTTCAGCGTTAGCATTTTCAATAATATCCGCGGCGCCTGTGGACTCAGCGGTGAAGGTAAACCCCGGCGACATGGACCATTTCACGGTCAAGGTGCCTGAAAGGGCTATCGCGGGGGAGAATTTTGTTATAAGGCTTGAACCAAGGGACGCGTATGACAACATAATCACTGATTACAGCCGTCTTGGCGGCTCCGTGAAGCTCACGAGCAGCGGAAAGGGCAAAATAAGCCCTGATGTCATAAATCCTTCCGACTTTTTTGAAGGCGTTGCCCAGATACTTGTATCGTATGACAAAGCCGAAGCTATTATCCTGACTGCCAAAGAAGAACTTACGAACAAGACCGGGAACGCGAAAATAGCGCTCGGTCCGGGAGGAGTAGACCACTTCTCCCTGAGCGCTCCTTCACAGATAACCGCCGGGCAGAAATTCCAGCTGAAGATCGAGGCAAGGGACCTCTACGAAAACGTAGTTACTGATTACAACCTTAAGCACAGCGGCGTGGAAATAAACCCCGTTGTTGTAAGCGGCGAGAAGGGAAGGCTGTACCCGAACACGGTCCCGGGCTCTAATTTCAACGACGGCTCCGCATCCCTGGACCTTGTGTATGAAAAAACCGGTTCCATAATCGTGTCCGTCAATGACCTTACTGAAAAGGCAAGCGGAAAAACATCGCCATTGCCGGTCCAGCCCGGCGAGGCAAAAAGGTTCATTATAATGCTTCCGGATAAGATATCAGCAGGCAAGCCGTTCGCGGCAACCGTAAAGGTGTTTGATGCCTTTGACAACCTGGTAACGAATTACAGCAAGACCGGGAAAGGCGTTTCACTTAACCCGCAGGCGCAGGGCAAGCTGACCCCTGACGAAATACCCGCGTCTGCCTTCGCAGACGGCATTGCCACAGTTAACCTTACCTACAATAAAGCCGAGATGATCAACCCGATCGTCATAGAGAAAGCTGTAAAAGAAAACAGGGCGCCTGCGCCAGTTGAAGTAAAATCTTCGACCGTGCCTGCGCCTGCGGCAAAAGAGACGAAACCCAAGAAAGAAGAGAAGAAACCGGCAGTTGAGGCAAAATCCAAGTCTACAACAGAAGCTGAAGCAAAGAAAGCCGCCGAACTGAAAGCGTCGCAGGATGCCGCAAAGGCTGCAGCAGAAGCCAAGCCCGTGGAAACCAAACCAGCTGAAGTCAAACCTGTTGAGGCAAAACCCAAGGAAACGGTAGCAGACCCCAAAGCAGAGGCTAAAAACTGCTATGACAGGGCTGTTAAGTATATAGGCCAGCGCAAGTACCAGGATGCCAAGAATGAACTGGAAAGATGCCTGAGCCTGGACCCAACCAATACAGACGCCAAAAAGCTGCTTGACAGGGTTAATATCATTATGCGCCTTGAAGCTAAGTAATACCCCCAACAAGTTGGGGCATCCATCTTTCGTAGGGCAAGCCTTTAGGCTTGCGGCACCCGGTTTTCGTAGGGCAAGGCTTTAGCCTTGCGGCACCCGGTCTTCGTAGGGCAAACCTTTAGGTTTGCGAAAGGTCTTCGTAGGGCAAACCTTTAGGTTTGCGGTATCATTGGAGTAGAGCCTTTAGGCTCATAATAGGGCTAAAGCCCTTACTCCTATAAAAGCACCCTAAACTCCTTTTTTACTTGACTTTTGCCTTAAAATATGATATAATGGTAATCAGGAAATGAAGCTTTGACTCGTAGGCATTTTTACCAAGGGCAAATCCCGAGAAATTGGGATTGCGCAAAACTAAGGTTCTAAGACCGATAAGGTTATGAACGCCGGGTTGCTGATGAAAACAATACTACCCATTTATTTTTAAGGCGTTCTATATGACCTTAAAGGTAAATGGGTTTTTTATTTTAAAGACGATCTTTGCTTCGCAATATTCTTTGTGGGCCATGTCGAAAACCGACGAATTCCAGTGATTTTTAAAGAGATTACAGTGATTAAAACTATTCTTAACTCGCTATATATTAAATAAGATTTCTTATCAGACTTTAGTTTAAATAATCACCGTAATCGCAGTTCGAAATCACTGTAATCAGTCAGTAAGTACAAAATCTAACAGAAAAAGGTGGTGAGAAAGATGAACATTAAGAAATGGTTTTTAGCAGTAGGGCTTTTAGCGGCAACGATACGTTTGCGCTGTTGTCGTTCTATCAGTATGGTAATTCCGGCTGTCTTGTAGGCCCTGATGATGGAGCCAATTCATTCACCTATGTAACAAACTCTGAGAGTGAGTCTACGGACGGCACATACACCGCACCAACCTACATCGC
>Ga0210049_1004053_pt1 | contig 12987 bp, 10 predicted proteins | sample CryGeyCG2014_300_2_FD_183964 | JGI IMG/M metagenome (GOLD analysis project Ga0210049, IMG submission 183964) | Groundwater microbial communities from aquifer - Crystal Geyser CG06_land_8/20/14_3.00 (SPAdes) (version 2) | ecosystem: Environmental > Aquatic > Deep subsurface > Groundwater | place...
AGGAGGGTCCTTCTTTATCATGGCCATCCTTTTCAGCAGGGGTGGAGGCGTCAATAAAGGCCTCCAAGATGGTCTCTTGAGAACCTCCGTCGCTGGGAAGTCCTGTTTCGATATTCACTTTGATGAGTGTAATCCCCTGAGGAGGCGTAGGGGTTTCGATAGGAGTATTTTTTAAAGCCCGATCCATAAAAGAAATCCAGATAGGGAGGGCCGCCCGAGCCCCAGTCTCATTTTTTCCCAAAGAAGTCTTATCATCAAAGCCCACCCAGACCCCTGCCAGAAGAGAGGGGGTGTATCCAATGAACCATGCATCGGAATAATCGCTGGAAGTTCCCGTTTTCCCGGCGACCGGTCTTCCGAGAACTTTTGCTCTCTGGCCCGTCCCATGTTGGACAACTCCCTGTAGGAGATGGGTCATAATAAAAGCATTTTGTGGCGAGATCACTCGTTCCTTTAAAACGGGAGAAGGAGTTTCAGAGGTTTCCTCCTCTTCCTCTTTTTCCTCCATTTCTATGTAAGGAGTATTTTCCTCGAGGACTTCACCTTTCATGGTCACAATCTTTTTAATGAAAATGGGTTTGACCCGTTCTCCTCCATTTGCAAAGACAGCAAAGGCAGAAGTCATCTCCAACATGGAGACTCCTGAGGTGCCCAGGGCGACAGAGAGATCCCTTTTGACAGGAGATTCGATACCCAACTTTTTGATGAATTTAAGGGCGTAACCCACCCCGATGTCTTCAAGGATTTTGACGGTGACGACATTTCGAGAATGGGCCAAGGCGTTCCGGAAAGTGATGGGTCCCTTAAACTCTTTATCATAATTCTTTGGAGCCCAATAAGTTCCTCCATCGTGATCAGAATACTCTACTGGAGAATCCATGAGAATGGTGGAGGGAGTGTAGCCTTTCTCCAGCGCCGCTGCATAGATGAAGGGTTTGAAGGCCGAACCGGGTTGCCTTCGAGAATGGACCGCACGGTTAAATTGGCTCTCGCTGAAATCTCGCCCCCCCACGATGGCTCTCACATAACCAGTTTTTGGATCAAGACAGAGCAAAGCGCCCTGGACGAGAGGTTCTTGTTCTAAGGCGAGAACAGGGGATTGGTCTTTTTTAGGAGGTTCTTTCACCCGAACATGGACCACATCTCCGATATGGAGAAGATCTCCAGGGGTTTTTACCTTTTGTGGTTTGTAGTTCGGCGTGGATTTAATGTTGAGGGCCCAAGACATTTCGGAGAAGGGGAGAATCCCTTTTCGGTCTTCTGCCCAGACGGTGTAGAACTTTTTTGAGTCGTCTTTAGAGAGGATTACTCCTTCAGAAATCTCATTTAGGGGGAGGGGGTTCAATGTCCCTTTCTTTTTCTTTAAAAGTTCCTTCACCTCCTTTTGAGAAAGAGTATGGAGAGGGCCTCGAAACCCCTGTCTCTTATCCAGGCCCCTTAGCCCCATCTGCACAGATTTTTGAGCGCCTCTCTGAAAGGATAGGTCAAGCGTGGTGTAAATCCTCAATCCTTCCTGATAGAGTTTTTCTTTTCCGTACTTTCTTTCTACCTGTTGCCGAATGAACTCCGTAAAGTAAGGCGCTTTGCTGAAATAGGCGCTTTCCCTCGATTGAATTTTCAATGGAACCTGAAGAGCTTTTTCCTTCTGCCCCTCGGAGATGAAGCCCAATTCGGCCATGCGGGTGAGAACGTAGGCCTGTCGGTCTTTGGCCCTTTTTAAATTGTTGACCGGTGAATAACGGCTTGGAGCCTTTACCAGGCCAGCCATCATGGCCATCTCCGACAAATTGAGCTGTTCCGCCCGTTTATTGAAGTAACTATCGGCAGCGGCTCCCACGCCATAGGCTCCATTCCCCAAATAAATATTATTGAGGTAAAGGGTGAGGATTTCCTCTTTGGTTAAATCCCGTTCCAGACCAAAGGCATAGGCGACCTCCTTCAACTTTCGAAGAAGGCTTCTCTTTGGCGTAAGGAAAAAGGTCTTGGTCACCTGCTGAGTGATTGTGCTTCCTCCCTGGACAATCCTTCCGGCGAGGAGGTTCTTGAACATCGCACGAAGTATTCCTTTGTAATCGATCCCCTTGTGCTGGAAAAATTCTGCATCCTCTGCGGCAATGAAAACGTTGACCAGTTGTTTGGGAATCCGTTCGTAGGGAATGGGGATCCGATTGTCCATCAAAAATTTTCCGACCACTTGATCTTCTTCAGAGTAAACGATAGAGTAAGCGTTGAGGTTTCGTTCCTTCAGCAGTGTAAAATCAGGGAGACGATGGGAGTAATAGAAAAAGAGCAAGGCTCCGCAGAGGAGAAGTAAAAGGGCCGAGAGGATAAAGGCATAAATGGCATAAAATACCAATCCCTTTTTCCCTCTCTTTTTGGAACGATTTTGTTTTTTCATGAGGAGAAAGCATGAACCAAAAAAGGGAAAACCCTTGACTCGGGTCTTCCCTTTTTTATGGCTTCAACATCGGGTGGCTATTTTTTCTTTTTTGCTAATTGGACTTTTAATTCTTCCACCTGCTTTTTCAAGGCTTCATTCTCTGCAGTCAGAGAACCAATGGTCGCCTCCTTCTCGGCGGCCTTCTGGATCTCTTCCTTCAAGTTTTGCACTTCCAGCTTCAATTTGTCGTTGTCTGATTTAAGGTTGGTGTTTTCGGTTTTTAATTTCTCATTTTCAGCCTTGATATCTGCCCCACATCCCATCAAAGCCGAAACAAACATGGCGATCAAGAGCAACGACAAGATAGCGGATATTCCTCTTTTCATCTCCCCATCACCTCCTTTCCAAAAGATTAATCAATGCATTTCTCTTAAAACAAATTATAGATATCTGCCATAAAAAAATCAAATAATTTTTTGAACTTGACAACCCTTCCAATTTATAGTGATATTTTAAAAAATGATTCACCTTGTAACACATCTTCCTTCTTCTTCCATTCCTAACCCTGCAGTAAACCCCGTTAGAAAGTATTCGACTTTCCAACGGGGAGGCTCATTCACCCCGTTAGAGAAAATCTCTAACGGGGCAAGCGGGGCATTCTTTCTAACGGGGTAAAGGGAAGAGAGAGGGAAGAGGCGATTAACCTTCAACCCTAATCCCTAAAAAGTGGAACAAAAACCGATCTTCTGGTGTCTATAGAGTTAGGGGAAGAATAGTTTTTTGATGAAGACTTCTCCCAAGATTCAAAAAGAGGTGATCGAGAGCTGCAAGGCTGGGGATGAAAAGGCCTTTGCAGAGATTGTTCTCCACAAACAGAAAAAGGTGTTTAACATCGCTTACCGGATGCTGGGCAGTTTGGAAGAGGCGAAAGATTTGACCCAGGAGGTCTTTATCTCGGTTTTCGAGTCGATCAAGGATCTGAAGGAAGAGATCAAATTCGATGCCTGGCTTACACAGATCACTTTAAACCACTGTCGGAACCGTTGGAAATATTTAAAGCGGAGGCAGTATTTTAATTCCGATTCATTGGACGATCCGATCGAAACAGAAGACGGAAATATGCCAAAAGCCATTGTTGATCCTTCTGGTAATCCCGAGACCATCTACGAAAAGAAGATGATTCAACAATTCATTCAGAGAGCGCTCCTGAAACTGAAAGAAGATCAGAGGGAATTAATTGTGCTGAGAGACCTTCAGGGATTTTCTTATGAAGAAATGGGTGAATTGCTCGGTCTTCCCGGGGGGACGATCAAATCGAAACTCCACAGGGCGAGAATGGATCTGAAAGAGGTATTAGAGAGGTCCGCTCATTAGAAGAAAGGAGGAGGGCCTATGGATTGTGAAAAAGTACGAGATCGGTTTTCCTCCTTGCTGGAAAAGGAGTTGACGCCGTCCGAGGAAAAAATCGTCAGGGAACATCTTTCCTCATGCCCTGAGTGCCAGAGAGAATTGGGGCGATTTGAGAAAACGATGCAATGGCTTCACTCTGTTAGAGAAGTGGAAGCGCCAGATGGATTTCTCCCCGAACTTCAAAAAAAGATGGGAGAACAAAAAAAGGCTACCCCGGACGAGAAATCCAGAGGGAGATGGTTTAACTTCCCGCTCTCCTTGAAACTTCCGATCCAAGCAGCGGCCCTGGCGGCCATCGTTTTTTTAGCGCTCTATCTCACTAAGATGATGCCAATGGAGGTGTCCCGTCTGAAGGATGCAAAACAAACATCTTCCTCTCTTTCTGCAGAGAAAAAGTCTGAACAGGAATTGGTTCAAAAAGAGGTGGAGAGAGAAAGAAGGGCGTTGGAAACTGCTCCTGAGACACCTCGTCCAAAGGATGTTGAACAGGCCAAGCCCCCTATTCCAGGGGAGGAAAAAATGGAAGGGGCAAACGTTCCACCGGTGAAGGCGGAAGCAAAAAAGACGGAGGCGCCTTCTTCAAAAACCGAGGTCATGACGCATCAGGCAATTGGTTCGAAGGAGGCCGCGGGGGGAAAAGTCCTATCACTAAAGCCGGGAAAAATTGAGAAAGGACTGGTTGCAAAGGAGAAGTCTGTTGCGGCTCCGAAACCTCCTCAAGAAATCATCTTGAGAATCTCCGATCGGGAAAAGGGGATCTCCCAACTTCGCGACCTGGTCAAACAATTTGGAGGAGAGATGATTACCACAGAGGGAAATATGTTCCTTGCTTCTCTTCCCACGGGTTCATTTCCAGAGTTCGAAAAAGAATTGGCAGGGCTAAGCGTTTCCGCCAAGACAGATAAGGTGATAGCGAAAAAACAGGTCACAGGGAGTTTGAGAGCAGCGCCAGTAGTGAAGAGAGAAGAGGTTGACGAAAAAAGTAAGGAGCCTGCGAGACTTGCCACCGATGTGGAGAGTCGAACTATCGTTCGCATCCTCCTGATTCAAGAATAATCCTCTTTAACAATCCTTCCAACCCTCCTGAAGGTGTGAAAAATAACTTGAGTAGGAGGTCAGGCAGGGATATCTCCAAAGCTTTACCAAGCGATCATTTGGAGGTAAGGGTCATAAGCCACGGTAGGTAAGCGACGTTGCAAAGTTTTTTGGACCTCGTCATTAACTCTGGAAAAGGTGTCGCTGTAAAGCTTCTCCGATACCCCCGCCCGACCTCCCGACTTTAGGGCGATTTTTTAACACCCTCCCTTTGCAAAAGGGTGAAGCGGGATTATCGGGTTTGACTTCTGGACCTAAGTTTTGTATAAATGAGCGCTGTCATTCATCCAATTTACTCCGTTAGAAAGACCCGCTTTTATAATTGGGATGAGCGGCGTTCAGAAGTTAGATGCCTTTCTGAAATGACGGGGTTTAAAATTACATCATTTCTAACGGGGTTTTATCTTTCTCCACATTTCCCCAGCTTGTTAAAAGGGAAAACTATCCTTCATGAAGGGAGGAAAGATTTTATGATCAGGCTATTAAAAATTTTAGGAATGGGATTAATCATCCTGTTCATAGCGTTGGGCTTTTACCAGAAAGGATGGGCCGAGGAGAGATATACGGTCAAACCGGGTGATTCGCTTTATGGGATTTCAAAATCGTTTGGCGTCAGCATCGGGACGTTGAAAAAAGCCAATGCATTGGGAAGAGATTCAATCAAGCCGAAACAGGTTCTCACCATTCCATCCCAGGGAGAAAAGAAGGTGGATGAGGTTGCGAGAAAGTCTTCAAGTCGGAACCCTAAAAAAGTTTCATCTCAGACGGTTAAAAGAACTTCGGGAGAAATGGATTCTTATGCCGTAAAGAAGGGAGATAGTCTCTCCAGTATTTCAAAGAAGGCGAGGCTTTCGATAGAAGAAATTAAGAAGATGAATCATCTCCGCACTTCAGCCTTAAAGATAGGCCAAATCCTTCTTTTCCCAAAAGACGAGAGTCAATTGGATGAGGAGGTAGAAGAGTTAGGGGATGGAGAAGAAATTGCAGTAACTTCACAGACACAAGGTGAGAAAGGAGAGTCAGTTGCCTCCAACACCCTTGGGACATGGAACAATTCAGAGGAAAGGAATCTTTTAGTGAGGGTGGTGAAGACCTTTTTAGGAGTGCCGTATAAATTAGGAGGGTCTACATTAAAGGGGATTGATTGTTCCGCCTTTGTGAAGAGGATCTATGGGATTTTTAATATCCAACTTCCCAGGACTACCCGAGAGCAGTTCTCGATAGGGAAAAAGGTGGAGAAGGAACAATTGGAAGAAGGGGATCTGGTCTTTTTTAAACGGCGGGGAAATAGCGCCCATGTGGGGATCTATATTGGCGGCAATCAATTTGTCCATGCCTCTTCTCGTAACAGAGAGGTGAAGATCGATCACTTGGACATGCCCTATTTTAATACACGGTTTCTCAAGGGGGTCCGGGTGAAGGAACTGGAGAGGGAGAGCTAAACGAGTGTCAAAGGCCAAAGCGTCAAAGTTCAGATCAAGGTTAAGGCTGAGGTTAAGGTCAAGATTTTAAAAAATAAATTCTCAACCTTAACCTGAACCTCAGCATTTCCCTCGATGAAGGAGAAAATGAGATGATCGTCGACATCAATCCTAAAAATCCGCAGCCAAGATTGATTCGGAGGGTTGTGGGGGTTCTTGAAGAAGGAGGGTTGATCGGATATCCTACCGATACGATTTATGGAGTGGGGTGCGACCTCTTCAACCCGGAGTCGATTCGAAAAATCCATCGACTGAAGAAATTGGAAGGAAAGAAGCCTTTAAGTTTCATCTGTTCCGATTTGAAGGATATCAGTCGCTATGCCTATGTCTCCAACTATGCTTATAAAATGATGAAACGCCTGCTTCCGGGCGCCTATACCTTTGTCCTGAAGGCGACGAAGTTGGTTCCCAAGATAGCCATGACCAAACAGAATACAGTGGGGATAAGAATTCCTGACAACAAGATATGCTTAGCTCTCGTCAAGGAGTTGGGGCACCCGATTATCAGCACCAGCGTTTATAAGCCCGATGAGGGGCTGTATAATGATCCCGCCGAAATCGAAGAGCGCTTTGGAAAACAGTTAGACCTTGTCATTGATGGAGGGGTGATCGTCGCCGAGCATTCCAGCATCATTGACCTCACCGATGATTCCCCCAAAGTGATTCGAAAAGGGAAAGGGAATGTAAGCCTTTTCCAATAACGGCATTTGGCGCAAGAAAGTCCATCCCTATCAAACCATGATCATTGACTGCCATACTCATATCTTTCCAGATGAAGTGAGAAAGGATCGAGAGGCCTTCTGCCAGAGGGATGAAGGATTTTCATCCATTTATAAAAATTCAAAGGCGAAGATGGTCGGGGTGGAAGATTTGATTGCCTCGATGGACGAATCTGGAGTAGACCGCTCTGTCATTTGCGGGTTTCCTTGGAACCAACCTGATCTTTGTTCCCTTCATAACCAATATCTGTTGGAGTCCGCCTCACGGTATCCAAATCGATTGATTGTTTTTGTTATACTCCTTTTTTCAAATCCAGATTGGTCAGGGAAAGAACTGAATCGGGCCATGAAATCCGGGGCGAGAGGGGTAGGAGAGATCGCTTTCTACCGTGATGAAATGACTTCTCAGGATATCCATTCCATGAAACCTATCCTCACCCAAATGGAGAAGCAGGGGATTCCTCTTCTCCTCCATACCAATGAGACGATCGGCCATTCCTACCCCGGGAAGGGGAGGACGCCTCTTGAACGCTTTTATGAACTGATCCTATCTTTTCCAAGGCTTCCCATCATCTTGGGGCATTGGGGAGGAGGCCTTCCCTTCTACGAGTTGATGCCGGAGGTGGCGAAGATGATGGTCAATACCTATTACGATACTGCGGCTTCGCCTTTTATCTATTCGAAGAAGATTTATGCTATTGCCAGAGAGATCGTGGGGATAGAGAAGATCTTTTTTGGGACAGACTTTCCACTGATTTCACCTCGACGATATTTTAAAGAATTGAAAGGGTCCGGCCTCTCAGAACAGGATCAGGAAAAGATCCTCGGTCTCAACTTTTCAAGACGGTTCGGATTAGATAGGAAGACAAGCTGATGAAGCATGCCTTCCTCGATCACCACAGCCAAACAGAGAGCCCCATTCACCATCTGGATGCTCGGGCAAAGATCATCGTCTTCTTCACTTTTATTTTGATCGGGGTTAGTTCTCCACCCGCCTCTTTCCTTCTCTTCAGCCTTTTGGCAATGGCTCTCATCGGCATCGCCCTTTTAGCGCGACTTCCCTTAGGCCATTTGCTCAAGAAAGTTCTGGTCATCCTTCCCTTTCTCTTTGTCGTCACCATTTCCATACCATTCATGAAAAAAGATGCCATCGGAGGAGGATACAATTTAGGCCTCGGAGGCCTTTCCATATCCCAGAGCGGTCTCTGGATTCTATGGAATGTGGTCATCAAATCATGTTTGGGAGTTTTTTCTATTATCTTGCTCTCTTCCACTACCTCCTTCCCCCAATTGATCAAAGGAATGGAGAAGTTAGGCTCCCCAAAAATTTTCACCATGCTCACCTCTTTTATGTACCGTTATTCCTTTATCCTTATCGATGAAATGTACCGAATGAAGCGGGCAAGGGATTCGAGATGCTTTGGAGGAAGATGGTTCTGGCAATCAAAGATCATCGGACACATGATCGGAACGCTTTTCTTGAGAAGTTTTCACCGGGGGGAAAGAGTTTATCTGGCGATGCTCTCCAGAGGTTATCATGGAACGATGCCTGAAACCACGGGGAGAAGATTCGGGTTGGAGGAAATGCTTTTTCTCTCCCTTTCTCCTTTTCTCCTTTTTCTGAGGATCTATATAGCTTGATAAATACTAAATCCGAATATCGGGCGAAGCGTCCTAAAAATGTCAAATGACAAAGCTCGCACGAAGTGATGAACTGAAAGTGAGTCAATGTCAAATCAAATCCAAAGCTGTAACTCAAGGCTTTAGCCTTGATTATGATCAACCCTGAAAGGGTTGAGTTACAAAATTGAACTTTGGCATTCATTTGACATTTGGATTTTGAAATTTGGACTTGGGCTTTGAGAATGCAAACCAATAAAGTTATTGAAATTGACCATCTCTCTTATAATTATCCAGACGGGACCCCTGCCTTAAGGGATATTCATTTGGAGGTCTATGAACATGAGTCCCTCGCGGTCCTAGGCCCAAATGGGGCCGGGAAGTCCACTCTCCTCTATCATCTGAATGGAACCCTGATGGGGGAGGGAAGGGTGATCATCTTGGGCATTCCTGTTGAGAAAAATAACTTGAAGGAGATTCGGAGAAAAGTCGGTCTCGTCTTCCAAAGTCCAGAGGATCAACTCTTCTGCCCCACAGTCTTTGATGATGTAGCTTTCGGTCCTCTTAATATGGGACTGGATAAGGAAAGTGTTCAGCATCGGGTGGAAAAAGCCCTTGAGATGATGGGGTTAAAAGGATTTGAAGGAAGATCGACTTACCATTTAAGCGAAGGAGAAAAGAAAAGGGTTGCCTTGGCCACCGTGTTGTCCATGGACTCTGAGATTCTGGCCCTGGATGAGCCCACAGATAACCTTGACCCTGCTGGGAGCCGCCTGCTGATCGAACGAATCCAGTCTATCCCTCAAACAAAAGTCATCGTGACCCACCATCTACCTGTGGCGGCGGATCTTTGTGAGAGGGCTGTTCTTCTCTATGGAGGGAGAAAGATAGAAGATCTTCCGATGAGAGAACTGCTCAAGGATCGAGTCATATTGGAACGATTTGGGTTTGATGCGGATTATGCTCAATGGATGGTTGAGAGAAATGTCAAATTTCAACGCTCAGAGTTTCCTGAACTACGTAGAGTTCAGGACTAATCATGAACCTTACATGGTTCATGGCAAATGAATCTAAAGCTCGAATGAGATGCCGAAATCCTTAGATCCTGAATCAAGTTCAGGACCTGGTTCGGCATGACAAGAATGTCATTCTGAACCTTGCCCTGAAACAAGTTCAGGGTCTTCGATTTCAGAATCCTATTTTGAATTTTGACATTTGGATTTCCACTCACTTCGCACTCTGTTTCAAGAAAGTGGAAGTCCCTGTTGCGAGAATGGTTCCATCCTCTTTTGCCACATGAGCCTTTGCCCTGATCAGTCTTTTACTCACCTCTGTAATCTGTCCATAGACATTTAATGGTTCGAGGATCGGAGCCGGCTTTTTGAACTTGATCTCTAAAGAAGCCGTGATCGCTTGATAGCCTAATTCGTAAACCAATTTTGCCATCGCCTCATCCAACAACGTACCGATCATCCCTCCATGGACGATGCCATCCCACCCCTGGAAGGTTGGACTGGCAACAAAAGTTGTTTTGAGGGTTTGTCTCTCCTTATCGATCTCAAAACTCAATTGCAACCCATTCGGATTATTTACTCCACAGACAAAACAATTCCCATAAGTTTCGAATTTCATCTCTTTCCTCTTTCTAATCCCCTCCCACCCCCCTTTATTAAAGGGAAGGTGTGAAAAAATCGGGAATGCCGGTCGGGCAGGAATATCTTCAAAGTTTTACAATTGCGGTCCTTTTGAGGGTAGAGGTAATAAGGCTCTGCAAGTAAAGACGATTATTGAAGTTTTTCATCGTGAGTAGTTAACGCGAAAATGTACCGCTGTAAAACTTTTCCGATACCCCTACCCGCCCTCTCAGCTTGAAGCAATTTTTTCACAGCTTCAGGGGGGAGAAGGGGGATTAAAAGTCAGCAATTCTCGGTGAGTTCGTAAACTATTGAGATTCTTCGCGGAGTTTACCCTGAGCCAAAAAGCGAGACCCTTCGCTTCGCTCAGGGTGACACATGGCGAAGGGCTCAGAATGACAACTGGGGACTTTCGTAATGTCATTCTGAAGAGCCTGTCCTGAGCGTAGTCGAAGGAAGCCTTAGCGACTGAAGAATCTCGCTGTATTTTCACCAAGAATCGCTGATTAAAAGTCTATCAGATTGACTTGAATTCACAGGTATCATATAGTTTTGATGAAAGCGTTGTCAACTTTTGAAGAATTTTACTAATCATTAAATCTCCTCCGACCCCTCTTTGCAAAAGAGGGGAGAAAATTTCCCCCCTTTAGAAAAGGGAAGGTGTGAAAAAATCACTCTAAGCTTCAAGGTCGGGCGGGGATGTCGTAAAAGTTTTACAGCGGCACATTATGACGACAAACAGAAGAAATGAGAAAACCTTAGTAGTGTGGCCTGATTACGACGTTTTGTTACCCTTATTCTCTCAAATGATCCGCAATTGTAAAACTTTGAAGATACCCCTGCTCGACCTTCTCCTGAATTTTTTCACAGCTTCAGGGGGATAAAGGGGGATTTGAAAAATTGGAGAGAGATGAGAAAGAATGATCGCTATCTCCAAGTCGCCATAGCGTCTGCTAAAGAAGCGGGACGAATCCAGATGCTCCATTACGGCCACTCTCATCAGGTGGAGTATAAGGGTGACATTAATCCGGTGACAGAAGTAGACCGACTCTGTGAACGAGCCATCGTAAAAATGATTTTGGATGCTTTCCCGGACCATGATATTTTGACAGAGGAGAGCCCGTTTAAGGGGAAAGGGTCTTCATGGAAATGGATTATCGATCCCATTGATGGGACGACAAATTATTTTCATAGGTTTCCTTGTTTCTGTGTCTCCATTGGGCTTGAAGTGGAAGGGGAGGTAAAGGTAGGAGTGGTTTACATCCCCACCCTCAATGAGCTCTTTCATGCGGAAAAGGGCAAGGGCGCCTTTCTCAATGGTGAACGGATCGTTGTCTCCCAAATTGATAGATTAAACAGAAGTCTTCTTTGCACTGGTTTTCCTTATGATGTTCATGAGCATGCCGATTTCTATCTCCGGTATTTCCGTCAGTTTATCACGAAGAGTTTTGCCATTCGGAGACCTGGCTCAGCGGCCATCGATCTTTCTTATTTAGCCGCAGGCCGTTTCGATGGATTCTGGGAATTTAAACTCCGAGCCTGGGATGTGGCGGCAGCTACCTTAATGATTACTGAAGCCGGAGGAAAGGTGACCGACTTTCAAGGCAGTCCCTTCAATATCTATTCAGAAAAAATCTTGGCCTCCAATGGATTGATTCATCAAGAAATGATCGAAGCCATTCAGGAAATTGATAAGAATAACGCATAGAGCATAGCGCATAGCGCATAGCGAATTTATATGAAGAAGCAGACGGATCTTTTTGAGAAGGAGGGGAAAGAATTGTTCAAGAGAGAGGCTCCTCTTGCCGATCGAATGAGGCCCCGGACATTAGATGAATTTGTTGGTCAGGATCACCTCTTGGGTCAGGGAAAGGTTCTCCGCCAGGCTATCGAATCCGATCATCTTCCTTCGATGATTTTATGGGGACCTCCGGGGTCAGGCAAGACAACCTTAGCGATGATCGTCGCTTCCACCACGGGCGCTCAATTTCGCGCCTTCAGCGCTGTCCTCTCTGGGGTGAAAGAGATCAAAGAAGTCGTCCAGGAGGCGAACGAAGAATGGAAATATAATAAAAGACGGACGATCCTTTTTGTCGACGAGATCCATCGATTCAACAAGGCTCAGCAGGATGCTTTCCTTCCCCATGTGGAGAAAGGGACCATCATCCTTATTGGAGCGACCACAGAAAACCCATCCTTTGAAGTGATTTCCCCTTTGCTCTCCCGCACGAAGGTCTTTACCCTCCATTCTTTAACAGAGGGAGAGATTGAATTGATCTTGAAACGAGGACTGATGGATAAAGAAAGAGGATTAGGTCAATACACAGTGGTGACCGAACCGGAGGTGTTTGAAGGGATCTGTCGAATCGCCGATGGAGATGCAAGAATCGCACTGAACACATTGGAAATGATCGTCCTCACGGCCCCTCCGGATCAAAAAGGAACTCGTCATATTAAGAAAGAGGATTTGGAAGAAGTTCTCCAGAGGAAGGCTTTTCTGTATGATAAATCTGGAGAGGAACATTACAACCTCATCTCGGCCTTTCACAAGAGTCTGAGAGGGGGCGATCCCGATGCTGCTCTTTACTGGCTGGGGAGGATGTTAGAGGCGGGAGAAGATCCCCTCTACATCGCTCGAAGGATGATCA
>Ga0210049_1004054_pt1 | contig 12987 bp, 11 predicted proteins | sample CryGeyCG2014_300_2_FD_183964 | JGI IMG/M metagenome (GOLD analysis project Ga0210049, IMG submission 183964) | Groundwater microbial communities from aquifer - Crystal Geyser CG06_land_8/20/14_3.00 (SPAdes) (version 2) | ecosystem: Environmental > Aquatic > Deep subsurface > Groundwater | place...
AGTTTTTCCAACACAGGCGCGATCATCTTGCAGGGTCCGCACCAGGGCGCCCAGAAATCCACAACCACAGGAATGGTGGATTGTAAAACTTTGCCCTCGAATTCGGCGTCGGTCACATGAATGGGATGTGTCATTTGTTACTCCTTGTTTTAGTGATTGAAAATCTTTTCACCCGCGCGAATGGGAACCTTTATACGATTCTCGGCGGGCGTGATCGGGCATGACCATTGCTCGTTGTAGGCGCAATACGGGTTGTATGCCAGGTTGAAATCCACGCGGAATTTTCCGCTGGGAAGTTTTTCGGGTTCGAGATAACGCCCAGCGGGATAGGTCTCTTTGCCAGCCAGCGAGTCGACGAACGGCAGGAAGAATCCGTTTGAGTTTTTGTAGATGGTGAGTTCAGCGGGCTGACCGTCAACGACAAATTTGAATTTGCCGAAGCGTTGGTAGGACTGCGGCTGTCCGCCTGTGGTTTGGATCTGGATGCTTTCGGCTGAGGATGAAATTTCCACGTCAACTTCCAAACGCAGGGTGGGGTTTTCGGGGAAATAGTCGAGACCTTTGAAATCTCGCTCCTGGGCAGGGGTCAACGGGCTTTGAGGATGGCGCGCAAAAAAGTCGTCTTTTTCAGCGCGGAATGTTTTGAGGGATTGCATAATATTTCGTCTCCTTTTACGCTCAACCACAAAGAGGACGATCCAGGCCTTTTTCTTACCTGCTTAATCACAAAATGACCTGACCCAATGTCAGCGCGGCAACGAGGATTAAGAGAATTGCCAGTCCGAGTTCCAGGCTACGCTGGGGGATGCGGCTGGCTACTCGCGAGCCAATCTGTCCGCCGATGATGACGCCAGGCACGGTGAACATGACGATGCTGAATACTGTGGTGAGCGTATCGCCGCCGATTTGAACGAATTTGACAAAGTGACCAACAGAAGCTATCAGCGCGGTGACAGCAACCACAAACACGCTGGTCGCCACCGAAACTTTGCTTGGCACGCGGCAGCGCTGGAGCAGGAAATATCCGTTCATCTCGCCCAAGCCAGTCGAGACCATGCCCATGAAGGTCGCGCCGATTCCGCACAGCAACATGCCTTCCATTCGGTTGCAGACCGTGTAGCGAATTTCTTCGCCTTCGGCAGTGACCAGCACGGTTTCGGCTTTTTCGCCGCCGTACTCGGCTTGAATAGCGGCGTCGAGTCGAACCACATCCTTCTTTTCGTGCTGGCGCAGGAAACTGAGCGCGACAATAAACAATCCAACGCCGAGGATGATTTTCAAATACACGGGCTGGATTTGTCCCGATGCCCAGGCGCCGATCAAAGCCAGGGGAACAGTGACCAGCAACAGGTTAAGTCCGAGGCGGTAATCAATCAATTTTTTGCGGGCGTAGGCGAAGAGTCCGCTGGCGAAGCCGAAGACCTCGGTGGTCAGCGCGGTGCCGATGGCGACTTCGGGGGAGAGTTTTAGCGCGAGGATAAATAGCGGCGAGAAGAAGGTTGCGCCTTCCACGCCCGATGCCATTGCGGTGGTGGCGAACAAAATGGAGATGGGGAAGACGTACCAATATTGCAGGGTCATGAGTTGCTCCAAAAGAATTCAGGATGATTGTTTCGTTCGCAAATAACGCGTGGCGGCTTTCTTGACGATTTCTGAAAAGGTGGGGTAAACAAAAATTGTCTCCGCCAGAGATTGCAGGGTGAGTTTCTGTTTGATGGCGAGAGTTAGGAATTGAATCCATTCCCCCGCGTGGACGCCAATGGCGTCTGCGCCGAGAATGACGTCGTTCTTATCCATCACGATCTTCAAGAATCCAACCGTTTCGCTTTCGGTGATGAAGCGGTCAACGGAATTGGTATTCACCTGTGAAACGAATACTTCGCCGAATTTGCGCCGCGCTTCCGCTTCGCTCAAACCGACATGTCCAATCTCTGGCTCCATGAAAATTGCCCAAGGGACAATCGAATAATCATTTTCGACATGATTGCCGTTGAGAATGTTCTCCACGCAGATTTCCGCTTGATAGGAAGCCATGTGCGTGAACTTGGCGGGCGAGGCGACATCGCCGCAGGCGTAAATGTTTGGCGTTGATGTTTGCAGAAAATCATTGACTTCAATGCCTTTGCCTGAATATGTCACGTTTGCTTTTTCCAACCCCAAACCGTTTGTGTTGGGGACGCGCCCCAGCGCGACAAAAATATGCTCCGCTGTCATTTCTTTTGGCTGACCATTTTGAACAATGCTGAGATTGATCTTTCCAGATTCAATCTGGCGGCACATGGCGACTTCGGCATTGGTCAAAATTTGAATGCCTTCTTTTTGCAGCGTTTCAATTGCCAGCACGCTGACCGCTTCGTCGGCGGCTTTGAGAATGCGCGGGTTACGGTCAATGATGGTGACGGATGAACCGAAGCGCGCGAGGGATTGTCCCAACTCCACCGAGATGACTCCGCCGCCCAAAAACACGATCGAACGCGGCAGTTCGCGCAAGTCCCAAAAATTTTCGTTGGTCAGAAAGTCAAGCGTTTCGCTGCCTTCGTGCGGAGCCATGCGCGGCGACGAGCCTGTGGAAATCACGGTGTAATCCGCCCAGATGGTCTCGCCGCCAATTTGGATCTCATTTTTATTCAGGAAGGACGCGCCAGCAGGATCAATATAAACGTCAATGCCCAGCCCTTCAAAATGCGCGGGTTGTTCGTTGGCGTACACGCCTTGCACGATCTGATCTACGCGCTCCATGACTTTGGAAAAATCCAAATCGGCGGATACATCAACTTTGGGCAACCCGTGTTTTTCCGCTTTCTTCATCGCCTGATAAAGGCGGGCGCTGCTGATGAGGCTCTTGCTCGGCACACAGCCGAAGTGAGTACATTCCCCGCCGATTTTGTAACGCTCGATTAGCGCGACTTTTGCCCCGCGCCGTTGGGCGGTCAGCGCCGCGACCAAGCCGCCTGAACCTGCGCCGATGACTGCAATATCGTATTTTTTCATTGAGATTTTCCTTTTTAGTCTTGTAGTTTATTCATCTAAACGCCAGCCAAGCGAATCGAAAGTACGCATGTCCAACGGGTTAAGAATATGAGCAGAGGCGGTTTGAACTGCTTCCTGGATAATGGGATGGTCGGGGGAAAGCCCGCCATAGAGATAGTCACTTTGAAATGATCCAACCGTTCGCGTAAATATTTCACATCCAAAGTGGACTGAACTTTCGCGAACTCCATTCACGCCGAATAGGTTGCCGAACTCATTACCCAATACATCACGATAAGATTCGAGAAAATGCGTGAGTATGGTTACGGCATTCGCCATAATTTCAGATGTGGAAGCGCGCTGAGCGACCATCCACAAATGCGCGGCAAAATGACCCACATCTTGCGAAGGATGACCGAAGTGTGCCAATTCCCAATCTATCAGGCGCAAACCCGACGTTGTGACAATAACTGACGGCGGCCATAGATCACCCATGATCAAATTACTGCCTGGTTGTTGCAGACGCTCGCCAAGTTGAACCGCCTGTTTGCCGATTTCATCCGCGTTTGCCAAGCCTGCCCGCGCCGCATAGGATTGAATATTCTTGTATTGAAAATCAAGCCGCGTTCGTTGAATCTGAACGTTATTGAACAGGCGCGCAAATAACGATCGATGCGCGGTAACTTTATGTAGCGCGCCGATAAACTGACCCAGCGACATTCCAACCTTTTCCGCTTCCAATTTAGTGTGTGATCCTTGAAGCCAATCTCCCAGGTTTGGCGATTGCCCCAAATCTTCCATGATGAGCAATCGGCGTTCTTTGTCCAAATGATATAAGCGCGGAGGACGAATTCCGTTTTGGGAGATTTTCTCCAGCGCTTCGCCTTTTTCAAACAGCGACATGGCGCTGGCTTCGATGGAGATTCGCGCAGGGTCGAGCGGGACGTCGGGCGCGGAGGCGATATACGCAGGCATCCACTTGACGATGACAGAATCAGCGCCTAGAAGATTTTTTCCTTTGACGCGCCAAACGTAATTCAAAAAACCGCCTGATAATTGTTGCGGCGTTCCATCAATCATGAAACTGGGGAATTTTTCCAACAAAGACGCAAGCGCCAATTCAAGGATGTCGCTGACCGTCGGTGTTTTTTGCTGACCTGTCATATTTCTCCGCAAGATAAGGTTGTCTATCCTGATATTTACCCTCCCCCGTTTTCTTACCTTCCCGAATCTTCCTGGCAAAAGGTAAGAGGAAATTACACATCAATATCCGTTAAGTAGCCTGCCATTTCTGAAATAGTGAAAGGATAAAAACATGCCAAAGAAAAAATTCGATCCCGCCAGGAACACCTATCGCGTTACCTTTACCCTGCCTGCCGATGTGAACGCGGAGACGGCCTGCCTGTGCGGCGATTTCAACGCGTGGGACAAAGAAGCCCATCCGATGAAAAAGCAGAAAGACGGCAGTTTCAAGGCCGCGCTGACCCTGGAACCAGGCCGCCATTACCACTTCCGTTATTTTCTCGACGGCGAACGCTGGGAGAATGACTGGGAAGCGGACGCCTATGTTCCGAACGAATTTGGGAGTGAGGACTCGGTTCTCAGCCTGGAGGCGCCATCTGAAAATTAAACGCTTGCGATGATTTCAATCCATGTTCGATCCATCCAGTTGGTTGATTCCTACTGGATGGATTTTTTGTTTGACCTGATCATCGCTGGTGTCAGGAATTCCAACCGACCAGGAGAGTCAGCCATTGGTCGGTGACGAAGACGGGAGGGGCGTCTGGCGCGTCGGCGATGGCGGCGCGGATGCGATCCATCCCCGCGGCATAGGCGGTGTCGCTCAACAAGGCGAGTTGGGATGAGCCGCCTTTTTGGGTAAAGGGATTGTCCAACACTTCCTCTCCCACGAATTCCTGGTGGATGTGATCCGCCACGCGCCATTCCGCACGGACGAAACCAGCGGCAAGCATCCAATCAAGCAGGGTTCCGCTGGAGGGGAAGCGCCGCAGGTCGGCGGCCTTCACGCCGTCGAAATAATCGTAGAGATACCATCGGTCGCGTCCGATGTGCGGATCCAGGTTGACAATGGCGAGCGCTCCGCCCACGCGCAATAACCTTCTCGCTTCGGCGATGAACGCGCGTTGATCGGTGTAGTGTTGCAGGGCATTTAGCGACAGAACCAGATCGAAACTTGCGGAAGGAAAAGGCAGGTGATTGGCATCGCCATTTGTCAGGAGTAATTTGTTGTTCTGCGCGTGGGCTTGTTCCAGCATTCCAAACGAAAAGTCAAGACCGACGATGCGTTGGACGAGGGGCAGAAGTTCGATAACCCAATGTCCCGTACCGCAACCCACCTCCAATACGTCACGCGCCTGGCTGTTTGAGACAAGCGTATGCAGTTCGCGCGACACGCCAGCCAGGGGATCTTGCGCGTAACGCGCGTCGTACTTCTGCGCGATCACATCGTAGTTAATGGGTGAAATGTTGTTCACGATGTTCCCGTCATGGATGTTTCAGCGAATTTTGTTTGGCGATTAACTCGCGCACGGTCAAAACCAGCGTGGCGTGACTCCACGTCAGTGGGCTGACCGAGAGCGGGGCGTTGGTGTACGGGTGGACTTGCTCCGCCATGACGCCGCTTTGCAGGGTGTGTCGCCGCGTCCAGTCCAGGATGTCGAGCGCGGGGCGCAAGTCGTCGGTGGATTTCGCGGTTGCGATCTGCCATTCCGCCAGCCACAGCGTGCAGATGAACCAGGGGTTGCCTGGCACGTTGTCTTTATCGTCCGTCACCTGGTGGTAGTAATCGTGTTCGTAGCGCGCCACGCCACCGACCTCGGTCTTGACCCACAGTCGCTCGCGGATGGCGTTCATCGTGACGGCGATGCGGGGATCGTCAGCGGGGAACATTCCGAAGTACCACAGACCAAACAGGGAGGCGTCCAGTTCCGTATCCACGTCCCAGCCGCCATCGTCGCGGCGATTGATCATGCGGACAAAGCGATTCATTTCTGGACGCCAGAGATGTTTCTCGACCCCAGCCTTGATCTCCTCTGCGGTTTTGTGATAACGCTCGGCGAGATGCGCTTCGCCAAAGGCCTCGGCGAAATTCGCGGCGGCTTGCAAACCTGCCCAGGTCGCGGCAACCGTCCAGCCAAGCACGCCGCGCCGTTCCTCCCACAGATCCCATGAAGGCAGGGGAAGTCCGTCATTTTCATCTCGATAACTCATCAACCAATTTGCAACGCGGATAATCAGTCCGCGATAAAGCGGCTTGACGAATTCCACATCGCGGAAGCGCTCGAAGTGTTTCCACAGCGCCCACAAGACGAGCGCCGATTCATCCTCCTGGACAGGGAGTTGCTTTTTGCCATCCTGGTACCATGCGTGCCACGAGGAGGCCAGCGCGCCGTCGGGGGTGTATTTGTGCAGGAAATAGCCTTCGGGCGTGACGACGCGGTGACAGAAATCGAAGAAGCGGCGCGTGACTTCGGAATAGCCCGCTTCGATCAAGGCGGCGGCAACCAGCGCGCCGTCGCGCGGCCACATATAGGAATAAGTGTCGCGGGCGAAGGTGGTGATGTCGAAATCGTTGGCGGCGATGATGGCGCCGTCGTTATCAATCTGCGAGCGAATCGTCAAGAGACTGCGGCGATACAAGGCAGTCAGTTCTGGCGAAAGTCCCAACGCGTCGTCAGGTTCTTTGGCCGCCCATAATTTCCAGTAGTGGCGGGTGCGTTCCAGAAATGTGACGGGGCCGCGCTCACGAACCGCGCGGTTGATGCGGATGACCGAATCGAAATCCTCGCCGACCGCGATCCAATACCAGCCTACTGCCCGCCCGTGCGCAGGGACGAGCAAATGCAACGCGCCTGTGGTGTCCACGCTGCCCTGCGCGACGGCATTTCCTGAAAGCCAGCCATCCTCCGCGTCGCGCCAGGTGCCTTCCTTCCCGCCCAGTTCCTTGACGCCAACCGCCCACTGATCCAATCTCACATCGGATTGCCCGCCCGACTCTTTTGCGGCGTTAATTAAGAACCAGCGTTTGCCCTTGTAATGGAACAGCGCCTTGCGTTCAGGTTCGTAGTAGGCTGAGTCGCCGACCTCCGTGCCGTTGATATGAAAATCGTGGCTGAAAAACAGGCGGACTTCGCGCTCCTGGTCGCGGTCATTGAAGACGGCAATCTGGCGCAGGTACAAATTTTGGTGAAAGTCCACCGCGTCGTTGACTTGCAAATGGATGCCGAGCCGCGCATTCTCCAGGACGACGCGCGTGACCAACGTAGCGGGTTCGTATTCCAGCCGTCTCTGCCATTCGTCCGCGTGCGTCCAACTGAATCCCCCATCCACCCAGACGCCAAAGCGGAAGGGATGACCCGCCGTATGATTTTCCAAGCCAACATGCGGCCAGTACAGGTCGCGCAGTTGGTAGGTCGAGTCGAAGTTCACCAGCAGGGAACCATTTCCAACAGGGATGTCACGAGGCATGAGAATTACTCCAGTCGGGTCGTGTATAGTTTGGCGGATAATTCGGCGTTGGACGGTTCCACTAAAATCGAGCCATCGCCAAAAACGATGGTGGGGACACTGCGATTGCCGCGATTGGTTTGGATGACAAATTTCTCGCCCTCGCGGTCCCTGTCAATATCCACCCAGCGATAGGGGGCTTGGCGTTCATCCAGGATACGTTTCGCACGGCGGCAATCGGGACACCAGTCCGCGCCATAGATAGTGATTTCAGGGGTTGTGTTTAGCATGTTTACCTCTTCAGTCTTATTGAGTTTTGAAAAACTATTGTCACTTTGTTCCCGTCATTGCGAGAGCGGCGTTCTTCCGCTCGAAGCAATCTCCTCTCGCAAACCAGGGGATTGCTTCGGGAAGAACACCCTCGCAATGACGGGCAAGATGGACTTTTATTTTTCAAACATCAGTAGTTCAAGGATTTCAATCCTGCCAGCGCGTCCGCGCCGAGATCGAAGTGGATAACCGCGCGCCCGCCATCGCGTAATGCTTGGGCGTCACCCAAAGCCTGTGCCGTTTTCAATGCGCCAAACGAAAGTGTCCACGCGGGTTTGCCTGCTTCATCGGGGATGACCACATCGTCCGCGGCTTGTGAAGTGACCTGGATGAACAATCCTTTGCCCGCGTCGCCCTTGTGCAATTGACCCGTAGAGTGTAGGAAGCGCGGACCGTATCCAAATGTGGTCGCCAGTTTGGTTTCATCGCGCAGGCGGGCGCGTAAGTCCAGAAGCGCCCGGTCAGATTCCGCAGTTGGCTGGACATAGGCTTGAATAGTGATGTATGCGCCAGGCTTTGCGCCATCGAGAAAGGCTTTCAGTGTTGCGGCAGTGAGCGGCGCAGATTCTGATTTGGGCAGTGCGCCCTTCTCGGTAAATTCCGCCACCATTTTGCGCGCCAGAATTTTTGCCGCTTCCACATTGGGCTGGTCGAAGGGGTTGATTCCCAGCCGCGCCCCAGCCACAGCCGTCGCCATCTCCCACAGGAAGAACTGTCCGCCCAGATCGTACTCATTGTCCAGGAACAAGCGGATCACGGGATGACCTGCTTTTTCCAACGCCTGTATCTTTTCGTCATACGTGAAATCGTCGGCTAATTTGATGTAAACAAACACGCGGTCTTCCCCATAAACTTCAGGCTTACCGAGCGGTTCGCCGACCACAGGCAGAATCCCTTTGCCTTCCTTGCCCGTGCTTTCAGCGATCAACTGTTCGACCCAGTCGCCAAAGGATTCGATTTTCGGGGAAAGCACAAAGGTGAGTTTGTCGCGCCCATGTTTGGCAAGTTCACCAATGGTTGTTCCTAACTGCCCGCCAAGATTATTTCCATCCACGGGGCAATTACAACCATCGGCGTTGCAGGTCATCACCTGCGCGCTATCGAGCAAACGTTCCACGTCCACGCCAACCAACGCGGCAGGCGCCAGACCGAACATGGTCAGCGCCGAATAACGTCCGCCGATGTTCGGGTCATTCAGAAACACCGCGCGGAAATTATATTTTGCGGCGACATCCGCCAATCCGCTGCCTGGGTCGGTGATGGCGATAAAGCGTTTGCTGGCATTCTCGTTACCAATGCGTTCCGCCACGCGGTTATAGAAATATTTGAAGAACGAGAACGTCTCCACCGTCCCGCCCGATTTGGTCGAAACGATGAACAGCGTCTTCGCCAGGTCAAGCGATCTTTCCGCCGCCAACACTGCCTGCGGATCGGTACTGTCCAGCACAGACAATCCCTTTTTCAGTCCCTTGTTTGGATTGGCGAAAATCTTGCTGAACACTTCGGGCGCGAGGCTCGAGCCGCCCATGCCCATCAGCAACGCCTGTTCGATCCCATCCGCCTTGACCGATTCAACAAAGGCATTAAGTTGTGTGACGTTCTCACACATGACGGCGGGACTATCCAGCCAGCCCAGACGATTCGTGATCTCGGTCGGTTCGGATTTCCAGACGGTGTGATCGTGTTCCCAAACGCGACCCATCACCCGTTCTTCCCTGACCTGTAACAGGCTCCTGTCTACGGACGGCTTATACTCGCCCAGGCTGAATGTGAGCAGGCTCTTCTGTGCGAGAATATCGCTTTGTTTCTGGGCGATACTTGCCATGAGGGTTTCAAAGGAGCGGGAAAAAGCCGAAACCGCGTCCTCCAGCAATTTGTCGGTGACCGTTTTGAGGTCCAGGCCGAGCGCCGTCAATCGCTGGAGATCCGCCTGGGCTTGCGCGAGTCCGCTGACAAGAGTTTCCTCCACCCTGCCATGATCCAGAAATGCGATCAATGTTTCAGGCGGCACGGTGTTGACGGTATTCGCGCCGATTAGGTTATCCACATACAGAGTGTTGGAATAGAGCGGATTTTTCGTGCCAGTGCTTGCCCATAGCGGACGTTGTGGGTACGCGCCCTGTTCCTGTAATTTCAGCCAACGTTCGCCAGAAAATAATTCAGTGAAGAGACCATAGGCGGCGCGGGCATTCGCAATGGCGATCTTGCCTTGCAGTTCGGTGTGACCCTGTCCCGCCAAAATGGGATCGAGCGCTGTATCCACGCGGCTGACGAAGAAAGACGCGACAGACGAGACCTTGGATGGGTCGCTTCCTGCCTGCACGAATTTTTCCAACCCTGCCAGATACGCCAACGCAACCGCGCGATACTGTTCAACCGAAAAGATCAGCGTGACATTAACGTTGATGCCTTCTGAGATCAAAGCCTCAATGGCTGGAATTCCCGCAGGGGTTGCAGGGACTTTGATCATCACATTCGGGCGCGATAATGTTTTGAACAATCGCCGCGCTTCGGTAAGTGTGCCCGTCGTGTCATTCGCCAATGCAGGATTGACTTCGAGACTGATGAAACCATCCTTGCCGTTCGTGCGGTCATAGATTGGGCGCAATAGATCAGCCGCGTGACCGATGTCTTCAAAGGCGAGCGTCTCGTAAATTTCAGTTGGCGATTTGCCCGCCTGCGCCAGCGGGATCATGGCTTTGTCATAATCCGCGCTGCCCGCGATGGCTTTCTCGAAAATGGTTGGGTTGGAGGTGACGCCCGTCACGCCTTTTTCGAGGAGCGCCGCCAGCCCGCCCGAAATCAGCAGGGCGCGGCGAATGTTATCGAACCAGATGGATTGCCCAAGCGATTGGGCGGTGTGTAGTGTTGTCATTTGATTTCCTTTTGTTCCAGCAAACGTTGCGCTTCTGCGACAACGTGTTCACTGGTGATTCCAAATTTTTCGTACAGGGTGGCGGCGGGAGCGGATGCGCCGAAATGATCGAGCCCAACAATGGCGCCATCCAGCCCAACATATTTTTCCCAGCCCAGGGGCAACGCGGCTTCGATGGCAACGCGGGCGCGCACATCATTTGGTAAAACACTCTCACGATATTCTTTTGTCTGCTTTTCAAACAATTCCCAACTGGGGAAGGAAACAACGCGGACTTTGATTCCCTGTGCCGCGAGTTGTTTGCCCGCTTCAAGCGCGTACTGCGTTTCGGAGCCGCTACCCATCAGGATGATGTCGGGCTTGCCTTCTGTTTGCCAGAGAATGTACGCGCCGCTGGAAAGCCTGCGCACGTCACCGCCGCACTCCAGCATGGGAAGGTTCTGGCGCGATAAAACAATCGCGGTTGGACCATGTTGATGAAGCAGCGCGACACGCCAGGCTTCGACGGTCTCGCGCGCGTCCGCGGGACGGATAACGGTCAGGTTGGGAATGGCGCGCAAGGTCAACAATTGTTCGATGGGTTGGTGCGTGGGACCGTCTTCGCCCAAGCCAATCGAGTCGTGGGTGAAGACAAAGATCACCCGTTGTTTCATCAGCGCCGCCAGACGCAAGGCAGGGCGCATGTAATCGGCAAAGACTAAAAATGTGGCAGTGTAGGGGATGACCCCGCCATGCAGCGCCACGCCATTGGCAATACTACCCATCGCATGTTCGCGCACGCCAAAGTGCAGATTGCGTCCAGCATGATCTGTGGCGCTGAAATCACCTTGTCCCTTGAGGATGGTTTTTGTGGAAGGGGCGAGATCCGCCGAGCCGCCCATCAAGGCGGGCAGGTTTGGCGCAAGGGTATTGAGTACCTTTCCCGAGGCTTCGCGTGAGGCAATGGGTTTATCGCCTGCATGAAATAAATCAACCAGTCCACTGCTCCAATTTTCGGGAAGATCGCCGCTTAGTTGAGTCTGAAAAATTTGGGCTTCGGCAGGATGGGCTTTTTTCCAAGCCTTGAAAACATCCTTCCATTCCTTTTCAAGCGCTGCGCCCTTTTCTTGTGCTGAGCGCATGTGGACAAGTACATCGTCAGGAATGAAGAAACTCTCGTCGGGATTCCAGCCAGCGGCTTTCTTGGCGGCGGCAAGTTCATCTTTGCCGAGCGGCTCGCCATGCGCGGAGGCGGTATCCTGCTTGGTCGGCGCGCCATGCCCGATGTGGGTGCGGCAGATGATGAGCGTGGGACGAGCCGCGTCCGCTTTTCCTTCGCGGATGGCTGAATCAACCGCGTCGAGATCATCCCCGTCAATGGGTCCGATCACCTGCCAGCCGTAGGCATCGAAGCGTGTGCCGACATTTTCCTGAAAGGCAATATCGGTACTGCCTTCAATTTGAATTCGGTTCGAGTCATACAGGTAAATCAACTTGCCCAGTTTGAGCGTGCCAGCCAGCGAGGCGGCTTCGGCTGAGACACCCTCCTGTAAGTCGCCATCTCCAATAATGGCATAGGTGAAGTGATCTACAATTTTATGTTCAGATTGATTGAAGCGCGCCGCCAGCCATTGTTCCGCAATTGCCATGCCAACGCCGTTTGCGAATCCCTGCCCAAGCGGACCCGTGGTAACTTCCACGCCCGAAGTGAGTCCATGTTCGGGGTGTCCAGGTGTGAGACTTTCCCAGTGACGAAAGCGTTTAATTTCATCCAGCGGCAGGTCGTAGCCAGTCAGATGCAGGAGGGAATAGAGCAGTGTGGAGGCATGTCCAGGCGAAAGGATGAAGCGGTCGCGGTTGAACCACTGCGGGTTGGATGGGTTGTGTCGCAGGTGGCGAGTCCACAAAACATATGCGAGCGATGCCGCGCCCATCGGCGTGCCGGGATGCCCAGAGTTGGCGGCTTGCACAGCGTCAGCCGCCAGAAAGCGGATAGTTTGAATACTTTTTTCTTCAAGTGATGATGACATTAATGATGTTTCCTTTTTGATGAATTAGTTTTGACTTAGCTGCGCGATCTGCTCAGCCGTCATCCCATCCACGATAGGGCGGTCGCCCTGTTCTTGCAGGTGAAGTTTGCCAAGCGTGTCGAGCATGTGACCAGACTTTTCAGCCTTGGTCTTTAGATAGAACTCATTATGCGGGTTGGGTGGAATAATGACGGGGATACGCCCATTGACCAGTAGGGTCAGGGGATGACGCCTGGATTTAGGTGTGGCAGACCCGTTGCTCTCCATTTCTTGTGAGAGTGCCTTAGTACCATCACCTTGTCTGGTTTTCATCCCCTGCCACCTCGAACCGGACAT
>Ga0210049_1004063_pt1 | contig 12971 bp, 8 predicted proteins | sample CryGeyCG2014_300_2_FD_183964 | JGI IMG/M metagenome (GOLD analysis project Ga0210049, IMG submission 183964) | Groundwater microbial communities from aquifer - Crystal Geyser CG06_land_8/20/14_3.00 (SPAdes) (version 2) | ecosystem: Environmental > Aquatic > Deep subsurface > Groundwater | place...
AGCCGCTATAGCTGAGCAAGTCCAAAGCCGCCTCTTCGTTGCCGGCGTTAACCTTGCCTTTAACCAGCTTTTTATCCGCCGTGTAGCCTACATACCTAAAGTCCATAATAACCTCAATCTCTAATATCTAAGCACTAAATCCTAAACAAATCCCTTTATGAAACTCTAATATCTAAGCTCTAAACTCTAAACAAGTCCAAAACTCCAAATTCAAAATTCCAAATCGTTTTATTGTTTTGGATTTTGGTCATTTGATATTGTTTAGGATTTCGGATTTCGTGCTTAGGATTTATCCTTAAACTCATTTTGTTTTCTCTGCTATTGAGCCGAAGATTTTCATAAGTTGAATTGCCTCTCCAATCAATGATTCTCTGTTTTTCTCTTGGTCTTTGGTTTCTACGAGTTTTAGCCAATAGATACTTTCCTTAGATTCTTTACGACTTATCTTGATCCTCATCAAGAAATCTTTCTTGCTTAATGATTCGTTTGCTTCGATATAATTTGCTCCAATAGAACCCGCAGACCTGATGAGTTGTTTTGCTATTTCTGCATTAACAATGTTTCTTGGAAGTCCTTTTACAAACCCAATCACTTCTTTGGCGAACTTTAAAGTTCGTTCTTCCAAATCATATTGTTTTGTTGAATTTTTGTCATTAGTGCTTCGATATTGTTTAGTATTTAGAATTTCGTGCTTAGGGTTTATCGTATTTTGCATTTTGATTTTTGCAATTTTATTTTCCCACATCTTATTCTATAAAGTAGGCGTTGCGCAAAACTTCCGAAGGTGTAGTGATGCCTGCCTTTACCTTAAGCATACCATCTTTTAGCAGCGGTACCATTCCCTCTTCAACCGCTTGTTCACGAATCTCGGCAGTGCTGGCATGATTAATTAGTTGCATCCTTATGTTGTCACTGAATGGCAAGGTTTCAAAAATCCCTGTTCTCGCCCGGTATCCAGTATAACTGCATAGCTCACAGCCAGTGCCGTAGAGAAACTCAGTCTTTTTCTCCCCTATCTCATTGGTATAAGCCAATTGCTCCATTAAGGAGACTTCTTTATTGATGGAGCAATCGGGACAAATGCGGCGCACCATGCGCTGAGCTATCACGCCAATGACTGCCGAGGATACCAGGAAGGGCTCTATACCTAAATCGAGGAGACGGAAGATAACACCTACGGCATTGTTAGCATGGATAGAGGAGAGAACCAGATGTCCCGTTAAAGCTGATTGGACAGCTATCCTGGCGGTCTCAGCATCACGAATCTCACCTACCAAGATGACATCGGGGTCGAGACGCAATATAGAGCGTAACCCACTGGCAAAGGTAACTCCCGCCTTAGAATTGACCTGAATCTGATTCATGTTAGGGAAGCGATATTCCACAGGGTCCTCAATAGTGATTATATTGCGGGAAATTTTATCCAGCTTGTTTACCGAGGCATACAGCGTGGTAGTTTTGCCTGCCCCGGTGGGACCGCTAATTAAAATCATGCCGAAGGGAACTTTAAGCATATTTTCATACCTGGCTAAAGCTTCAGGGGAAAAACCTAATTGTGCCAGGTCTATAATTGCCAGTGATTTATCCAGAAGGCGCAATACCGTCGTTTCACCACGCACAGTGGGTGAGGTAGCTACACGAACATCTATAGGCCTGCCTTTAGACTCAATGGAAAATTGCCCATCCTGAGGGCGAAGATGGTCAGCAATATTCATATCAGCCATTATCTTAACTCGGGAGGTGAGGGGAAGATGTATTTTTAAGGGAAGGGACATGACATCTTGAAGGGCACCATCAATGCGATAACGGATTCTTAGTTTGTCTTCTTCGGGCTCAATGTGAATATCAGAGGCTCTGGATTTAGCTGCCTCATCTATTATGATACGCAAAGCACTAGCTACTGGAGCACCCTCACTAGCTTCAATCAGTGTTTGTTCATCAATTGCCTCTGTGCCCGGAATACGAGATATTTGTTCTTCAATTTGACCAAAACTTCTATAATTGAAGTCAATAGCTTCCCGAATTTCCTTTTCACTAGCAGCTATAGGTTCTATTCTCATGCGGCTCTGCAGTGCCAAAGCTTGCAGAGCAAAGATGTCAGACGGGTTCGCCATAACTACTTGTAAGACATTGTCAATTATAGCCACAGGTATAGCATTAAATCGCCTTGCCATAATTTCGGGAATTACTTGCAAGGCTTCGGGCTGAAGTCTACGCTTAAGCGGTTTTTTCTCTAGTTTCCTCTCCGGTTTCTCCTCCGGTTTTGCCTCTGGAGCCTTTTCAGCCTGGCGGCCAAGTTTAATCACCCTTATCTTCTGCTGTTGAGCGAATTTCTCAGCTTCGGGAGTAAGCTTCCTCGAAGTAAGTAGAAACTTGTTATACACCCCAGTATCATAAGCCTTGGTATCAAATAAGGATACCCGGTTTAGGCTCACTTCGTCGTCATCTATTATATCTATACCCAGTTTGTGTACTATAAAGCCATCATCCAGGCCAGCCAGGATATCGAAGGAATACTCAGTGTCAGACTTACCCTTGACCTTGGCATTTTCCTCCACATTGTAGCCAATGTCGCTAAGAGCTCGCAGAAATTCAAGTTTTGTCTTAAAGGCGGTAGGGACAATTTTTTTACCCTGTCTTACAGGTGGCGATGAAGCTAGAAAGTCCTCTAAGGCTTTTCTATTAAAAATCTTTATCCTCTGGCTCTGGGCGAAGCGAGTAGCCACAGAGTCAAGTTTGGGGAAAGCAATAAGAACCTTATCTTGAATGCCGCAGTCATAGCATTTATTATCAAAGGGAAAGACTTCCCCCAAAGTTATTTCCTGGTTATCATCGTGCCCCACAACGTCTACAGCGATAGTATAGTCAATAAAGCCATGACTCTTACGCGCCAAAATGTCAAAGCTATGCTCGGCACCAGATTTACCTTTGAGGGCAATATTTTGCTGCACCTCATAGCCCTGGCTCCTGAGTCGCTGCATAAATTCACTTATGAGCTGCTCGACTTGCCCTTCCCCTGTGAATCCGGCTATTTCCATATCTAGCATTAATATAAAATATGACGCACTATCTTGTCAATAGAGATTGTACGAGAGCGTTTAGCAACTGTCATGCCGAACTCGTTTCGTCCTGAACTTAATTCAGGATCACGAGACCCTGAAACAAGTTCAGGGTGACAAGGAGGAAAGCATTATTAAACAACCTCATTGTACACGTTTTGTTGTTGGGACAGATATTGACAAGCCAGAGGAAATAGCTGACAATAGATAGAGTGATTAAGAGAAAATTCTTAATATCATGCCTGGCATTAGTTGTCCTGTGGTTATCCTCCAGCTTATTTTCCCTGGTTGAAATTAGCTCTGTTTCAGCTAGCCCTGACAAGCTGAAATGGTCTATCGTGGATACCCCCAGTGAGGAAGGCAATGCAGTAGTTAGTCCCAGTGAAATAAGTGCCTTTGTGCTTGGCTCTGATGATGAAACCTTCTACGCCATAGATATTCCCCATAAGAAGGTCTATAAGTCAACTGACGGGGGCATTACATGGGAGAACACCTTAGAATCCGCCCTAGAAGATGAAGGTGCTACCTTGTCTGTCTGGGATATTGCAGTGGCGCCGGATGACCCGGGGCTGGTGGCTGTGGTGGCTGATAACAGAACAAGAGTCTATGTGTCCCGTAATGGCGGAAAGAAATGGGACGCTATTTCTATGCCTTCTCTCGGGGGGACTCTTATTTCTGACATTGCCATCTCTCCAGAATATGGCACACGGGATATTGCCATGGGCACAAGAAATCCTGATGGCAGTCCCAATGGCAATGTGTGGGTGATGGAGCTGGCACCCTTTGCCACCTGGAAAAGTGCCGGACTGAATGCAGATGTAAGCTCAATTGCCTTCTCGCCTGGCTACGGGAGCGACAGGAGTATTCTGGCTATTGCCAGTAATTCCACGGGAAGTTATCTCTGTGTTCGTCACAGGGTTGGTGATACCTGGGTGGAGGTGATTCCCCCGGTAGAGATAAGTGAGGTTAGCGGAAATTCGCCAAAAGAAGACCAAATCATTGTTTCCGATTTAGCCTTGGCTTCGGAAGATTATTCTAAGGATAGGTGGATTGTTTACGCCGGCTATTATTCCGAGACTGATGTTGATGATGCCTACAGGATAAAGTACGAAAAGGGAGGTGCCGAGGTCAGCAGACTAAAGATTAAGCAGGGGGATAAGGTTTCCTTAGCTTCCATTGATTACAGCAGCGGCAAGCTTATGGCGGGAGAGGTATTAGGTGAAGCTGACTCAGCCAGTGCCCTGATTCATATCTGCTCCAATCCTGAAGAAAGGGTTCCCACCTGGAAAGAGCCCACTAAGCCGCCTACGGGAGGGGCAATCTCTGGTCGGGCTAATGCCCAGATTGTCTGGAGCCCTAATGGTAGGCAGCTCTATTGTGGAACAAGCACAAATCATGTGGAAAGCGCTGCTGATTGGATTGATATGACCTTACCGGCTGGTCCCTGGAGGGGAGAAGCCTGCGATGAAAGTGCCTTCTCTGTAAGCATAAGCAAAGATAGTGGCGATACCTGGAATCAACTCAGCTTCATAGATACTCAAATGAGGCGTCTCTGCGATTATGCCCTATCAGTGGCCACCGAAGATACCGAGACTGTTTATTATCTTTATTTAGCTTCGGTAAGTAGTGGCTTTGCTAGCATATGGCAAAACGAAAGTAAAACATTAGAAACACTGGGGAAAACCTGGCAAAGGGTACTATGCTTTGATAACAAAACCAATGACATAATTCTAAGGTTGAGTACCAAGGAGGGTAAACAGAGGCTATTTCTCGCAGTTCGAGACACCGACGACGCACGCTATTTTTATAAGGATGACCAAGGTGAATGGCACTGGAAGGAAGTCTGGGATTGCCCTCATATCACTGATTTAGCTGTGGTCAACAATGAGAAATTCTATATCCTGGATGGTAATCTGGTAAATATATGTGCCTGGAATGAGAAGATGTGGGGAGGAATCTGGGAATGGCAGAGAGATATAGATACCGGGCTTCTCTCTGGTTACATCATAGCTATAAGCAGTAAAAACTATGTTTTTGTTGCTGAAGACGAAGATGGCGAAGGGAAGATTGCCTATTCTACCAATGGGGGTGTTACCTTTAAACTCACTGAAATCGTGCCTGAGCCGGGCAATATGCAGGTTACACTGGATGATGAATTTGACACTAACCGCTTTATCTATGCCACTAGTGATTCTGACTTAAGCAAAATTTACCGCTGGACTGTTGAAGGTAGCACTTCCTGGAAAGATCTGAAACCGCCACATCCCAGCTTTCATAGCCTAGCTCACAAGGGAGGCGCCTTATACGGGGCATATGGGAACAGACAGGGTGTTGCCCGCACCTTAATCCCTCACCTGGAAACGGTTACTCCCAGCGACTGGGATAGCCTTACCGCCGGACTGGTAAGTGGTACTGTCTTCAAATCAGGCACACTCAGGGCGCTCAGCAATAAGGCTGTAGACCTGTGGGCGATTGACGACCGCGACTATGATTTTAAGGCTAAAATGGGGTGTCTCTGGGTTTATTCCGATACCTTCGTTTTGCAAACACCGTGGCCAACTTCACCGGCTCTAGGTGAATTCATAACCTGTGACCCCTGCAATTGTCAGCCTGTTATTTTTTGTTTTCAGTGGCGGAAGCTACCCTCAGCGGAAAAATATGAGTTATGGCTGGCTCGGGACGAAAAATTCGACGCCATAATAGCCACGGAAGAAAATATAACTCCTGCCGACTCTGAGAATCCTGCCTGGTGTCCGCCGGCAAATTGGCTGGTTCTTGTTTGTGGCAGGACCTATTACTGGAAGGTGAGGGCTTGCCAGAGCACGGAAGGTGAGACGATTCACAGCCGGTGGTCACCACCCATGAGCTTTACTGTGAAAGAATGTTCCCTGACACAGCAGGGAGTGCACACAGCACCCATCTTAAAAGTTCCCTCAAGCGGCAACCAGGATGTATCCCGGTCACCGGGCTTTTCCTGGGTTGGTTTTCCTGGCACCGAAAAATACGAATTTATCCTGGCCAGGGATGCTTCGTTGAGCCAGATAGTCATCAAAGAGCAGGTGCCTACCTCAGCTTATCAGTATAGTGACACTCTTGATTGGGGCACGACCTATTTCTGGCAGGTAAAGGCAGTTGCCCCGGTGCCTAGCGAGCCTGCCATAAACACTTTTACTGTGATGTCAGAGCCACGAGTTGCCCCGCCACCAGCAGCAAAACCACCATTGCCGGTAACCCCATTCTGGGTGTGGCTCGTAATTGGCATACTTACCCTATTGATCATACTTGTTATTGCCCTCTGTCTTTTCCGGCGCTAAGTTAATTTTCTTTCCCTCCGCTATTGACAAAGTCCCCTATGCTTGTAGTACAATAGTAATAGTCAAGAAGTCGTGGAGTGGTGAGAATGAATCGGCGTCGGTCTAATATCGAGATAATAGCTGACATGCTGAGAGTAGGGGAAAACGGTGCTGGCAAGACTGAGATCATGTACAGCGCTAATATGAGCTATGCTCAGATACAGAAGTATCTCGCTTTTCTCTTGAGCCACGGATTTATTAATAAGGTGGAGGTAGGAAACCCCATAGTTACCTATCAGGTAACCGAGAAGGGGATAGAGTTACTTAGAAATATAGATAATATAACGGAGGTGCTCGAGTTCCGGGACGGCAATGAAATGTAGTGCGAGGCTTTAGCCTCGTGCAGCACGACCCTAAAGGGTCGCACTACAAAATTTGTAGAGGTATTAAGTGGGTGACCGAAGGCACGATTGCCAGAGTCACCCTTTAAATTATGAAGCCAAAGGAACACATAATATGAGAGGAGCGTTAAATGTCTGAAAAAAGAATGCTAATAGTAGATGCTGAGCTGGTGAAAAAGATAGAGGACAATCGTGGTGATATGAGCCGTTCTGAGTTCATCAACTTTCTTATTGATAGTCAGTTGAAGGAGGAAAGTAAAAGGCATGATGGCGTAACCCGAGAGGAATTTCACCAGTTTCAAGAAGGAACGAAGGAGCTATTGCGCAACTTCCTGGAGTTCTTTATCAGCTATGGACTAGAGCTGGGCAAGCAGCCCAAAGATAAAGAGTTCGAGCAATTAACCCAGAGGTTACAAGCTCTGGGCAGCTCAGGAAAAGGCAAGAGTTCCTAAGTACTTTACCTTTCCTCACATTTTTCCCTTCAACCACATTTTCTACAGCTTCAAATAGAACTATCTTCTAGAACATAATCACTTCCCAACCAAATCAAGTCTTGTCATAGTATTTCCATAGTCTCTTTCTGTCTCCCTCACCTGTCATTGCGAGGAGCGTAGCGACGAAGCAATCTAGTGAGGCAGGAGGATTGCCACACCTTCGGTTCGCAATGACAAAACATGGGGATACGGGATGACAGGAAGAAAAGGATTAGGAGGTGCATTATGACGAGACCAATTGATTTACTGCGGCAGGGCAGAAAAGAAGAGCTATGGCAGATGTGCTGTGGTTTCATTCACTTGAGTCGGGAGCAATTTATGGCTATCCAGAAACGGCTGTTGCTGGAGCAAATTGAACTATTAAAGAATTGCGAATTGGGCCGGAAGGTAATGCGTGGCGCTATGCCCGAGACTGTGGAGGAATTCCGTGAGCAGGTACCATTGACCACCTATGGTGATTATCTCCCTGAGCTTGTGGAGAAAAGGGAGGATGTATTGCCAGCCAAGCCCGCCATATGGGTGCACACAACAGGCAGACCCTTCGAGTATAGCATTAAAGAGGTGCCCTTATCCGAGAGATTCCTATGCGAGTTTGAGAGGGCGGCTGGTGGTGTTGGGCTTTTAGCCTCCTGCAACCCTCGAGGCGATTTTCCAGTGAAAGAACATATGAAAGCCCTGCCTGCTATTGGGTCTCCAAAGTATGGGTCAGGCATCGTGGGGTACATGGTGCAACAAGCGCTCGGCTGCGACTTCGTGGCTTCTAATATAGAGGAAATGACGTTTCAAGGGAAGATAAAAGCAGGCTTTACGGAGGGTTTGTATCGAGGACTCGATGGCTTTGGTGGTCTATCCTGCGTCCTGGTTTATACCGGTGAGATGTTTGAGCAAGGGGCAATAGACATAGATACTCGTTTTTTATTGTCTCACCCCAAAGGACTTGCTCGCTTAATCAAAGGATTAATCAGGAGCAGACTAGCTTATCGTCCCATGCTGCCCAAAGACCTGTGGTCACTTAAGGTACTCCTGGGTGGCGGCGCTGACAGTGTCATTTTCCGGAAAAGAGTGGAGGAACTATGGGGCAAGCGCCCTCTGGAGGTATATGCTGGCACTGAGGGCGGTATTTATGCTACACAGACCTGGGATTATGAAGGCATGACCTTCATTCCTAATCTCAATTTCTTTGAGTTTATCCCCGAGAGAGAGTGGTTCAAATGGCAGTTAGACCATTCCTACCAGCCGAGAACTATATTGCTAGACGAGGTGAAAGCCGGCGAAAATTATGAGATAGTTATCACCAATTTCCATGGTGGCATCATGACCCGATATAGAATCGGCGACATGATCAAAATAACCTCACTACGAAATGAGAAACTGAACATTGACATACCCCAGATGGTATTTCATGACAGAGCTGATGACCTTATTAACATTGCCGGGTTTGGGCGAATCACGGAAAAGACAATCGGGAAAGCAATTGAAAATACTGGTATCCCCTACGTGTATTGGACAGCACGCAAAGAAGTAATTGATGGTAAGCCAATTCTACATCTCTATCTGGAGTTAAAAGATAACCCTATTACCAGTGAGGAGAGCGTAGCATCGGCGGTGTACGAAGAACTTCTAAAATTAGACAGGATGTATCGCTATAATATCTACAGTGCGTATGGTGATCCAGAAAGTATGCTCAGTTTCAAGCCGATACAAGCTACTTTTCTCCCTCAACATGCTTTCACCAGTTATGTAGCCCAGCGTCAGGCTGAAGGATCTGCTTTAGATCATCTAGAGCCTCCTCACATTAACCCTTCAGATAGAGTGCTTTCCTTGCTTAGGGTTCCCAAGGTTAAGGTTGAGGTGGAAGCTGTGCCAGCCGAAGCCGAACGGGTAGCAGCTCGATAAGCGGGACCAGGTTCAACTGTCATTGCGAGTGAAACGAAGCAATCTATGCCATCCTACCTTGAGATTGCGGAGCCTGGTTTGCTTCGGCTACGCCTCGCAACTGCTATGCTCCTCGCAATGACGAAAAAAGGGTGCCACTAATCACATGAACGAGTACATACTCTTGCCTTATTCCACAAAATCGGGTAAAGTCAATCTGTGAGTAAATCAGGTAAGTCCTATGCCGGGACCATGGGAGGAAAATGAATGAGCGAATTATAATCGACCCTGAGATTTGTCATGGGAAGCCCGCTATCCGTGGGACACGAGTTCCTATTGTTCGTATTATAGGTGGTTTAGCTGGGGGCATGACAAAGGAGGAGATTATGCGAGAATACGAAGTGACCGAGGAAGACATTGCTGCCGCTCTTAGCTACGCTGCTCAATTAATTGAAGCAGAGGAGATTCACCCTCTTCCGGTATAAAATATTATGCACTTTCTGGTGGATGAGGATCTTCCTCGTGCAGTAAACAAGCTATTAAAGCAATATGGACACGAAGCAGTTGATGTGCGTGACATAGGCCTTAGGGGAGTAAAGGATGTTGAAATCGCGCGTTACGCCCAAAGTCAGAAGCTATGCATTCTCAGTGGTGATTTGGGATTTTCTGATATTCGCAAGTATCCTCCGAGCGAATATGCTGGATTGGTGGTTATTCGCATTCCCAAAGGAGCAACTGCTACCTTGATTGTAGGGTTGCTGGAGAGCTTTCTTAAAGGAGACAAGCTCGTTTCTGAACTTGTTGGCAAGCTTGCTATTGTGGAAGCGGGACATGTTCGCTTTCGGAAAGGACAATAAGCTGCTTAGTTCTCCTCTTCTTCCATATCCAGTTTTCTTTCTTGCCTCCAGTACTTTCTGCTCAATTTCTTGAGAGGTATGCCATAATCTAGCCACCTCTGATATATTCCCTAGAGCATTGTGAGCGAAGCGTGGCAATCTCCTCAACCCTCCCATGAGATTGCTTCGGCATAATCCTTCGCTTACGCTCAGGATGCCTCGCAATGACATAAAAAAGGACATTTCTTCTAATGTCAAAGCGGACTAAAAGGCTTACTTTAGTCAGATTGTTTATTTGTCACCCTGAGCGATAGCGAAAGGTCTCTAGATTCTTCGCTACGCTCAGAATGACAGCGGAGTTGATAAACGCATTACTTTAGTCATTCTTGACAGCTTCCAAATTTATGTCAATAATTACCTTGTAAGAGTGTTTATTGTCACCCTGAACGAAGTGAAGGGTCTCAGAGATTCTTCGCTACGCTCAGAATGACAAATTGAATTGCCAAACGCTCTAGCTTTAGATTATGAATACTCATGTTTTTATCCCTTTAATTGCCACCGTTGCTTATATCCCCCTATTTGTCATTTTGTTGGCTAACCGACCTTGGCAGAGGAAGCAAAAGCTTTTCTTCCTATTTCTAATTCCTGCCATACTCTGGAGCTTGAGCACCATCATTTTCCGTAGTGATTTCTTTGCACAGGAAAAACTTCTCCTGATTAAGATTGTCATTTGTATTAATGTATGGATGCTAGTTCAATTCCACTACTTTCTCCATTCTTTCTACCAGTTCGGACGCACCAGAATACCATTAGTTTATATTTTCGTAGTAAGCACCATTGTCCTGGCAACTCTGGGCTATATCCCGCAGAGCATTGAGGTCACTGCCAGGAGCATCAATGTTGAGTATGGTGTCTGGACTATTGCTGTATTCCTGCTGTTCTTATTCACTATAGTCGTTAAGGACTTATATTCTTTGTGGCAAAGGTACAGGATTTCACCTGACCCGGCAGAGCGTAATCAGATTGCTTATATACTCAGCGCTGCTGCCATCCTAGTGATTTTTATATCCAACTCTACCACTCCTCGCGGAGGGGAATATCCGGTGGCACACATCGGCAATCTTATCACTGCTATCATCTTAATCTACAGTGTGATAGCCCATCGTCTGCTAGATATCAGAATTGTTTTGCGCCGTGTGCTGATGTATCTAGGCCTCTATGGCACTGGCGTTAGTATTGTGGCATTGTGTTTTTTCCTTGTTCACCTGCTCTTTGGCTTCAAGCCTGACCTCGCCACTTTAGCCATAGTCATCGGTACAGGAATCCCGATTATCGTGTTTCTCGTTCACAAAGTGCGTGGGGCCTGGCAAATGAAGCTGGAGCAAGCTTTTACTGGAGAGAAATACGACTATCGCCGGCGGTTATCTGACTTTATCACAAAAATATATGACGTTCCCACCATGGAACAATTTGGTAGAGAACTTATCTCCTTGCTTGGTCAATCTATCGGCTGCCAAAGAGCCAGTTTGCTCTTGCCGGAAGGCGGAAATGGCGATTTCATTACCCGATTTACTTACCCTCCGGTGGCAAATAATCCAATGGGGAAGTTGAAATTGAGGCACAATAGCCCTGTTACGGCCTGGCTAAAGCGAGAAAAGTACACTTTGCTCAAAAGGAATCTTAGCATCTTCCCTGAATTCCAGTCTCTATGGCAGCAAGAAAAAGAAGAGATTGAATCAGCAAAAGTGGACATGTTCCTTCCTTTAATAAACAAGGATGAGCTTGTGGCTGTTGTAATAATAGGTGATAGGCAAGATGGAAAGCTCTATACCATCGAAGATATTGATTTGTTGGAATTCGTTGCCAGAAATGTGGCAACGAGCATGGAGAAACAATACTCCTTTGCGCAATTAGCAGAGCAGGATAGAGAACTAACTCTCGTTAACCGCCTGACGGCAATCATAACCTCCAGTCCCAGTGTTCAGGACATATTTGAAGGTTTCGCCAATGAGTTGAAGAAACTTGTTGATGTGGACTGGGCAACAATTGCTTTAGTTGAGGGAGACCAGCTTTATTTCTTATCTCTATCCAGCACCGTAGGTTCTGCCTGGCAGACAGGGGAGGGGATACCTCTTAAAGGGACAGCCACGGAGTGGGTAGCGAGAGAAAAGAAGAGCTTATATGAAGCTGATTTGACAAGACACGCTAGATTCTGGACGGGAGAACATCATCTGAAACAAGGAATTCGCTCTATTGTTTACCTGCCCTTGACCCTGAAACATGTTCAGGGCAAAGACAAGTGTATTGGTAGTTTGATTTTGGCAACTCACCAGGCTAATGCTTACAACCCCGGGCAGATAAGGCTCTTAGAGAAAGTGGCTTGGCAAATTGCCCCACCTGTTGAAAACGCCCGACTTTATCTTCGAGTTCATGAGGGAGCTCGCCTTGATGAGCTTACCGGGCTGTTTAATCGTCGCCATTTTGAGGAGCGGATTAAAGAAGAAATTGCCCGCCACTCCCGCCATAGTGGTATTTTCTCTTTGTTTTTAATTGACCTTGATTCTTTTAAGGTATACAACGATATATATGGACATCCCATGGGCGACGAGCTTCTCGGGCAAATAGGGAGAATTATCAGGAGCTCTATCCGCGGTGGTGACCAGGCTTTCCGTTATGGTGGCGATGAATTCATTGTGATTTTGCCTGAGACAACTCCGGATAACGCCTATGTTGTGGCTGAGCGACTTCGGGGGCAAATGGCTACCGAAATGGGAGCCAAGAACATTGCTGTGACTTGCAGTATTGGCTTGGCAAGCTATCCTTCGGACGGAGTGATGCCGGGTGAACTTGTTACTGCCGCCGATACTGCACTCTATCATGCCAAGCGAACTGGCGGCAATCGGGTTTGCCTTTCCGCCGCGATCTTATCCGAGCCAGTAGCCGAAGCCGGCACTTACGCCAGAGGTAGTGAATTATCCGTTGTTTACGCTTTAGCTGCTGCCGTAGATGCAAA
>Ga0210049_1004073_pt1 | contig 12957 bp, 11 predicted proteins | sample CryGeyCG2014_300_2_FD_183964 | JGI IMG/M metagenome (GOLD analysis project Ga0210049, IMG submission 183964) | Groundwater microbial communities from aquifer - Crystal Geyser CG06_land_8/20/14_3.00 (SPAdes) (version 2) | ecosystem: Environmental > Aquatic > Deep subsurface > Groundwater | place...
GGTTCTAACCATCCCCCGAAACAAGTTCGGGGGGATTCTGTCTGTCGCCTCCCGCCGTTAGCGTGGGCCTAACCATCCCCCGAAACAAGTTCGGGGGGATTCTGTCTGTCGCCTCCCGCCGTTAGCGCGGTCCTAACCATCCCCCGAAACAAGTTCGGGGGGATTCTGTCTGTCGCCTCCCGCCGTTAGCGTGGGCCTAACCATCCCCCGAAACAAGTTCGGGGGGATTCTGTCTGTCGCCTCCCGCCGTTAGCGTGGGCCTAACCATCCCCCGAAACAAGTTCGGGGGGATTACCGAATCAATCGGGTAAGTAGATCGTCATGAATTCTGTCCCCATTTTCTCACCACAGAGATCACGGAGAACACGGAAATGAAGGCAAATCTTTGCAGGCATTGCGGTTTTTGAGGGGACAATATATGTGATGATTTACTTATGTCCGTCTTCGTTTCAGCAAGGACAGTATTTTTGACGACCTACTTATATACTCGTTACGGGTGAAAACACCCCCTCACCCTGACCCTCTCCCCCGATGGGGGGAGGGCAGGGTGAGGGGGAAAGGTGGATTTTCATCCGTAACGAGTATACATGAAATTCTATGTAAAAACAAGCCGCGCATATCTTTTGAGCTAACCCGAATCCTCTCCCTCTGACACAATCCTCAGCCGGGGAACAGAAATGGTTGAAGATGTGCGCAAGACGTTGAGGCGACGCGTTCGAGAGTTGAGAAGACACGCGGGACTGACGCAAGAGCAACTCGCTGACAGGGCTGATACGAACTTCCGAAATATCGGTCGTGTCGAGCGGGGAGAGAGTCACATCCAGATCAACACTCTGGCGCGCATTGCGCGTGCGCTGGAGGTAAGTCCGGCGGCGCTGCTGGAGCCGGTGGGGGCGCGCCGGGATCCGAAGACGGTCAGAACCACGAAGGATAAGTTGCTGGAGGCAACGATCCAATTGGCGTTGGAGTTGGTGAAAACGTTGTTACGAGAGACGACGGGAAGAAGACGGTCGGAGCGGTGACGGTGGTGTCGGGATGTTGAGAAAAACCCTAATTCCATCGGGGGAGGAAGCCAGCCGGGAGGGATGCGCCCACGTTCGGCATAATCAGCGATAAGCGTCTCTTCGAAGCTCTGCGGTGAGCATGTAGACTATTCGTTCTGCTTCGTCCAGCGAGTAGAACTAAATGGTTGATTCGGCGTCTCGTCAGGATATAAGGGGCAAGGCAACGTAGTCAGGGACAACGTCCCTGGAACAGGAAATATCCGCCTTCCGTTGCGCCCTGAAGGGGCAAGACAACATTGGGCTTCACACCCCGCGTCCGCCGTCATGCGCACAACCTCGTGGTTGTTTGTATTGCCCCTTCAGGGCGCAACTATTCTGCTTGGCGCCTTTGTTCCTGGGGCGTTGCCCGCAGGCTATGTTGTGTCAGTCCTTCGGACTGGAAAGGCCAACCATACGCGACAGATCGGGCGTTGCCCGCAGGCTATGTTGTGTCAGTCCTTCGGACTGGAAAGGCCAACCATACGCGACAGATCGGGCGTTGCCCCAGGCTATGTTGTTGCAGTCCTTCGGACTGGAAAGGCCAACCATACGCGACAGATCGGGCGTTGCCCGCAGGCTATGTTGTGTCAGTCCTTCGGACTGGAAAGGCCAACCATACGCGACAGGTCGGGCGTTGCCCGCAGGCTATGTTGTGTCAGTCCTTCGGACTGAATGGACCGTTGAGTGTCACGCCGGACCATATTGTTTGAACCCATCCTCCCAACTGAGGAACGCTCTATACCTTGGTACGCCCCGAAGGGGCATCACAATGTAGCCAGGGGCAACGCCCCTGGAACAAGGACACCCATTCCCCGTTGCGCCCTGAAGGGGCAAGACAAGATCTTCGCCACCTGCGGCAGCATCCATAGCATGAAATCATACGCCTTCTGAACCGCGGACACGGGTTCCTGTTGTCTCATGCGTTCAGTGCCATCCCTGCAATCGAAAAAATCGCGCGGCCGTCCCGACTTCGTCGGGACGGAAGTATAAAGGGTTATTGAGTCCTCGCGCAACATTCCCTCGAGGCGCTGGCGATTGGAGCAGAGGTCTGTGCCGTGCTGGGTGATGAGCTTCTTGAGAGTCGCTCGAACCGAATCGTTCATGCCTCGGTCGTCCTGTTCCGTATTGGGATGTTGGAATGGCCGCTTCTTGAATTGTAGGTTCCGGTCACGCCGTCACCAAGTCTCTCGCGATCATCAATCGGTAGCAATCGCGGATGTTCTCCTCCAGTTCCGCGAGCGTCTCGCCCTGACTGAAAACACCGGGCACCTCAACCAATCTTCCAACATACCATTCATCATCAAGCCAGTATTGAAGTGTGAAGCTCCGTTCCATAGTGGCGCTTCCGAAATCAACCTTCAGACCGCGCGTCAGCGGCGCCGCGCGCTGCGGTGGAACCTCCTTGGTCGTTCCATCCGGGAAAGTCGCAGTCCAGGGAGTTGTCGTAAGATTGCGCAATCCCCAGACGTTCGGGTCGTTCGGATTCTAAACCACCTCACCGATGGTGGTGGCGGCTGCATCCTCAGCGGTGTGCGGGTCAATATGGCGTTGCTGGAGTTGGGCTTCTTTGGAGAGCAGCAGGTAGTGTCTGCCTCCTGCGCCGGTGAGGACGAGCTTGGGCGGCACGCGCAGATGCATCGTAGTTAGACTCATTGCCAATGGCGATGGAGAAACGCACCGCCTTTTTGCCCCAGGGCTGTTGCTCAAGTTCCTGAATGGCGGAGTTGTACTCCTCGGATGGATCAGTGCAGTAACCATCCGATACCAGGATGCAAACGGGCGGGTATCCCTTCTTGCTCATCTTCTCCATGCTCAACTCGTCGGTGAGCTTGCGGATCGCTTTGGCGGTGGAGGTCCCTCCGGCAATGGTCAGTTCCGGCCAAACGAACTGATCCAGCGGAACGGCGTCCGGGCCGACGTGCCACAGAGCGTCATCCGAAAACTTGATCGCCCGCATCACGATCTGCACCTCCGGATGAGTTGCCACCGCCTTCTTCACTTCTGGAATCGCCTCGCGGATTGCCTGGTTCAGAGTGGCGATTTTCCTCCCGCCCATCGAGCCTGAGTAATCCACGAGCCAGAAGAACTGCAGCGGTCTCTTAACAATATCCCCCTCCGGAGCCGGCACTGCACTTGACATTTCGTTCATCCCCTTTCGACGTTTGGATTCACCTTCACCGCAAGAATCCTGCGGGGTTTCCGAAAAAACATCCCCTTATTCCGCACGACCCGGTCGCCACCCCAAGTCTGCTCCACACACTCAGTGTCTCAGCGTGGCCGTCTTGCACACCGGGCACTGGGTTGGGTTTGCGCACTTGGGGCAGAACCACCTGTGGCACTTGGTGCATTGCCTGGAACCAATCCATGAAGGGTCAAACTTCTTGTCACACACATATCGCAGTTGACTTGAGCCATCGTCTACACCTCCCCTCAAAAGACTGCGGAACACCCAACGGGCAGACTTCCGCAATTCTGCGGCTATCCGGTCGCCGCGGCATTTTACACCTGCACAGGAGAAATCTCAAGAGCACGTGCAACTCACTGGCATTGTATACTCGTTACGGGTGAAAACACCCCCCCACCCTCGAACCCAAAGGGTTCGAGGGTGGGGGGGTCTGTCACCGATCCGGCAAGGGAATCATCGACATCAGAACGTGACGATCTTTCCCGTTATTGCCGACTCAAAACACTTGCGGATGAACCGCGTGGTGCGCGCGCCGTCGCGCGCCGTGGCGGGGGGCGTCTCATCGTTGAGGATGCACCGGGTGAAGGTGGGAAGGATGTCGGCCATGCCACTCGCGGCCTCCGAGCCGAGGTCGTGCGTGTAGTCCGCCACGTCGTAGGGTGGGGTCCATTCCGACTCAGGTACGCACGACTCGAACCGCGCATCGTGCCCGTGATCCATCACCAGAGCGCTCCGACCTTTGTCGATCACCATCACAAAGAACGGGAACTGATAGGCAAGTTTTGGGTGGTTCATCAATCGTCCGGCCCCGCCATCCCCTGCGATCAGAGCCCCCACACTGCCGTTGTTGAAGCGGATAGCGGCGTTAAGGGTGTCCATCACGTCCGGGCGGGAATGGTGATACACTCCGCCGACGGCATACACCGACTCCGGCTCCGCCCCGGCGAGGAAGAACATCAGGTCCACGATGTGGCATCCCTGCGAGAGAATCTGCCCGCCGCCCTTGATGGGGTCCTGCGCCCACATGCCTTCACGCCAGATGCCGTGCGTGCGAGCATGGGTGATGACATTGTCGGGATGGGGGATCTCTCGCTTCACGTCTTTCGCGCCTTTCCCAAAGCGCGACCGAAACGCCACCATGTACTTCAGACCCGTGCGCTCGACGGCTTCCACAACATCGTCACATTCCTTCTCCGTCATCACCATCGGCTTCTCGACGAGGACGTGCTTGCCGGACGCAAGGGCGCGCAGCGACAGCGGCGCGTGCGTGTCGTGCCACGTTGTAATCAGGACCGCGTCCATTTTGTCGTCGGCGAACAGCCGCTCGGGATCGTCGGTGGCGTACGCGCCGCCAAAGGTTTCCCGCAACGCCTCCGCCTTTGCCAGATCGATGTCCACCAGACCACGCACCTCCAGCTTCTCAGCGAACGGGTGGAGGTCCGCGGACATGATGTCCTTGCGATTGAAGTTCAGATTGACGTGCAGCTTACCCAGACTTCCACAACCAATAACTCCCAGCCTGACTCTGTCCATCATTGACACCTCACCCGTGGATTTAGCCGCGCTCGCCGCGGCCGATGGTTATCCTAACCTCTACCGGTTTCCCCTCCAACCGCGCAGCAAGTCGCATAACCGCTGACTCCACCGGAAGCCTGAGGGGAAGGTTGTAGATGTTCACCGGCGTCTGCGGCCACTCGATGCGCCACAGCGATTGAGACGCGAAGGTCAGTGCGCCCACAGAAAAGTCCCCCGCGTCTCCCCCCCCCGCCCGGTAGATGGATCGATCGTCCATCGGCACGTCGCCATAGGAGGTGCGGCAGGCCTCCCCAAACCGACCTGGCAGATGCACGGCAAATTCTGAATCCGCAGGCAAGTGACCTTGAGAGCAAGCGCGAATTGCGATGGTGTAATCGTCCACGAGGATTACTTCAACGTGCGCCTCAATCTCGCCGTAACGCAAGCGCAGCGAGCAGACCCCATCAACAACGGCAACCTCGCCACCACCGGCGAGGTAACAGGAGTCGAAGCGAAAACTCGAGAAAGGAGGATCATGCAACGAGTTCCCGCCGCCGATCACAAGTCCGGCATCGTCGTGCCAGATACTGAGATGGTTCTGGAGGTCGTGGTGGAACATCCCACCGGGGACGTCCGTCGTCGCTCCCGACAGGCATGCATACCACGGGCCGCGCCGTTCCACAAGAGCGGGGATCGTGGCAAACTCGCGCCGGAAGTCGCCCCGCCCAAGCGGAACCACCTCACTATCCGGGACCGCATGAAGAGTATCGCAGAACGGCGCCGCGCCGCCTACATCCAGCTCCGCGGGAGCCATGTTTGCCATCAGCCTCTCAGCAAAGTGCGCGGCATAGGGCCGCGTCTCAGGGAAGGGCGCCAGGCTGCAAACCAACTTGGGATTAACCGTACCCACGTGATGCCGGTTCCGCTCGTCGACAGTTTCCACGCACGAACCGTCGGGGTAGGAGAGGTAGAAATGGTAATCCGCGGCGCGGCGCACGGCTTCCAGAGCGCTCCTGTCGTTCGAGTAGAGCGCGTACGTAGACACTCCCCACAAGGTGATGATGTTGTAGTTGCCGACCGGCCCGCGGTGAACATTGGAGTCCGGCCAGTAGCCGTCGACAAACTGAAGGGAGATAATTTGCCTCATCACCTCTTCCCCAATGCCTTCCCATTCAGACTCGTCCAGCAACCTGCCTCCATACCACAGCTCCAATATCCAGTGAGTGAAGATGTTGAGGCTGGTCGATTTTGAGAGAGGGTCAATGAGGTACCGCTTGGCCGCTTTGTATCGCGAGCTAAGGGTGGCTCGAAACATCCGGTCCAACCGCCCACAACGTTCCGAGCCAAGACGGTCACCGAAGTCCTCAACAAGGCGCATCCAGTAAAGCAGGCTCCATGAATAGTTGATAGTATGAGTCTTCTTCGTTGTCGGGAGGTACCACGACCACGTGCCGTCGTCGTGCATCCATTCACACACGCGGTCGAGGAGGCGGATGACACAGTCCCAAGCCTGGTCGCTCCCGAAAACCGAGTTCCCAGGGAAATCCATCGTGACACCGCGAGCAAAGGCATAGGCCTCCCCGCGCTTCGCGTGGACGGTATCCGCCCGGCGTTCTTCGTCGAAGTCGCCCAATAGCACTTCGGCAGCATCGCGCCTCAATCCACTGGAGATGGCGTTGATGTAGAACGTGTGAAGGTTCATGTCTCTCCTGTCATATCGTGGGGCACATGGGTCTTCCTGTTTTTGATCTCTCGCGACACCGGGTCAGGACTATACCACGGCGGTCTGAAGGCGTCAACGCGCGCTCCGTGGAGGATGTATTGTATTGCCGTCCGCAATCTGTTATCATCACCATCCGATGCTGAGCCTATCACTTCCCCAGGCGGGTCCGATCTCCGAAAGGGAGTTTTTCACCCACAGAAGAGTTGCAGAAGGGCTTGTGCCATGCCCGCGCCTGGGCATTGGCGCGGCCTGGCTGGGCGACGCCGAGGACGGTCCCCGCCTGGACGAAGCAATAGCGACGCTGCACGCCGCTTGGAGCGCGGGGTTCCTGCTGACCGACACTTCTCCGCGGTACGGGAACTCCGAGGTGGTGATCGGGAATGCTCTCGGCTCATACGAGTCGTGCGACCGCTGGAACGGCCCCGCTCCCATCCTCGCCACGAAGTGTGGAGCAGAAAGGCAAGCAAAGCAACCCGACTTCTCTCCGGACGGATTACGGCAGCGACTCGACCGAAGCCGCAAGCGATTCAACGGCAGGAGCATCGACCTGCTGGCCGTGCATGAACCGCACATGTGTCCGACCGCCCAACGCGCTGGAGTCATCTCCTTCATTGAAAGCGTTGTCGACCACGGCGAAGTTGCGGTGGCAGGTCTGGGTGGAGGCGGTCCAGACGTCCAGAAGCGGTGGCTGGAATTTGGGTCGTTTTCCTACGTCATCACGCACGCCCGGATAAACGCGTTGACGCTTCAGGGACTTACGGACTCGGCGCCCAACGCCCGTCAGAATGGCGCGAAAGTGCTCGCGGCAACCCCGCTGATGATGGGATTCCTCGGAAGCCGGTTCGATGCGTCCCAACAACAACTGAGGGACGGGACGCTGCGAGATGGTCTGCGCGTCTTCGCCCTGCGCGCCCAGCGACAAAAAGCACTGGCAGATGAGGCCGGTATTCCGGCCACTCAGTTGGCTGTTCGGTTTCTGTTATCGCTGCCCACTGTCGATCTCGTGTTGTGCGGACCGTCCACTCCGGCAGAATGGGAGGACAACCAAGCTGCTTATGAGGCGGGGCCGCTTCCTGAGGGCCTGTACGGTCAAGTTTGGAGGAATGCCCAGGATGGAGACGAACCGCGGATCGGGGGATGAAAGGCGAATGGCGAGGGATGAGTGATAACAAACAATAGATGAAGGAACGCAGTGCGGGCGTGCCCAACCATTCATCCCGTCGGGTAGAGCACTACCGGTACGCCGCCCCAAACCAAAATGAGGAAACCTTCCTTCACATTCCTTCTCGGACTCAGTTTCTACTGGTTCACGCTGACGTTCATCTTTGGGGCCGTCATCACCATTCTCATTCCCAGCCTCGTCGCAACATGGTTCGAACCTGAAGTCGCCGGAAAATGGCTTGGCATCGTCATGGGGATCGGTGGAATCGCGGCCGCCGTTTCTCAGTTGCTTGTTGGGGCCCTCAGCGACCATTCTACCCATCGCTGGGGACGGAGGCGGCCGTTCATTCTGATGGGTTCCGCCCTTTCCGTGCTTGTCTTTATTGCCATGGGGGCGGGGCTTACCGGCTACTGGCATTTTGTCGCTCTTTTCATTCTGGCACAAATCGCTCTTAACATTGCGGCTGCGCCCTACACAGCCCTCCTTCCCGACCTCATTCCCCGGGAACACCACGGACGCGCCGCGGGTCTCATGGGTGTCGCCCGGATTTTAGGAGAGGGTATTGGCATCCTTTTCGCCGCGCACATTCTCAGACGAAACCCACTGCACGGCCAGGAAGCCGCTTCGGCGGCAGGGGTCTCAGGACACCACCTGCTTCTGCTGATGCTCGCATTCTCCATTCTGATGATCATCGCCACAACCATCATCCTCATTCAGTGCAGGGAAACACCGCTCCAGCGCAATGACGCAGAAAAGACCTGGCGACAGGCGGTGGTCTCCATTCTGCACACAAGCCTGCGCAACCACCCCGACTTCTCCTGGCTACTCGTATCGCGGGCCGTCATCAATCTGGGAGTCTACACCGTTGCGAGTTTCATCCTGTATTTCATGGAGTACGCGCTCAAAGTGCCGGACCCACAAAAAGCCACAAGTACCACGATGACGATTCTTCTCGTTTCCGCGGCGGCGGGATCCTATCCGGCAGGTGTCATCTCCGACAGGCGCGGTCGGAAGGTCGTGCTGTACATCTCCTGTGCGTTCACTGCCAGTGCCGGCATGGCCTTCGTTTTCTGCAACTCGTTCCCGCTGGCGATGGTCTGTGCGGCGGCGATGGGATTGGGCTTCGGCGCCTTTCTCAGCACCGACTGGGCATTCGCCTGCAACCTGTTGCCACAGAAAGACCCGGCGCGCTACCTGGCTATCTGGAATCTGGGGGCCGCTCTACCGCATGTTTTTGCGGTGTTCATCGGAGGGTTCATCGCTGACACGGTGCACAAATTCTACCCTTTAGGCAGCGGCCACCGTGCCATTTTCCTGCTTTCTGTGATATACTTCGTTCTCGGTGCTTTGATCATCGGGAAGGTACGCGAGACAGTCGGCGAGCAAGTGGATGCGCAGGCTCCCTCCTGACTGTTAGTCGAGCGCCAAGCCTCGATAGTGGTGCCGTAAGCGGGTGCGATGTTCGAGGAGGTGTCGTATATGGTCACTCGAATCATCAGCGCTCTAGTGGGCATTCCCCTGCTGCTCCTCGTTACCTGGGCGGGGGGATGGGTCTTCGTCGCTGCCATTTGTTTGCTGGCCTGCATGGCTCTCTACGAGCTCTACATGGTCTTGCGAAGCCGCGGCATGGAGCTTGTCAAGGAAGTGGCCTATCCCTGCGCCCTCCTCCTCTCCATTGGTGCGATGACCCTTTCCGGAGACGATCTCAACCTGCTGTTCGAGGCAGTGGTCTTTGTTACGGTTGTCGGGAGCCTGGCCTTTCACCTGGTCATCCGGACGTTCTCACACCGCGTCAGCAGCATCGGAGCTACAGCATTCGCGGTTCTCTACATTGGGTGGCTCTTTTCCTTCTTTATCCTCCTCCGGAACATGCGAATTGAGGGCGCAGGATGGCTGCCAATCTTCGAGAATGATGTCGGCTGTGCCTTCCTGTTCCTTGCCTATGTCACTACGTGGGCTTGCGACAGTGCGTCATACTTCGTCGGTCAGAAATGGGGCAGACTCAGGATCTACCCGATGATCAGTCCGGGCAAGACTCTGGAAGGGGCCATTGCCGGACTGACAAGCGCCTGCATCACAGGACTTGTGTTTGGCATTTGGATGGGGATGGCTGGTGTGCACGCGCTCATTCTCGGATTTGTCCTGGGGTTCGGCGGACAACTGGGCGATCTGCTCGAGTCCATCATCAAACGGGACCTTCAGGTGAAGGATTTCGGGGCGATCATACCGGGACACGGGGGCGTGCTGGATCGCTTTGACAGCCTCCTGATCAACGTCCCGCTGACCTACTTCTACGTACTCATTGTGTTGAGCCATCCCTGAGGGTGGGAGCGCGCCCGCTCCGCGACCCGGCTGTTCAGCGCCGTCAACACGACATCGAGCTTCAGCGCGGTCTTATGCGGAATGGGGTCGGCGGGAAGATCCGGCATCGGTGGATGACATGGATTCGCGCCTCGAGAAATGATCTAATCCTTCGGCGATGGGAGTCTGCGCTTGATCGACGCGATGCTGAACAACACGGGGGAATCTTCGTGCAGAATCTCCACCTGTTCACCCGTTTTCTTCCCCAGAAGAGATCGCCCGATGGGGGATTCATACGATATGACCTCCGGGCCGTGCGGGTCATCCCCCTCTCCCAGAATCCAGAAAGTCACCCGGACGTCTTCCGTGCCGTCCAACAGAACTACTTCAGTTCCCGGCCAGACAAAGCCTTCAGGAATCTCGATGTCCTCAATGCACTTCGCATGGATGAGATGATCCCGCAGAGACAGGAACTGAGAGCTGACAATCCCCTGACGCTCTCGCGCGGCGTGGTATTCTGCGTTCTCGCTCAGATCTCCCAGTTCCCGCGCTTTCTGGATGGCTTCCGGAATCTCGACCCGCAGTTCCCGCTCCAAGTCGCGCAACTGCCTCTGTCCCGCATCGTACGCGGATCGAGTCATGTACGCAAAGTCCAGATTAATGTCGCCCGCGGTGTCTTCCGCGGCCGCGGTCGCTGCGACCGACAGATGCCTTGATATCTCGTCCGCCAGATCGGTTTCGCCGGCGGAGGCAAAGAACTCAACCACCTTTGCCAGTTCCTGCATCCGAATCCGTCCGGAGAACAGCACCGCGCGAATGCTCTCCCGAGTTTCCGTGGGGCATTCAGTATCGACGAGGCGATTGGACAGGAGCCCTTCGGCGCGCAACAGCTCCCACAGACCGGCATCTCCATCGGTGGTCAACCTTCCCGCGAGCAGGTGCAGACCGGCCAACACCCCATCCCACGGTTGGGCAAATGATGCGGGAGAATCGCCGCTGAGTAACGTTTGGATGAGAGCGACACCTTCCTTCGGGAACGCCAAGTGCGCCTCGATCAGGGTCAACGCGCGGTCCTTCCATACGAGCTCTGAGTTCGACGGCGAACCGTCGTTGGAAAGTTGCGCCATCCCCGCGTCCCGCACTGAGGGGAATCGCGACGCGACGGCGGTAAATGCAGCCAGTCCCGATGCACCTCCCTGCAGGCCGAGGTTCAGCAATGTCTCCTGATCCTCCGATGAAGTCACTGATGTCGTTCGCCCCCCCGTCTGGTACCCCTCCTCTGCAAGATGAATCCACTCTTGCCGACGTTCGGGATACCACTCTGCCAGGAGTGGAAGAACGTGCAACAAAGGCTCGCCCTCGCTGCGCTCTGCCGCGCGTGAAAGGGGGGGGCCGTAACGCTGTACTGCCCGACCTTTCATCGCAGGGTGTTGTTTGAGAAACTTCCGAACGGTGGTGACGCAGCGTCGCAGGTGGCGAGTATCGAGCGAAGGAAGGTCAACTTCCCCAACTGTCCCCTCGGTGGCCAAAGCATATATTTGCTCGAATGCTCGCGTAGGGTCGACGCGACTGTCCGCTTCCAGCAGCTTACGCGCGCTGCTCCACCATCCGCTCCACTCAGACTCAGGGATCACATCCCCCGCCAACACGGTCTTGATTTCACGGGTAGCCATCTCGTTCGAGTGCTCGTGCAGCACCCGGAGGATCAGAGCTACCGGGTCATCGGTCTTCTCCTTCTCAAGCACGTCGGGGTGTGCGTAGAGAAGCGATCGAATGGAATCCTCGGGGAATGCGGTCAGCGAGCTTTCGGCCATCTCGAAGGACATTCGGTGTCCGGGACGGTTTTCGAGGTCGGCGACAACCGTTTCACCGTCGTTCTTCTTCACCTGTCCTCTTCCCCAGCTTCGGTGTTCAACCACCGTACCCGGCCTGTACCGACAGAAACCTTGGAATGTCCGCAACGCCACGGGAAAGGAATTCGCTTCATCAGCCAGCCCCGACTTCCGCACGAGAGCGTCGAGTTCCCCTTCATTGCGAAGTGACTTCAGCAGCGCTGCAACGTAAACATGTCGCAGGGAAGCAAAATCAGACTGCGAACTGCTCAACGCCACCTCAAGTCCGGCAGCAAGGTGTGGGTGCAATGCGAATTGGTCAACCAGCGGGGACGCAAACTCCACGAGGGTATTCAGGAGGTTCACCGCTCCCTGCCGAACAAGCAAAGGGATCGCCGATAGCAGAGCCTTCCCAGTTTGCGCGGTTTCATCTTCCAGCGCTCTCCACAAGGCCTCTTCCGCCCGGTTCAATTCCTTATGCGCCACAAATCCCTCGAATGCCTTGCAGGCCAATCGGGTCGCGTCCGGGCTATTGCCCAGCGCATCCAACCGTCGACTCTCGTGGAAGAGCAAGGCAGGGTCTTCAGGGAGAAATCCCAGCGCGTATTCTACATCTGCCTGCTTCTGGTCTGACGCGGGGAGATGGTCCCACGACTTGAGAATCAAACGCACAAAGCGGTAATCGGCCTTGATCGTCAGCCCCCGCAACGCAAGCTCCCTAACGTCCTCCCAGCGGTTCAGATCGATCATCGCGCGAGCAACCTCAATAAACCCCTTGGATGACTCTGAGGATTGTCCAGCGCGACGCTTTATCTCGGCCAGTGCGTATCGGGCACGGATGCCTCCCCAGACATCCTGCGGGTCTGTGGCCTGAGGCTGGCTCGTTAGCCAGTCCGCCATCACACCCAAGTCTCCATCCTCCGTGCTCGCGAGAAGACCCAGAAACTCGTCACGATCCGCGAGCGGGGAGGACTCGGTGTCCGATGCTGCAGTCAACCATCTCTCGATTTCCTTAAGCGCCTCAAATGCCATTCAATTCTGCTCCATGAAAGGGACTCTCCGCAGTATACGAGGGGCACAACTGCGGCGTCAAGTCGGGACGGTCGCAGAGCAGCCCTGACGCCTGCGAGGCGGCGGCATGGGGTAACTACACAACGTCGTCCGCACCGAGCTTGAGGCGATCAACACTCGCATCT
>Ga0210049_1004075_pt1 | contig 12955 bp, 19 predicted proteins | sample CryGeyCG2014_300_2_FD_183964 | JGI IMG/M metagenome (GOLD analysis project Ga0210049, IMG submission 183964) | Groundwater microbial communities from aquifer - Crystal Geyser CG06_land_8/20/14_3.00 (SPAdes) (version 2) | ecosystem: Environmental > Aquatic > Deep subsurface > Groundwater | place...
AGGGGTGGTCCGCCGCAGGCGGAACGGGGTATTTCCGCTCATTCCCCTTTTTTTTCAAAAGGGGTGGCTCGCCCTCCCGGCGAGACGGGGTATTTCCGCTCATTCCCCTTTTTTTTCAAAAGGGGTGGCTCGCCCTCCCGGCGAGACGGGGTATTCGCCTCTCTCTTTCCCTTTTTCACCCCGCAATCCGTCCGTGTTTAAACACAGAAAATTGACAAAAAATCCCGTTTGAGTTATAGTTGAAGCAGGAGGTGATGTTATGCCGCAGATTGCTATTGAAATCAGACCGGAACAAATTGAACAGGTTATCAGACAGATGAGCCCCGGTGAACAAAAAGAACTGGAACGGAAACTTTGGGCTATCACAATGGACAGGCTTGCCGGTAAAATGCGTAGAAACGCCAGAAAAAATAAAATTACACAAGCCCGGATTAACAAAATTTCTGAACAGGTTCGCCAAGAACTTTATGAAAAAAATCGTCGTTGACACCAGTGTATTTGTCAGCGCTCTTCTGTGCAGTAAATCCTGCCGGCATATATACGAACTCCTCAAAGAAGACAGATTCCGGTTAGTTGTATCGAAAAATCTGCTAACGGAACTCAGAAATGTCTTAACCCTTGCAAAATTTGAATTCACCAAAGAAGAAATTGACGAATTAACAGAACACATATCACGGAAGGCGCAGAAAGTTGAATCAACGGCTAAAATAGATATCTGCCGCGATCCGAAAGACAACATTGTTCTTGAATGCGCCGCAGCCGGAAAAGCCGACTTTATTGTTACGGAAGATAATGACTTGCTTTCACTGAAATCATTCCGCAAAATACGCATCATAACACCCCGTAAATTTTTAGAAATTTTTTCATAATTTCATTCTCTCTTTCCCTTTTTTACCCCGTAAGTCGTCTTCGCTTGACTTACGGGGTTCACGATATGCTTTAACTTCAACATGGCAAAATTGACCCCACACTTTTAAAAATGTTAACAGCGAAAAAGTGTGGGGTCTCACTGCCTATGGTTTCCAGCCCCTCATCCAGAATCTCAGCCGCCAGAACGCCGCTTTCGCGCATAAGCGACTTTTGCGCATCCTTATCCTTCGTTACGGAAAGCTCTTTTATGTTCCTTGTCAGTTGCCGGAGTTTCGCAAACGCTTCTATAATGGCGAGCGTTGTTTGTACCGCTTTGGGACTTTTCAGAATCGTAGCCAGCATATAAAGACCTTTCTCTGAAAATGCTTTTGGTAAATATGGTGAAAATTTAAGATTCCTAAGGTGGTCAAAATTTTTGACCACCTCTGTTTTTTCTTCTTTCCTAACTTCAAAAACATAATTGTCGGGAAACTTTTCAGGATTGTTTGCCACTGCTTGATTTATCCATTTTGTTTTTACACCGTAAAGCTCCGCGACCTCGCTGTCAAGAATCACTTTTTCTCCTCTAATTTCAATAACTTTGCCGGCAACATCCTCATACTTAACGGGATAATGATTTTTTTTCATATTCAAAACCCCCCGCCTGAGGCGGACTTTCAGCATCTTATTCCCGCCACGGCGGACATTCTGCTTCGGTTTCTCAGGCGGCGGCTCCAGCAGTTTATTTACCGCGCCAAAGAGCGTTCTTATCTGCCTGTCGTGCTCATCAAGTTTTCTCAGCACATCCTTATGCGTCGCCAGATATTCCCGCACCTTCACAAACGCCCGCATTATCTGGATATTAACCCTTATGGCCCTCGCACTATTCAACACCGATGACAGCATTAAAATTCCATGTTCTGTAAAAACAGAAGGATGCTTCCGCGTGCCTCCCCATCTTGATGTTGCAAATTGCAATATCAAGTTTTGAAATTCTTCCTTGCTAAGTTGAAACATAAAATCTTCCGGAAAACGCTCAATATTTCTCCTAACAGCAAGGTTTAAATTCCCTGTAATAACCCCGTATAATTTTGACAGATCTCTGTCTATCATCACTTTCTGGCCGCGAATAATGAATATCTTGTCCGCTATGATCTCAACCGGCACAACCTGCACCAAATCAGTCCCTCCGGTTTTCGCGGTTTTAGCTGCCTTCCTGCCGGCAAGGCAGGGTTTCGTGTTTTTTGCTGTTTTCTGTTTTCTATTCATTTTTCATTTTGGGCGCATAGTAATGCGCCCGCTACACCCTTCGCGGCCATTTCTCCGTCAGCAAGCGCATTTTTCTTCCTTCGACTTCGCTCAGGACAAGTTTTCTGTTTTTCGCTCATCATCCTTCTTTCCCCGCTATTATCATACATTGCGTTTGCGACTTTTTTGCGACTTTCTTGCGACATTTCTGCGACAAAATAATTTCCTTCCCCTTTTTTTTCAAAAGGGGTGGCTCGCCCTCCCGGCGAGACGGGGTATTCGCCGCTCTCTTTCCCTTTTTCACCCCGCAATCCGTCCGTGTTTAAACACAGAAAATTGACAAAAAATCCCGTTTGAGTTATAGTTGAAGCAGGAGGTGATGTTATGCCGCAGATTGCTATTGAAATCAGACCGGAACAAATTGAACAGGTTATCAGACAGATGAGCCCCGGTGAACAAAAAGAACTGGAACGGAAACTTTGGGCTATCACAATGGACAGGCTTGCCGGTAAAATGCGTAGAAACGCCAGAAAAAATAAAATTACACAAGCCCGGATTAACAAAATTTCTGAACAGGTTCGCCAAGAACTTTATGAAAAAAATCGTCGTTGACACCAGTGTATTTGTCAGCGCTCTTCTGTGCAGTAAATCCTGCCGGCATATATACGAACTCCTCAAAGAAGACAGATTCCGGTTAGTTGTATCGAAAAATCTGCTAACGGAACTCAGAAATGTCTTAACCCTTGCAAAATTTGAATTCACCAAAGAAGAAATTGACGAATTAACAGAACACATATCACGGAAGGCGCAGAAAGTTGAATCAACGGCTAAAATAGATATCTGCCGCGATCCGAAAGACAACATTGTTCTTGAATGCGCCGCAGCCGGAAAAGCCGACTTTATTGTTACGGAAGATAATGACTTGCTTTCACTGAAATCATTCCGCAAAATACGCATCATAACACCCCGTAAATTTTTAGAAATTTTTTCATAATTTCATTCTCTCTTTCCCTTTTTTACCCCGTAAGTCGTCTTCGCTTGACTTACGGGGTTCACGATATGCTTTAACTTCAACATGGCAAAATTGACCCCACACTTTTAAAAATGTTAACAGCGAAAAAGTGTGGGGTCTCACTGCCTATGGTTTCCAGCCCCTCATCCAGAATCTCAGCCGCCAGAACGCCGCTTTCGCGCATAAGCGACTTTTGCGCATCCTTATCCTTCGTTACGGAAAGCTCTTTTATGTTCCTTGTCAGTTGCCGGAGTTTCGCAAACGCTTCTATAATGGCGAGCGTTGTTTGTACCGCTTTGGGACTTTTCAGAATCGTAGCCAGCATATAAAGACCTTTCTCTGAAAATGCTTTTGGTAAATATGGTGAAAATTTAAGATTCCTAAGGTGGTCAAAATTTTTGACCACCTCTGTTTTTTCTTCTTTCCTAACTTCAAAAACATAATTGTCGGGAAACTTTTCAGGATTGTTTGCCACTGCTTGATTTATCCATTTTGTTTTTACACCGTAAAGCTCCGCGACCTCGCTGTCAAGAATCACTTTTTCTCCTCTAATTTCAATAACTTTGCCGGCAACATCCTCATACTTAACGGGATAATGATTTTTTTTCATATTCAAAACCCCCCGCCTGAGGCGGACTTTCAGCATCTTATTCCCGCCACGGCGGACATTCTGCTTCGGTTTCTCAGGCGGCGGCTCCAGCAGTTTATTTACCGCGCCAAAGAGCGTTCTTATCTGCCTGTCGTGCTCATCAAGTTTTCTCAGCACATCCTTATGAGTCGCCAGATATTCCCGCACCCTCACAAATGCCCACATTATCTGGATATTAACCCTTATGGCCCTCGCGCTATTCAACACCGATGACAGCATTAAAATTCCATGTTCCGTGAAAACGGAAGGATGCTTCCGCGTGCCTCCCCATCTTGATGTTCCAAATTGGAATATCAAGTTTTTAAATTCTTCCTTGCTAAGTTGGAACATAAAATCTTCGGGAAAACGCTCAATATTCCGATTCACTGCTTTATTTAAATTCCCTGTGGTCACGCCATAAAGTTCCGCTAAATCCCGGTCCAGCATAACCTTCTGCCCGCGAATCAACAAGATCTTGCCCGCTATGATCTCAACCCCATAAGTTGAAGCCGAACTAACGGGGCGAGCCGGCACCAAATCAGTCCCTCCGGTTTTCGCGGTTTTAGCTGCCTGCCGGCATTTTGACATTTCATCTTTTTTGGCTGTTTTCTGTTTTTTCATTATTTTAAAGAGGGACAGTCCCTACGGCCATTTCTCCGTCAGCAATCGCATTTTTCATAATTCCCTGCTTTTCATAATTTGACATTTCATCCGTTCCGCGCTACAATTGCAGCAGGAGGCATATAAAATGCAAACATCCAATCTTTCCCTGTTAGAAGTTGAGCGGGCCATAAAGAATTTTTCAACGGATAAACAAAGAAAATTAATCATAAAACTACCCCAACTCCTGAAAATTAAAATTGAGGACCTTAAACTTCTGAAACTTGCAGAAAAATCTTTTAAATTCTGGGAAAACAAAAAAGATTCCATTTATGATACCCTTTAAACCCGGGGATATCATTTTAATCGGCTTTCCTTTCACGGATCTTTCCGGGTCAAAACAAAGACCGGCTCTTATAATTTCAAACAAATGGTATAATGAGCGCAAAAAAGATATTATTCTTGCGGCTATCACCTCGCAAGTTCCTTCTAAAATTGCAAAAGACGAATATTTGCTCTCACCTGAAGAACAAAAAGCTGCCGGTTTACCTAAAAAATCAATTGTTAAAGTCGGCAAAATAATAACTGTTGACCAGCGGTTAATCCGTAAAAAAATAGGACACATATCAGAAGAAACACAATTACTCATAAAAAAAATTCTCCTTAATATACACATTTAAAAAGGGGACAGTCCCATTTTCCAAATTTCGTGGCAGGAAAAAGGGGACGTTTCTATTTTCCCCCTTTGGGTAGCCGCAGCTGAAAGTCCGCCATGGCGGGGCTTTAGCCTGCGTAATTATTCCGCTATACTTTCGCACTCTAAAGGGCGCAACTGCCTTGCTTATGCGCTTGACAACTCCCCCTTTCCTGCTGTAATACCATTGGAGGCTGTTATGGCATATGCGAACACATTAAAAGTTTTTGAGGTGCTCCGTCCCGTTTTTGACGAAAAGCAGGCGACCAAGATTTCCGAGGCGATAGAAAGCGCTCTGGAAACGAACAACTCCGCTTTATTTACTGATATGGTGACAAAAGCGGAACTCGCAAAACAACTTGCGGAAATGAAAGCCGAAATCATCAAATGGATGTTCATCTTCTGGGTGGGACTGTTTGCCTCCATCGTCGGCGTTCTGACAGTTATCCTTTTTTCATTTTTCAAAAGATAATTCATCAGAACGAAAAGACCGCCGCATTATCCGCTATTCGCATTTGCGCGCGGTTAATTTAACTCCGTTGCCCCGACAATTGGACGCGCTCTTGATTATTCAGAACAAAATCAAGCGCGTCATTGATCTTCTGCACTTTTAATCCGCCGCGGATGTAATAGTCGTAGCCGCCGGCATTTGAGGCCGGGGGGACGAGGCCGTTGTCTCCGGGGCTGTCATCCGAAACGCCTATCACTTTTATTCCCTTACAGATTTTTTTAGCTTCCCTGCACAAATCAGCTCCGGTCATTACCGGCAGGTCATCGCAGGTAATCAGAGCGTCATATCCGCTCAGGCCTTCCTCTATTTCCCGCATCGCCTTTAATCCGTTTGTTACAATATCAACCTGACAGCCCCTTTTGGAAAGCGCGAAATTCATCAGCGTCATTAAAATTCTATCAGTGGCGACGAGAAGTATTTTTGCGGGCCTCCGCGCCGCGCTGTCAAACGGCATGAAATTCTCCCTCTCCGGACCGGGACGGAGCAGAACCGTTTTTGCTCTCCGCAAAACGGTTAAGAAGATAATTCACCGCGTCTAACAACCCCTCCACATCAAAGGGCTTTGCGATGAAATGATCAAAGCTTTTACCGGCCTGACTGCGCGAGCAGCCATTCCCCGACATTCCCAGCACCGGCAGACCGGCGTTTATTTTCTTCGCTTCGCGGCTCAGCTCAAAACCGTTCATCTCCGGCATCTCAACATCCGTGATCATCAGGTCGCAGTCTCTGTTATTTTTCAGCCATTCCAGAGCGGCTTCGGCGCGGGAGACGCCCTTTACCCTGAAACCCTCTTTTTCAAACAGCAGTTCAAGAATCTTTCTGACGCATCTGTCGTCGTCAACAATTATAAGCTTGATCAATTATCCATCCTCATTTTGCTGACCGCTTTTTTTAACTGCATATTCAGAAAAAAACCTTTCCGGTCAAACTCAACGGCATAACAAGTCGCGGCGGGCCTTTTTTTCTTTCTCTTTATCCTGGCCCTGATCCACACAGGAGGACGATTCAGGCGGGGCAACGGGATATAGACATCCCCGTCCGCGCTGACATCCGCCGCCGTCTCAAAAATAGCGCCGCCCTGGCTGACCTCGGTTATGTAGCCGTTACCCAGCGCCCTCAGACCCGTGCCGTCGTAAATTTCCGAACGCGCCAGCGTTTTATATCTGGCGAATCTCCGTTTTTCCATACCCATTACAATTCCTCCTCAAAAGGGGACGTTTCTATTTTTCAAATAGGAGAACAGCCCCTTACTAAGATGAAGTTTAAATTATCCGCGATTTTAAGCACAGGGTATTTAGTCCCTTTTCTGTGAGTTATAAGGCCTATTGTGATATGGGCATAATTTGGGGCGGGTTCTGACCCCGACTGTTTTGACCTTGCAAAACGCTTATGAATGCGCTATAATTTTACCGTGGGAGGTAAAAAATGTCAGAATATTTAATTCCATTAACGATAGAACCTCTGGATGAGGGCGGATATCTTGCAACAAGTTCTGAACTTCAGGGGCTTATCGCGCAGGGAAGAACCATAGCGGAAACGCTTGAAATCGCCGAGGATGTGGCAAGAAAACTTATTGAATCCTGCATCAAGCACAACGATCCCCTTCCTAAAACCATCAGCCCCTCTTTAGCTAAACCTTTTAAACTCCAAACCCGTATTCCCCTGTCTGTTGAAATTTGAGCAGATTTCCCTCATTTACTCCGAATGAAGTAATTCGCAAGCTCCGCAAAGCGGGTTTTGTATTTGACAGACACGCCAAGGGCAGCCATGAAATCTGGTATAATCCGGCAACGCATCGCAGAACCGTTGTCCCAAACCATCCGGGAAAAGATATTCCTAAAAAAACACTCATGTCCATTATCAAACAATCCGGCCTCAGCGCCGGCGAGTTTGCCGGCCTTTAATGTAAAAATAGAAACGTCCCCTTTTCCTACTCGTTGCTGATGATACCGTTTTTGATTGCTTTCAAAACCGCCTGGGTGCGGTTCAGGACATTGAGCTTGCTGAACAAGCCGTTTAACTGATTCTTTATTGTTTTTTCCTTCGTTTTGAAATTGGCGGCTATTTCCTTATTTGATAAACCCTGCGCGAGAGCGGATAATATCTCTATCTCCCTTTCGGTCATGTCAAAAATCCTTTTGTTGACTTCCTCGCCGGACACCTTCCTCAGGCCGGAAATGAGTTTCGGGGTCAGGGAGCGCGGCACAACCGTTTCCCCCCCTGCGATGTGCTTGACGGCATTTATGATCTCCGACGAGGGCATCGTCTTGATGGTGTAGCCGTCGCATCCGGCATTGAAGGCCTGAAGGATACGCGCCTCGTCGTCGTACATGGAAAGAATCAGTATTTTAATATCCGGGAATTTCTCTTTCACCAGACGGGTGAGCTGAATACCGTTTATTCCGGGGATGTTTATGTCAAGCAGTATGACGCTCCCGCTCATATCCTGTGAATGTTTTTTTGAGAATATATAATCGCGCAGGGCCTCGCCGGAATCAAAATCGTCAACTATCTCAAACTCCTTTTCGGTCTCAAGAAGGCGCCTGAGCCCCTCCCTGAAGAGGTTGTGGTCATCCGCGAGATAGAGTTTTATTTTTTGCATCATTCAGCGCTGGGGCAGGAAAATCGCCAGCCACAGCCTTTTTCCCTCTCTGCGATACCTGATTTTACCTTTTACCTTTACCAGCCTTTTCAGTATAACATTTTTCAGTTCTTTTGAAAGCCATGCCCTGCTCAGTCCGCTCCATGAAAAAGACAGAGTGAGAGCGTCGTCATCCGGACGGAAACTGAAGAGTATTTCCTCATCAACAACGGGAAGATTCGCGAGAAGTTCAAGAAAAGTCATCAGAAGAATGTCCTGCGAGACATAATTCTGTTTATCCGGCGCGGGCGTGACCCATCTGTATTTGAGGCCTCTGGTTTCCTCCAGCCTTTGCAGATAATGATTCAGCGCCCTGGGAAGGCTGGATTCTATTATTTTAGGCGGCTTGAGCAGAAGGAGCAGCCGCCGCGATTCCCCCACCGCCGTGTCAAGAAGACTTTTGATATTGGAGAGGAAATCTTTCCCCGCCGGAGAAAGCGAAGCCGTTTTTTCCCAGAACTCTATCTCGTAAATAATGCTCATCAGATTCGGCAGAAACTGGTCGTGTATCTCCGACGCTATTTTACCCGCATCGAAAAAGGGGACGTTTCTATTTTTCATACCTGCTTATTTTTCTTTTTTCTTTTTTAATTGCGCCCGGGCCTTTTTTATAACATCTTTGCTGGGCTCGTGCGCCGGGTCAATGGCGAGAACTTTTTCCCATGCCGCGATGGCTTTTTTGAACTCACCCTTTTGATACAGCGCCGTTCCCTCATTAAAAAATTTTCCCATCATCTCCCTGTTCCTGTTTTCTGCCGCGCTTCGCTCTTCTTTCATTCCGCCCAACCCTTCATTCCTCAAAATCAAAGCTCTTGAGAGCATTTCCCTCAATTCCTTAGTGGGATATACTTTCAGCGCTTATTCCAAAAGAGCGGCCGCGTTTTTGTAATTGCCGTTTATCACTTCATTCACCGCCATTTCTGAGATAATTTTAACAAAAAATCTCTTCATCTCGTCATTACCGGAGTCAACCTTAACCGCCTGCTTAAGCAAATTATACGCGTCTTCCGTCTCACCTATCAGATATTTTTCAACACCGGCCTGAAACACAAAAGAGTTCGCCTGTTTAACATTATGATTAACTGAAGAACACGCGGCGAAGCACAGCACCAACAGGAAAAAAGGGGACGTTTCTATTTTTATAAAAAAGGGGACGCCTGCCTGCCGTGAGGCATGGTTTCTATTTTTACACTCCATAATTTATCTCTGCCCATCTTAAAACCAGTCCTGACGCAAGAAAAGCGGCATAGGGGTAGGCCCTTCCTTTCCCAACTAAATTGATATCCGGCGTTTGCCTCAAATAAAAAACGGCGTTAAAAAACCTCCCCAGCCTCCGTTTGGTATTTTGAAAATCCCTTTTGATAATTATATGGGCAAAAACACACAGCCCCGCGATAATCGCGCCGTAGAAAGCGCCCATGACAAGCGTCTCCAGTCCCGCGAGAGCGCCCGCTCCGGCGAGGAACTTCACATCCCCCGGGCCGACGCCGCCCCACACAAAGAAAATAAAAAGCAGCAGAAATCCCGCGAGAAAACCGAAAAGACTGTCTTTCAGGCCCGGCAGGCCGAAATAAAGAAAGTGAAAACCCAGCCCCAGAACAACGGCGGGCAGAGTCACGACATTGTAAACTTTCCTGTATTTAATATCCGTAAACGAACAGACGGCCAGATAGCCAAAAAAAAGCGCAGTCAGCATAAAAGGAAACGGGGACGGTTCTGGTTTTCAGTGTCATTGCGAGGCGCATTGTGCCGGGAAATCCATGCCCCGAACTCTTCTACCGCGCTCAGTTTAAACTCCGTGGGGGGTCTTGCTATAGAAAACCAGAACCGTCCCCTTTTTTTCAGCCCTGTTTCTTCTTTTTCATCTGCACCAGCGCTATCACGATACCAACAGCCGCAAGAATCAGAATAATGTTTAAAATCATATTTCCCCCTTTTGCATTCCCTCACAATCGCGCAAGCCGCGCTTCCGCTTTTTATTCTACTTAAAACAGAGCGCCTGCGCAAACGGTCAATCCTCCGGCGAATAACTGTAGCCGATTCCGGATATTGTTTTGATGCCTTTGCCCGCCGTACCCAGCTTGGACCTTAAGCGCTCCATGTGCTTGTCCACCGCCCGGGTTGAACCGACATAATCCAGACCCCACACAAGTTCAAAAAGATATTTTCTGGAAAAAACCCTGCCCGGATGTTTTAAAAAGCAGACGAGCAGATTAAATTCCTTGTTCGTTAAATTCGTCACTTCCTTTTCTTTCCCTCCGGAATGTTTCAGCGCGACAGTCCGCAAATCAACATTAACGCTGATTCGTCCGTCGGGGGAACAGAGTATTTCCTCCACCGGATCCGGACGGCCGCCGTTCTGGCTTCTTCTCAGCACCGCCTTAAGCCGGGCGAGCAGAACACGCGGGCTGAAGGGTTTCTGTATGTAGTCATCGGCTCCCCATTCCAGCCCCTTTATGGTGTCAACTGTTTTTGTGTATTCCCCCGTGACAATCATCACCGGTATTCCAAAGACGGCCTGATCCTGTTTTATAATTCTGAGAACATCCCAGCCGCTGATATCGGGAAGGCCTATGTCAAGAACGATAACATCCGGTTTTCTTTTGCGGATAATTTTTATGGCGTCGCCGCCGTTCTTCGCGCGCAAAGGATGAAAGCCGCCGTCTTTGAGCGTCTGCTCAAGCAGCTTACTTACGCCGTTGTCATCCTCAATAATCAGAACCGTATCCGCATGCGCCACTATTTAGTCTCCATAATGAATTCCCCCTTCTCAGTATGTCAATACTAACCAATGTCACGGAAACGCGACAGGGCAATTAGTCTTTTTTGCGATAGTAATAGGACATCCGCCGAAATAGGCCTAAATACCCATGTCTGATTGTAGCAAAAGTAGCGGCGGCATTGCTATGCCGCGCATGTAGTTTCTATTTTTTTAGAGTAAAAAAGGGGACGTTTCTATTTTTCTCTTTCAGGTAGCCGCAGGCTTTAGCCTGCGAGAAAAAGGGGACGCCTGCCGGCTACTGATGCCGGTAAATTAGGGTAAAATAAAAATTCTCGTCGTCGGGGCTGTGATTTTGCCCTACGGGGGAAAGTTTGCATAATCACAGATTATCGGAGAATGGCTATTTTTAGGCCGGAATGTAACGGTTAAAATCCTTGAATATGTTATTTAGCGCCGGCTGATGAAATTTTGTCGCAATTTTTTGGAGTGGCGCTAATACGCGTGTCTTTCGGATAGTTAAATTTCCGGGATTTAACATTTCAACCCCTATTAAATGTCCTTTATCGTCTAAGTCAACGAAGGTTTCCGGAGAGAATTCAATAGTTTTTGCTACTTTCCCTTCTTTTATTTTAACATATAGCGCCTTCGCCTCAGAATCAAATGTAATTGTCATTTTTTCCCCCTCTTTTTATCTAACCAGACAACCGTTACTATCACATATTTATTTTTTTTCTCAATGTATATGACATCAAGAGTTTTCCCCTCAATAGATTTCATCACTCTTTTCCTTTCTGAACCTTTACATGGAAGACGCACATCAGGATTTGTTAATGCGGTCTTAACCAAATTTTTAGCTATATCTCTTTCCGATATTCTTTTGTTGGCATGCTGCGTATATATTATTTTTTTCATCGCGGTTTAATTATACTTTTAAAGAAACTTTTTTTCAAGCAGCTTTTTGGGAAAAAGGGGACGCCCGCCTGCCGTGAGGCATGGTTTCTATTTTTCCTACCAGACTTTGCCGGCAAGAAAACTCAGGACAATAGGCCCGAATATTATTATGAATATCGTGGGGAATATCAGGAGTATCAGCGGCATCATCATTTTCATCGGAGCTTCCTGCCCCATTTTCTCCGCAAGCAGGGCTCTCTCCCCTCTGAACTGGTCGGAAAGAGCCCTGATGGTGGGGCCGATTGTGGCGCCTGTCTGCATGGACTGGACAAGAGCATTGATAACACTTGAAAGAGGGCGGTAATTCACGCGCTTGGCCATATCTGTCAGAGCCGCCAGACGGTTTTTCCCGAGTTTTATTTCCTGCTGGGCCAGATAGAATTCGTCTATCAGCTCGCCTTTTTCATTTTCAATGAGAATGTTGAACGCGGCGCCGAAATCAAGACCGGCCTCCACCAGAAGGGTGAGTATGTCCAGCGCGTCGGGCAGGCCCTTGAAAAGGAGCATCCTGCGTTTTTTTATTTTTGAATTCAGGACCAGATGGGGAATCAGAGCGCCGAGGATCAGCATCAGTAAAAGAATGACCCAGTCGTAAATACCGAGCGCTAACACGGAGACAAGCACCGCGCCGAGACCAGCAAGCACCTGTATGCCGAGAAAAGAAGACGCTTTCATATCCATTATTCCGGCCATCCGCAGCTGTTTTGACGCGGACATTATCAGCTTTTTTATGAGAGGGGAATCGCTGTGCTCAAATTTTGCGCCTATATCCGCCGCCCAGGCGCGCAGGGTTTCGGACAGCGTTTTGTCCGTCTTCTGTATGTCACCGCTGAGTCTGCGGGCGATGATTTTTTTCCGGCGAATCGCGAATACCGCTTCAAGCAAAGCGGCGACTGAGGCGAAGATGAGAACAAATATGATTATCTGCATGTATGGTTAGAGGCGGATTCCCCGCCTTTTATTCCCTTAGCCTTCTTCCCTGCGGTTTTTGAATGAGGAAAACAGAATGATTGTACCGAACACTTCCCCGGTTGAGGAAGCGAAACGCGCGGCGCGGACTTTTATCCCCGTTTTAGGATCTTCTTTCGCGACGGGAGCG
>Ga0210049_1004085_pt1 | contig 12926 bp, 15 predicted proteins | sample CryGeyCG2014_300_2_FD_183964 | JGI IMG/M metagenome (GOLD analysis project Ga0210049, IMG submission 183964) | Groundwater microbial communities from aquifer - Crystal Geyser CG06_land_8/20/14_3.00 (SPAdes) (version 2) | ecosystem: Environmental > Aquatic > Deep subsurface > Groundwater | place...
CCGCTATGTAATAACTGTAAAAGGCCATCCTGAAGAGCTGATAGGCGTTTTTGCTGTACATCTCATCGTCTTTCGCGACGCCTTTTCTGAATGGATTCTCATTGTTCACGAAATAATCGTCATAGCGCAGCGCCGGGCCGGGCGAATCTTGTCCGGTTTTTTTATCCTTGCTGTTCGACCAGAGGTGATTGCATTTCCCCTCCTCCCCGAGCTTGGCTTCGCAGACGATAAAACTCTTTTTCGTCACCAGTATGACATCGGGTTCGGTGATCTGCTTGCGGTCGTGACGGCCGTCGAGCATCCTTATGGCGTTTCCCACGGTGTACTGGAGTTCGGCTGATTGTCTGTCGTCGGAGACGGCGTAAGTCCAAAGAAGCATCTGCGCTCCGGCCAGTTCTTCCTCAAACAAATCATTCATCAGGCGCAGGCGGTTGTCCTTGTGCATGGTCCTGAACACATTCCATGTCATGGCGTCTTCGGAGTGAATACTCCCGAGCAGCGGCATTCCCCCGTAAATTTTAGTGTTGTCCTTCGGCGAATACCTGTCGCGGTTCGCCTTGAACGCGAGTATGGGGCTGTCTCTGTCCACCACTATGTTGTCCCTGTAATCGTAACACACTTTCCCGTTCTTTCTTCCATCCAACTTTCCTTCATTCATAAACTAACTCCTTTTGCGGCATCTTTGTCCGCCTTCATTAGTTTATACGCGGAGAGTTTGTGAAAATTTGAAATTGGGAAAAACGGGACGCCTATTCTCTCACTATGCTGGAAAGCATAGCGACGCCTTGCTACTTGAATGCATAAGGCATATACCGGCGCCCTCCCCATCTCGAGGTCACAATTTGTGACCTCAATTTTGAAAATTCCTCGGCAGAGGAAAACCAGAACTCTGCCGTGCCGGCCAGGCCTACCGGCAGGCAGGCAGACCAGTAGGAGGGGTTTAAACCCCTCCTACATCTTCTTTGCTAAAAGAGCACGTTTTTGACACCACTTCTTTGCTAAAAGAACACGTTTTTAACATCACTTCTTTGCTGAAAGAACACGATTTTGACATGACTTACTTGATTTTTCCAGGGTTTTTTAGTATAAATGGCTATGAAAAGAGATATTTACAAAGAGCTAATCGAGTGGAAAAATAATTCGGATCACAAACCTTTGATATTAGGGGGAGCGAGACAGGTCGGGAAAACATACATATTAAAGGAATTCGGAAAAAATGAGTTCAAGAATCTGGCATATTTTAATTTTGAAGAAAACCCTGAATTAATAAATTTTTTTGACGATACCCTCAATGTACAAAAAATTCTTGAAAAACTTTCACTTTATCAGGAGAAAAAAATAGATGCTAAAAAGACATTAATATTTTTTGATGAAATCCAGGAAGCGCCGCGGGCATTAACTTCTCTCAAATACTTTGCTGAATCAGATGAACAATTTAATATTGTATCTGCCGGCTCGCTGCTTGGCATAAAACTTCGGCAATCATCACCTTTTCCCGTTGGAAAGGTTATAGAGCTCAATTTATTTCCTTTTTCTTTCGGGGAGTTTTTAGATGGTATCGGTAAAAACCGGCTTAGGCGCTTTTTAAACAATATATCCGAATTAACTCCGGTGGATGAAGTTTTTCATAAACAATTATTGGAATTAGTGAGAATATATTTCTATGTCGGCGGAATGCCGGCAGCAATAAAACAATATAATTTGGACGGGGATTTAAATAAGGTAAGAAAAATCCAGGATGGTTTATTGAGCGGTTATGAAAAAGATTTCAGTAAACACAGCAATGAAGGCGTCGCAATAAAACTCACAAGAATATGGAGAACTCTGCCGATTCAACTGGCTAAAGAAAATAAAAAGTTTAAGTTTTCTGAAATAGAAAAGAGCGCCCGGGCAAGAGAATATAATGAGATTATTACATGGCTTGAAGATGCGGGTTTGGTTTATAAATCCTACAATATTCACACACCAAAACTGCCTTTAGCGGGTTACAGGGAAGAAAATATTTTCAAACTCTTTCTTCTGGATGTCGGCTTGCTCGCAGCGATGCTGAAGCTGTCTTCTAAAACTATTACCGAGGGGAATATTTTATTTCGTGATTATAACGGAGCGTTCACGGAAAACTATGTCGCTCAAGAACTTGTCGCTGCCGGATATCGCGACATTTATTATTGGACCAGCCAGAGAGCCGCGGAAGTGGATTTTGTTATTGAAAATGATGAGCAAATTTATCCTTTGGAAGTTAAATCGGGAACCAGTTTGCAGAATAAGAGTTTAATAATTTACGGGCAAAAATATAAAAATTCTATTCTTTCCCGGGCAACAATAAAAAATTTCAAGCATGATGGAAATATCTGTAATTATCCTCTGTATTCCATATCCCATTTTCCAAAACTGTCATAAGTAATCGGCAACTTAACCCCGGGAAAAGGGGAAAAAGGGGACGTCCTTAATATTATGAGGAAGGTCAAATGTGGCGGAATATTTACTGCAGTTTTGCCATACGAGCATTGTGATGATTCCTCGGCTTCCTGCCTACCGGCAGGCAGGCGCCTCGGAATGACATCCTTCATTTCTATTTTATGACTTTGAACGCGGCCCAGACGAAGGGCGATAAGCCCTCCTCTATCGCGCGCTTTTGAGCTTCCTGAAGCGCCCTCTCCGCGGGTAATCCCTTTATGAAATTTTCATAGAATAATTTTGTCATTATAGGCGAATGGCTGTCACTCACCTCCCAGAGGTTCACAATCACCTCGTCAGCGCCGGCAAAATGAAACGCCCTTGAAAATGAATTCATCTCATCGCCGGGCATCACCTTTCCCCTCGCCGTCTGACAGCCGTTCAGAAACACGAAACGGCTTTTGATATTCCGGCCGAAAAGGCCGCTCACACTCAGGGCGCCGTCGCCGAGGAGCAGGCGCGACGAGTCCTGATTTTTTTCGTCTATGACGGCGTGCCCGGCGAAGTGAAACATTGAATATTTCTCAAGCGCGGCTATTACTTTTTTTCTTTTGCAGGCGCTTCCCTTCAGCGTCCCGCATTTGCCGGAGCCGAAAATCGCCCTGATTCCCGCCGCCTCGTCGCCCGCCGCGGAGAGGTCTTCCGTGGGATCCGACACGACGAGCAGAGCGCCACCGGCTACCAACGGCTTCTTCCCCACGCGCTGAATGTTGTCAATATAATAAAGCGGTCTGGCCTCGCCGAGATAGCGCCCGTCTTCCGTGACGAGCAGGCAGAAGGGAAAGCTGTGCAGATATGAGTGCGGCGCGATAACGAGATTTTCGCAGGCCGGGATGAGCTCCTTCATCAGCTTTTGCGGAAAGAGCTCCGTTATTTTGTACATAGACCATTTCAAAGCTTCCTCTTTCAGAGAGCGTTCTTCACCCGAGCACGCGCCGGCGTCTATGATGAAGTCACTCACATCAAAGCTTATCTCTTCAAGCTCTTGTCTCCCAGTTTTCATTTCAAGGCATTCAAATTTATCCCGCGTAAGCGCGAAAACAAACGTTTTGGACTCTCCCGCGAGAAAATCAAGAGCAAGGGCGCCTTCGGGCATTTTCGCCCTGATAACGGCTGTATCCAGCGGTTCAAGGGAGATATTATCCCTGCGGCGGGCCGCGTCACGCTCCGCTTCCCTCATCAGTTCAGTCAGGCGCATTCTCAGCCGCAGACTCTCCACGGCATTGTCGCTTTCTTCCAGCTTGCCCAACTCCGTCTGAGCATTCCCGATTTCGCGGACGAGTTTTGGCGGAAGTGAGCCGTAGGAATGCCTGTTTATCATCATCTCAAGAAATGAGCGGGCCTTCGCCTTCTGGAGAAGCATATAAGCGCTTTCCGCATCGCCCGCGGCCTGCGCGTTGAAGGCCGCCCTCTCGTATATGACCATGCGCGATGAAGAAAATGTCCTCCTGAAATGGTCCGTCCTTATATCGCCGCGAAGTTTCTCAAATGTCTCCACCGCCTTTTCATAATCTATCTTCGCTTCTTTGTATCTCCTGAGTTTTTCAAGTGTCGCCGCGCGGTGAAAATAGGCCCAGTGATCCGCCGCCTTGTTTTTCTCGTAGTATTCAATCACCTCATCCAGCTCTTCCAGCGCCTCGCTGTATCGTCCAAGGCAATGAAGATCAGCGGCGATGTCCTCTCTGACATTCATCACCTTGTAATCGTTTCCCGATTCCCTGAACACATGCGCGGCGCGCCTGAACATCGCGAGCGCCTCGTTGTGCCTGCCCTTTATGTGCAGCACTTTCCCCTGCCCCTGGAGCGCCAGAGCCCTGAAACGGATATTCCCACCCGCAAGCTCCGAAACTCTGTCAAGGTATTTGACCGCCTCCGGCAGGTCGCCGCTTTTGACGCAGGCCACGGACATATAAAACACGGTTCTCAGCATCTCATATTCGGGATAGAATTTCCCGGCTTTGACCGGACAGCTCCCCGCAAGGTATGTTCCCGCCCTTACCATTTTATTCAGGCCGCGGAGCATTTCCTTAAAGATGAGCAGAGCTTTATCGGGATGACCCAGCGCGCTCTCGCAGAAAGCCGTTCCTTTCCTGAGCTTATAGACGGTGACGGCTTCACCCCCCGCCTCATAGACTTTTAACGCGAGCGAGAAACATGTCATCGCGGACTCAAACTTGTGCTCCCAGCGCAAATTCCAGCCCCGCTGACGGGCGACTCCGGCGAGCGCCAGTTCATCTTCCGCCGTGATTTTCCCCATGAACGCGTCTTCAAGGAGTCTGATAAAATTACCGTGTTCCGGCTTCCTGTACTCTTCCTGTATTTTTGCGCTCCTGTCCCGGACAGTCAAATCTGTTTTATCCCGAGTTTTGGGAACACTCTTTTTCTGACATTATCCAGCAGGGCGTCTTCTCTCGTTTTTGACCTGAGAGAAATCAAAAGCCGGTCGTCCGCGCTGACGCGGAGGCGCGAAAGCGGTATGCCCAGATGTTTTTTGATATTGGAGGCGAGCGCGGGCTTTTTTATTATGTCCGTTTTGCCCGAGACCATTTTCATGATTTCGGAGACGCTGAGGCCGAGTTTTTCCGCGAGGGCATCCATCGTGATTTTTTTCTTTTTGGCGGCGCGGAGTATTTCTACGCCGGGCGAATGCGCCTTCCCCGTCTTTTCGCCGTCAATTATCTGCCTTATCCCCGCGAATAAGGCCTCCATAAGCTGAACGGGCGGAACTTTTGGCGACTTACGGAGCCGCTGGAATTTCAATATCTCTTCCACGGCGCTGTCCATAAGCTTCTGCCTGTCTGCTTTTGTGTTGCACTTGAGAGTTTTGAATATTTTTTCCATCGGCGCGCGTCTCACACTTATAAATTCAAGGAATTTTTTCACCTTCGCGTCTTTTATTCTCTCCACCTCTTTATCTGTGAAGACGAAAGAGCCCTTGCAGAGTATTTTCGCGACCTCTTCGGGGTTCTGAAAATCCCGCATCGTCTCAACAAGCGCCTGACTCGCGCGCGTGATGTTGGAGCGGACGGCGCTCACGCTGCAGCCCCTCTGGGCGGCAATCTCTTTTTCGCTGACATTCGCGACAAAACGCAGGATGAGCGTGTTCCTGAGGAGTTCAGGCAGTTTGTCAATCCTGCCGAACATGGTTTTCATCGCTTTTTTCACGACATAGTATTTGACGGGGTCGTCATTGAAGTCCCCCGTCGGGCGGTTAGCCGCGCCGGATTCGTCATCCTCGTACTGCTCGGGCATATCCGCGTCAAAATCGGTGCTCTGAAGTCTTTTGGTCCATTTGTTCCTGTAAAAATCCCGGCATTCGTTTTCCGTGATGGTGTAGATGAGCGTGCCGAGGCCGGCCCTCTCGGGCTTGTAGTTCCTGAGAGATTTGTAAATCTTGATCCAGATTTCCTGCATGACATCCTCGGCATCCCTTTCACGGCAGCGGCCGGAGCCGAGGTATTTTTTGACGGTGGCAAGTATTTTGTATCTGTATCTCGCCTCAATTTCCGCGAAATACTCACTCTGTCCCGAGACAACGAGCGCGGCAAGTTCTTTATCCGTGTATTCTGATAACATCGGTGAATTATAGCCGTTTCCGCCGCCCTTTTCAATAGCCCCCGCGATGGGTGCCGCTTTCTCAAATTCACAGCCGGATTCCCTGAGTTCCCAGTATTTCGTCAACCAGCCCGTATTTCAGGCACTGCTGGGCGGTGAGAAAAAGGTCCCGCTTCAATATGGTCTTGAGCTTTTTGGACGGGATTTTCGTGTACTTCCCGTAAATCTCCTCAATGATGCCCATCAGCATATCGGCGTTGCGCTTCTGCACCTGCAGTTCGTCGTACTTTCCCATAAACATTGACCTCAACTGGTGTATGAGCATTATGGAATGAGGCGTGATATATCTTTTTTTCCCCACAACCGACAGGAAAGTCGCAGCCGACGCCGCCGCGCCCTCCACAACGGTTATCACATCGCTTTTGCATGCGAGAATGGCGTCCATCACGTTCAGGCCGCTCATCATAGAGCCGCCGGGAGAGTTTATGTGCAGAACGATGGGCGTCTTGCCGCTCTGGCATCTGACGATCTCGTCCCTTATATGCTTGGAATCCATTTTCCGCAGTTCCTGATTCAAATCCAGCACGCTTGAGACATCTATGCCGCTATTGTAAAAATAGATGTGATTCTCATAAGAGCTGACGCTGTTGCCCGGCCTTGACATTGGCGTGTGCTTGTGCAAATCGTTCTTCTCGCCCTCCCCAACCGCCGCCTTACCCCAATACTGATTCATAAACCCTCCCTCTTCCTTCATTTTTTCCTTCACCCCTTTATACGCAGACTGTCCCAAAAAATTTGACATCAAATTATTTCCCGCCGCTTGCGTATAAACAATCACGGGGGAAAAATGAAAAAAAACGGCAAAAAATTCGGAGAAGAAAATCTGCCTCGGCTGATTGAAGCTGTCCGTGACATAAAGGAACCCGCATTCCGATGCGGCGGCCTCATCGCTATCGCGAAAATCTACGCTCGTTTCGGCGACAGGCAAGCGCTATTTTCAACACTCCGTGAAGCTCTGGGCATAAGCGCCTGCCTGCCTCCCTCTAATGAAAAGGCCTACGCCCTCACCGACCTCGCGATATTATACGCGAAACACGGCAACTTCCCGCTATCCGGCGGGCTCATCTCGGAAGGCATAACTCTCATAAACAATCTGCAGAAAAATCCGCCGGACAAATCGCGTGTTCTCACATCTATGGCCTCACTCTATTTTCCCTGGGCATGGGAAACGCGCAATGCCGTCGGGCAGGACCGGCTCACGGATTTCTTCTTATATCACGCGCTCAAAATCGCGGGGTTGATCAGCGAACCTTACGACAGCATAAGAGCAATGCTGACTATGGCTGAAATATATTTAGCGCTGGACCGGCAGGACGCCGCCCTGTTCTTTTTGGACATAGCGGAAGAAAAGCTCCGCGGCGAACACATGGAATATACGCGCGCTCTCGCCGCAGAGATGATGTTTCCCCTCCTGCTGAAAACGGGCCGGAAACGGAAAGCTATGAGTCTTTTGAAACGCGAACTAAAAAATATCCGCGCGCACAAAACTATGCCCGAAAACGCCACGGAAATCCTTTTATATTTCGCCTGCGGCTTCGCCGGGGCGGGAATGAAAACGTCAGCGCTTCGCATATTGCGCGATCCTGTCGTCACAGCCGTCTGTGAGCCGGGAAAACTTCCCGCTTTTTTCATCCTGCAAAAATATCTGGAAACATATTTCAAGCTCGGAATGAAGAAAAAAGCCCTGACGCAATTAAACAGATTCCTGCCGTCTATCGTAGCGGATAACCCGGGGCCCGCCCTGTGCCGGTTGAGCGGAATCTCATGGACGGCAGAAGAGTATCTGAAATTAGGAGATAAGAAAACAGCCCTCACGCTCCTGACGACGGCCGAAGCCCTGCCTCAAAAAGCCAAACGGCCGGAAGACAAAATATGGGCGCACGCCCGAGGCGGCAATCTCTTCGCGCGATTCAGGGAGCCGGACAAAGCCGCCCTCCATTTCCGGAAATCATTTGAACACTACGCGCGAATAGACGATGACATCGCAAAATTAGACTGCGCGGAAAGATTATCCGAACTTTTAACCGCAATCGTTGCTCTCTACAAAGGGAGGAAAAATGAAAAAATCACAGATGAAAAATAAACGAATCGGCTTTTTAGATTTTGATTATGTCACGAAAAAGACTGTAGGCGGGGGTTAAACCCCTTCTACAACGGCATTTCCTCTTAGGCGTTCTCGAACTGCCTCCCATGGGATACAGTCTATATCGCCTTTGTCAACTTCCCCAACTCGTTTCTGTATCTCTTCTTGCCAAGCAACTTCGACATCTAAATCTGTTGCCGCATCCAAACTTGCGATAAGCTGTTCTGCGATAACAGCACGGTCCTTTGGCGGTGCTTGTAAAGCCTGCGCCACTATTTTCTCAACAACTTTGTTCATCTTACCCTCCATTTGCAAATTTTTATTGGCCTAACAATATTATTATGCCTCCATTGTGATTTTACCATAATCACTACAACAAAGTAAATATTTGCAAATTATTCTATTCCTGCCCTTCTCAATTCCCTCTATGCCCATAATATCCTCCGGTTTTTTATTATCTTTCCCTGCGGCTATGCCAAATTTTGACTGTTTTGTCGGCGCTGCCGGATGCGATGTATTTGCCGTCGTGCGAAAACGAAACTGCAAACACGGCTCCGGCATGGCCTTCAAGCGTTCTTATTAGAAAGTCCATAAGTCCTCCTTCGTGTCATTTCGGAATGACAGAAATGATGCTTTTTGATTTTAAAACGCCTTTAGGCGGAGGCCGTCTTCCGATGCACCACGGATAATTGTCGTTTCGGCAAATTTTTCAAGCGCTTTATCGTATTGTCCATCCGCGAAATTATACGCATTATCGATAACCTCTTTAAATACCATTTCAGTGTATCCAGTTCCGCCTTTGCTATCGACACCTTGTGCTTCAGAATGGATAGTTCGCAATAATGATCTAACTGATCCCGAGTATGAGGCTTCGGCGTTCTGGATAGCATTTCCCCATATTCCTCGCACTCCCTTTCTATCTTTTCCCGATTTTTCAACTATTGATCTCGGCATTAGTAATGTCCTATTTTTGTCCTCGGAAAATGCGGACATTACTTTTACAGTCACCAATAATTATGGGGGCAAAGCCCGGTCTCGTGCTTTTTATTGACATCGTCTCCCTGGTCAATGAGCCGTTTGATTTTATCAGCGGAATTCCTCCAGGCGGCCGTCATCAGCTTTGAATGTGTTTGAGTCATTCTGTCGCTCCGTGCTCTTTGAGGCATTTTACTATTTTTGTGCGGTCATTCTTCACCGCCCGCATAAGCGCCGTTGTGTCATCTTTTGATTTCGCATTGACATCGGCGCCCGCTTTTATGAGCGCGGATATTATTTCTGTGTGGCCATTCTGCGACGCATACATAAGCACCGTCACGCCATGTTCATCTTTCGCATTGACATCTGTTCCAGCTTCTATGAGCGCGGATACTGTTTCTGTGTGGCCCCACTGCGACGCAAACATAAGCGCCATCTGGCCATCTCCATCTTTCGCATTAACATCGGCTCCCACTCTTATGAGCGCGGATACTGTTTCTGCATGGCCATTCAGCGACGCCACCATAAGTGCCGTCTTGCCATATTCATATCTCGCATTGACATCAGCGCCCGCTTTTATGAGCGCGGGTACTGTTTCCGCGCGGCCATTCTGCGACGCACACATAAGCGCCGTCTTGCCATCTTCATCTTTCGCATTAACATCAGCGCCCGCCTCTATGAGCGCGGATGCTGTTTCTGTGTGGGCATCCTGTGCCGCCCACATAAGCGCCGTCATGCCTATATCATCCTTCGCATTAACATCAGCGCCCGCTTCTATGAGCGCGGATACTGTTTCTGTGCGGTCATTCAGCGACGCCGACATAAGCGCCGTCTCGCCGGATTCATTTCTCGCATTAACATCAGCGCCCGCCTCTATGAGCGTGGATACTGTTTCTGTGTGGCCATCCTGTGCCGCCCACATAAGCGCCATTGTGCCATCTTTCGATTTCGCATTAACATCAGCGCCGGCTTCTATGAGCGCGGATACTGTTTCTGTGTGACCACAACACGACGCCCACATAAGCGCCGTCTTGCCTATATCATCCTTTGCATTAACATCGGCTCCCGCCTCTATGAGCATGGGTACTGTTTCTGCGCAACCACTAAAAAACGACGCCGACATAAGCGCCGTCATGCCTATATAACCCTTCGCATTAACATCAGCGCCCTGATCAACGAGCTGTTTGACTTCATCAGCGGAATTCTTCCATGCGGCCGTCATCAGCTTTGAATGTGTTTGAGTCATTCTGTCGCTCCGTGCTCTTTGAGGCGTTTTACTGTTTCTGTGCGTCCATTCATCGCCGCCGATTTATTCCCCCTGCGGCTTCTTTCGCCAATCTGCGTATGTTGACAATTAAATAACTGCAAATAATAATTCCAATGACTCCGGGGACAATTATAATGCCAATGACTCCGGGGACAATTAGTCCAACCCCAATTCCTAATAAATTTAGCGCTATAAGAATATAGAAAACAACCTGCAAGACAATCCCGCCGGCACGCAGTTCGTCCTCAAGAGTAAATGCCTTACCGAGAATAATCACCGCTAAAACACCGTTAATAATACCCAAAGGACTTCCTTCTAAGATTGTCACCACACTGCTCAATCCTGAAATTAATCCCGCAATAATTAAATAGGCTTTCAACGAACCAACACTTTCTTTCATAATTTCCTCCAATACTTCCGAGTCGCAGTGATTCTATCCATTTACACTGCCACCAATATAGACGCCATCCCGCCGGAAATCTTTCAGATGGAAATAACAATCTTTAGGCGAAGGCCGTCTTCCGATGCACCAGGGATAATTGGCGCTTCGGCAAATTCTTTAACTTGGCCTGGATTATTCATACTGTGAGCATTTACAATATAAAATGTGTGCTGGACATGTAGTGCGAGGTTTTAATCCGCCTCAGGCGGACGACCTTAAAAGGTCGCACTATGTTATGAATATGAATAATGCGGGCTAACGATTGAGCTCACCTGCCCAAAACCCAAGCAGGTAAACTGTGAATAAACCGCAAACTTTGATAGCAGTATAACCTACCAGAAAACTACGGCGTGTTTTGGGTCAGGTGCAGCGACTGGTTAGCCCATTTCTTTGAGCATTCGTTCATATTGGTCATGAGTACCGATCCAAACCCAAATGTAGTCTTTACCATCCTCAACGGCAAGTGCCCTGTAATTGATTCCAGCTCTAACTGACCAAAACTTGCCAACCTTTTTGAAATGGGGGGAAGGATGCCAAGGATTCGTTTTTAGTAGCTGGAAATTCTTTTTTGATATTTTCTGAACAGGCTCTGGAAGTTTCTCAAAGCATTTCCAGAAACGATTTGTTGTCCGATACATCTATAGTTCCTTGAGCTGTCCTTTACTTTTTTCATCGAGAGCTTCTTCGATTAGAAAGTCCAACTTTCCTGATTCCGAGTTCATCTCGATTTGTTCATCCCATTTCTGCCAGTCCTTTTCCGAAAACCACTGTCTCAATTGGACAAAGTCCTTCTCAGGAAGTTCTTCTATGGCTGTTTTGATTTCAGTTACTGTTGACATTAAAATCTCCTTTCTAATTCATTCAGTATTCATTCCGGGGCTAACAATATTATTATGCCTCCATTGTAATTTTACCATAATCACTGCAACAAAGTAAATATTTGCAAATTATTCAGGTACGAATACATAGCGAGTCCACCCTATTCCTGCCCTTCTCAATTCTCTCTAATGCCCATAATATCCTCCGGTTTTTTATTATCTTAACCCGCATTATTCATATTCACAATGTAGTGCGACCTTTTAAGGTCGCTTTACCGTCAGCGAGGTTAAAACCTCGCACTACATGCCCAACACACATTTTATATTGTAAATGCTCACAGTATGAATAATCCAGGTTAATGCAAAAGGCAAAGGCGGCAAAACAAGGAGGAAGGATGTGTAATGAAAATAGGGGAGTGGGTGAGATGAAGAATAAAAAAGGGCGGCAAGAAGAACTCCGTCGATTATCCATAGAAAGGATGTCATTTGATATTTATAGGACGATACAGAATGGAATAAGCTATGTTGAATTTAATGAAGACGAACTTGCCAGTTGGCCAATAAATACAGACGAGCAAAGGGATAAAATATTAGGGATATCGCGTATTTTTGCGGAAGTTATTTTTAAGGTGTTGGATAAAGCGGAAATGATTACTCCGGCTGAGATTTCAGATGATTATATTGGTTTTATGCTGACTTTATTGGATAAGATGAGCGATTTGTTAGATAAGTTTATAAAAAACTTAACAATATCACAAAGTTTTATTGAGGGCTGTGATATAAAATCTATTAAGGAAATGAGTCCTGCACAGTTGATTTCTACGCAGTCAAATTGTGAAGAAATTTTTACTACTGATTTTATAAATGCTGACAAAAAACATCAAATATCGTTTTTGGCGGCATTTTTTGTGTCGTCTGTGAGTTATAGATATGACCAATATAAGCAGGATGTTTTGGCAATGGAAAAGGGGGCGTAATGGGCGAAATTAGCACAAATTGGTATGGTCTGAATGGAATTAAAACCCCTCCCACAGTCTGATATTTGGAGGCGTGTGTAAAGGAATATGAAAAAAAAGTCAATGAATATAGCAGAGCTGTTGAAAAATCAGGAAAAGATAGAAAGAGATTACGAGGAATATAGGGAAATGCTATCCAGAACGCCGAAGCCTCACACTCGGGATCAGTTAGATCATTATTGCGAAATATCCATTCTGAAGCACGAGGCGTCGATAGCGGAGGCGAAACTGGATACACTGAAATGGTATTTAA
>Ga0210049_1004086_pt1 | contig 12926 bp, 12 predicted proteins | sample CryGeyCG2014_300_2_FD_183964 | JGI IMG/M metagenome (GOLD analysis project Ga0210049, IMG submission 183964) | Groundwater microbial communities from aquifer - Crystal Geyser CG06_land_8/20/14_3.00 (SPAdes) (version 2) | ecosystem: Environmental > Aquatic > Deep subsurface > Groundwater | place...
ACTCATCTCAACATCGGCGGCATAAGCACCTATACGGTGAACCTTGCAAAGGCGCTGAAAAACAAAGGCCACGAAGTATATGTTGCTTCAAGCGGAGGCATGCTTGTGCCTGATCTGAGGCATGCCGGCATTTCTCATGTATATGTAGATATTTTCACAAAAACTGAATTAAGCCCGAAAGTTTTCAAAGCCATTTTTGAGATTTCAAAAATAGTCAAAACCCTTGGCGTAGACGTTGTGCATAGCCAGACAAGGATTGCTCAGGCAGCTGGTTTTTTTGTATCAAAATTATGTAATATCCCGTTAGTTACCACATGCCACGGATTTTTTCATAAAAATATAGGAAGAACGGTATTGCCTTCGTGGGGGGACAGGGTAATTGCCATAAGCGACGCGGTAAAAGAAAACCTCATAAATTATTTTGGCGTGGATAAAGACAGGATTTCCATGATATATAACGGAGTAGATGTGGATAGATTTCTTAAGGATTTCTCAAAAGAGGAAAGGGATAATCTTAAAGATAGTTTCGGAATTAAGAAAGATTATAGCGTCATAGGAATGATATCCAGATTTACTCCTGACAAGGGGCATGATACGCTTTTATACGGCCTTCGCGAGATATTGAAAGAAAAACCCAATGTGCAGCTTGCGCTTGTGGGAGAGGGGGATAAAAAACGAGATATAGCGAATCTCAGCCAGCGGCTTAATATCTCGGACAACGTTTTATTTATTAAACCGCAGTTAAACACCGTAGATGTGTTAGCTGTAATGGATGTTTTTATGTTTACACCTGCCAGGCGCGAAGGCCTGGGCCTCGTGGTCCTGGAGGCGCTTGCTTCCGGTAAGCCGGTGGTGGCGACAGATATAGGCGGGATATCAAGCATTATTGAGAATAATGTGAATGGTTTTCTGGTAAAGCCGTCTGAGCCCAAACTTCTGGCAGGGCCTGTTTTAAGATTATTAAATGATAAAGCGCTTTACGCAAGGATGGCGGCCTCGGGAAGAGAAGTTGTTATAAGAAAGTTTTCTATAAATGAGATGGCGGATAAGACAGAAAAAGTTTATATGGAGGTTATATGAGATTTCGGGCGGCGAAAAAAAATATTATTATAGCTATTGTTTTAATCGCTGCATTGGCGGTAATTTTATACGCTAAGGCGCAGTATGTCGTGCCTATCGTAATGTATCATAAGATAGACGGAAACAGCGCGGTATCAAGACTGAGCGTTTCTCCTGAAAGCTTCAAGGCGCAGATGGTTTTCTTGAAAAGGCACAGATATAATGTTGTTAGATTGAAAGATCTTTCGGAAATGGTAAGAGAAAATAAGCTGCCTTCAAAAACAATAGCCGTTACTTTTGATGACGGTTATGAGGATAATTACGTGAATGCGTACCCTGTTTTAAAGGGGCTTGGCCTGCCGGCCACGATTTTTATAATCCCCGCCATGATAGGCAATGATGGTTATTTGACATGGGATCAGGTTGTGGAGATGTCCGAAAGCGGCATCATAACTATAGGGAGTCATTCGCTAAGCCATTCGTGGCTTCCCAGCCTGGCTGTTCAGGAATTAGACAGGGAGATAATAGATTCCAAACGCTCGATCGAAAGCCATATTGGAAAAGATGTGGATACTTTCAGCTATCCGCTGGGCGCGTTCAATGAAAACGCAAGAGAAAAAGTTATCAAGGCGGGATATAAAATAGCGGTCGCGACAAATCCAGGGAAAAAATATCCAAAACACGATTTATTTGCCATGAAGCGGCTCAGGATATCAAGCACTTCGGATAATTTGTTTGTATTCTGGTTTGAAATAACGGGATTTTATACCTGGATCAAGGAGCACAGGGACAAGGATTAAAATAAGTTGACACTCTGGCATTGTCAGAGTGTCAACTTATGGTCAGGATAGGATATGAAAAGAATACTTATCGTAAATGTCAATTGGCTGGGAGATACGCTTTTTGCAACGCCTTTTATAAGGGCTGTGAGGGAAAAGTATCCAGGGGCATATATCGCAATCCTTACGCATCCCAGATGTTACAAGATGCTGGAAGGAAATCCGAATATAGATGAAATCATAATTTATGACGAGAAAAAACAGCACAGGAACCTTCTGGGAAAGTTTTCAATAGCATCTTATATTAGATCAAAAAAATTTGACGCGGCCTTTATATTGAAAAAATCTTTAAGCAGGACTCTTTTATTGCTATTTTCAAAAATACCGAGAAGGATAGGATACGGGTCCAAGAGGGCAGGATTTTTATTGACTGAAAAAGCCGGGATACCTGATAAAAAGTTACACAAGGTGGAGTATTTTTTAAACCTCGCGAAGGCAGCCGGCATAGAAACCAAAAATAAAAATTATGAAATTTTAATTTCCGATAATGATACAAAAGAAGGAGAAAAGATTTTAAACGACGCTGGAATAAAAGATAAAGGGTTTATAGCGCTTAACGCGGGGGGAAACTGGGATCTTAAAAGATGGCCTGCTGAAAATTTCGCAGAATTAGGGGATAAGATATTTGAAAAATTAGGCTCGGCTATTATTCTGACAGGCGCGGAAAAAGATATTGTCCTCGCTGAAAATATAGCCGGTTTAATGAAACATAGGCCTTTAATACTATGCGGGAAGACTACTTTAAAAACTCTGGGGGCTATTTTTAAAAAAGCAATATGCGTCATTTCAAATGATTCAGGCCCAATGCATCTTGCGGTAGCGGCCGGGACGAGGGTGGTGGCGATATTCGGTCCGACCTCGCCTGAATTGACAGGCCCATACGGGGATGGGAGGTATATAGTTTTACGTAAAGATACAGGCTGCAAGATACCCTGTTATGATCTTAAGTGTAAAGATAACAGATGCATGAAGGCGGTTACCGCGGAAGATGTATTGGGGGCACTTTATGAAATTATCAAACATCCATAAAATTCTTTTTATCACTCTTTCAAATATAGGTGATGTGATTTTGACATTGCCTGTATTGTCTGCATTGAAAGATAATTTTCCGGATGCCTGCATAGATATTGTAGTAGGGCCGAGGCCTGAGCAGGTTTTTAGAAAAGACCCAAGGGTTAACACTATTTTTATTTACAATAAACACGCGGGACTGAGAGATAAAATGGAATTCATAAAAAGGCTTAAGGCCGAGAGATATGACTTAGCAATTGATATGAAGACAAGCCTTTTGCCGGTCTTGATCGCGGCAAAAAACAGGACAGGGTTATTTCCCATGCCTAAATCAAAAATAAAACATAGGAGATTGATGCATTTGGAGAGCTTGGGGCCTTTTGGAATAAATTACAGGGAACAAAAAAATATTTATATAGATGATGAATCCAGAAATGAGATAGATAGGGTGCTGAGAGACAGTAAGGTAAAGGATACGGATATGCTTATAGGAGTCAGCCCTGGAAGCAGAAGCCATCTGAAACAGTGGAAAAAACAGGGTTTTATAGATGTTATAAGCAATATCATAAAGAATCCGCAGTATAAAGTTGTTTTAATAGGCGATTCAAACGAGGCCGGATTTTCAAGAGAGATTGCGAACGCGGTAAATCAACAGGATTGTCTTATTGATTTAACGGGCAAGACAAGTTTAAATGAACTTTTCGCGCTTATAGAAAGATTTAATCTGCTTTTAACATGCGATAGCGCAGGTATGCACATAGCGTCCGATCTCGGGGTAAAGGTTGTGGCGATATTCGGACCGACCGATCCCGAAGAATACGGCCCGAAAGGAGATAAAGATATAGTAATACGCAGAACCCTTAAATGTTCGCCGTGCAAAAAAGCGCAGTGTAAATTTGGAACGCATGAGTGCATGTATTCTATCAGCTCGGAGGAAGTTTTAGCGGCGGTGAATAAACTAATATGAACATATCCAATGTAAAACGAATACTTATTACGAGGACTGACAGGATGGGCGATGTGGTGCTGTCATTGCCCGCGATAAGGGCTGTAAGAAAGGCGTTCCCCGGCGCGTATATCGCGGTTATGGTTCAGCCGAGAATGGACGATTTATTGAAAGGAAACCCGCATATTGACGAGGTAATAGTATATGATAAGAATAAAAAACAAAAAGGGATTTTTAATAATATCAGTTTTATAAGACAGCTCAGGTCAAAGAGATTTGACACGGCCTTGATCCTCCATACTACAAAGAGGATAAATCTCATTTGTTTTTTGACAGGGATTCCGAAAAGGATAGGGTACGCAAGAGGCAAAGCTGATTTTCTCCTTACGGATAAAATAGCCTATACGAAAAAATTAGGTGAAAAGCATGAAGCTGAGTATTCATTGGACATATTGCGGTATCTTGGGATAGAGCCTGAATTTTTGTTGCCTTTTATATATGTCCAGAGAGATGATGAGAAAAAAGCGGATATCCTGCTTAAAAGCCTGGATATCGGAAGAGGAGAGAAATTCGTGGTTCTTCATCCTGGAGCCAGCTGTGTGTCGAAAATGTGGCCTCTGGAAAATTTCGCGAAAACAGGAGACATGCTGATAGAAGATTTAAAGATAAAAGTCATGATTAACTTAGCGCCTGATCAGGCCGCGCTTGGAGAAAAGGTAAGAGGAATGATGAACAATAAGCCGGTTTTTTTCTGTGCCCCGGCTACTCTCGGAGTATTAGCCGCGTTATTCAAAAAAGCGAGCTTAGTCATTTCCAATGATTCAGGCCCTGTACACGTCGCCTCAGGCGTTGGAACGCCTGTTATCTCCATATTCGGCAGAAATCAGAAAGGCCTTAGTCCTGTAAGATGGAGGCCTCTCGGAGACAAGGCCATAGCCATACATAAGGATGTTGGCTGTACAGATTGCCTTGCTCATGACTGCAAAAAAGATTTTTTGTGCCTCAGGGAGATAACCGTAGAGGAGGTATTTGAAGAAGCGAAGGAATTATTAAAGTAAGGTTATCTGACGTTGTCAGAGGTTGTCAGAAGTTATCTGAGGTTGCTGCAACCTCAGATAACCTTAGATAACATCAGATAACTTCAGACAACATTATGTATCCTGCTATTCTAACATAGGAGATTTATGAAACTAAGAAAGCTAAGTATATTAGTTATTGTTATCTTCATCTCAGGCTGCGGGATTACATCGAGCTACAAGATTAAAGAAAAAAAACCAGAGGAAATCAAGATAACAGCCCCTAAGCCTAAACTGCGAGTTGGAGAAAAACTTACCTATAAAGCGGAATGGATGGGGATGGACGTTGGATTTGCGGTTTTATCTGTAGATGAAATCATGGAATTAAACGGCCGCGAGGTCTATCATATAAGCGCAAAGGCAGAAACAATTTCTTTTGCGGCAAAGCTTTTTCCGGTAGAAGACGAGATATTCACATATCTGGACACAAAAGAGCTCTATCCTATAAGATTTGATAAGAAACAGAAAGAAGGCAAGAAACAGAAAGATGAATACGTGGACTTTGATCAGGAAAAAGGGAAGGCATTTTATACTTCAAGGATTACAAATGAAAAAAAAGAATTCAATGTGCCGAAAGGCGTGCAGGACCCGGTAAGCTGTATTTATTATTTCAGATTGAGCAGTATCAAAGAAGGCGAATCTCTTTTTGCCAATGTCCATCTGAATGACAAGAACTGGTTTCTGGAAACCCGAATTGCAAATAGGGGTATTGTAAAAATCAAAGGCCTGGGCAAATATCAGGCATTTATGGCAGAACCTATGTCCCGGTTTCAGGGAGAACTGAACAAAAATGCAAAGGTCAGCATATGGTTTTCAATAGACGAGGAACGTATACCTCTTCTTATAGTAGTAAAAAGCAGTATCCCGCTGGTCGGAACCGTAACAATAACGCTTCAAAAGATAGAATAGCGCGGGGTAACTTTGCAGATTTGTAACAGTTCAGTTGTAGAAGAACTCTGACGGGACGCATTGTTTGGAGCAGCGAAGCGAGCTTCAGCGGGCTTCGCGTAGATAAGCTTTGGCGCGGAGCTTCCTTCGGCTTGGTTCGGCTGCGCTCACCACAAGCCGCTCAGGACAGGCCGCTCCGCTGCTCCAGTATTGCTTATAGAGCTGAACTATTACGCAGATTTTTGTTGACAAATAGCACTCTAAGTGTTAGAGTGCTAAGTTGTTCAAGAGATGCGTGAGGTGCATTATGAAACACGTTGACATTGAATCGAGGCGTAAAAGCATATTAGGCGCGATAGTTGAATCTTATGTGGGTACTGCTACGCCTGTGGGCTCCAGGGCTATCTCGCAGAGATTCAGATACACTATAAGCCCCGCAACTATACGCAATGTAATGGCTGACCTGGAAGAAATGGAATTAATCATGCACCCGCATACGTCTGCGGGAAGAGTTCCTACTGATAAAGGTTACAGGTTCTACGTAGATTCTTTATTAGAACCTAAGCATCTTACAAGAGAAGAAGAATCCATTATAAATAAACTCATACACCATTCAGGCAATGATATTGAATATGTAATGCAAAATACCTCAAAAGCCATAAGTATTATAACCAATGTCGCGGGCATGATCCTTACGCCCAGGCTCAAGAGAAGCATCTTCAAGCACATAGAACTTTTTAATATAGACGATTCCAGGATACTCGCGGTCATTGTCACGACCTCAGGTTTCATAAAAAATTCAATCATGGATTTTGAAGAATGCGTTACAAGACAGGAACTTACGCGCATAACGGAATTTTTAAATAGCGAACTGGAAGGTGTGTCGCTGGGGGAGATAAAATCGTACCTCACGCGTAAACTCCTTGAAAGAAGAGATTCGTTTTACACATTTTTAAAGAGGGCATTCGATATATTATCAGTCCCAGGTTTATTCAGGGCAGATGACCACTTGCATTTTGAAGGCGCGGCGTGTATAATGTCCCATCCTGAGTTCATCGACGTCCGCAAGGCAGGATTATTTTTAAAGGCGTGCGAAGATAAGAAAGACCTGGTGAATCTCTTGAACGAAGATATGGAGCTGGAAGGCATAAAGATCCACATAGGAAAAGAAAATATTGATAGCGAGATGCAGGATTACTCTATAATTACCTGCAACTATAAGATAAATGGTACGACAGTAGGCGCAATGGCAGCAATAGGCCCTACCAGGATGGAATATGGAAAGGTAATGTCGGTTTTGAAGTATATCTCGCACGAACTCGGAAAGGAATTAGAAAGCCTTGGCTGAACATAAACACGATTACGAACAGGAACCCAAAGATACAAGAAAGAACAAGATGCTTCTGACTGCCGAAGAATTCGAGGCCCTGGAAGATAAAGCGAAAAAGTCTGACGAGTATTTTGACAGGCTTTTGAGGCTCCAGGCGGACTTTGACAATTATAAAAAGCGGCTGGAGAAGGACAAGATAGAATTCATAAAATTCGCCAACGAGGAAATTATCGCGGAAATCTTAAAGATAATAGATGATTTCGAAAGGGCCGTAGAGGCAGGCAAGACCAAGCGCGATTTTGACGTGCTATATAAAGGTATAGAAATGATCCATAAGGATTTTAAGGAATTCCTGAAACAAAAAGGCCTTAAGGAAATAGAGGCTCAGGGCAAGCCTTTCAATCCTAATGAACACGAGGCAATGATGCAGGAAGAGACAGACGCTCATCCCGAAGATTATGTGGTAGAAGAATTTCAAAAGGGATATACCTTTAACGGCCGCGTCATAAGGCCGGCAAAGGTAAAAGTGGCAAAACGACCGAAGGGAGCCCCGCGAAGTCTCGAGCATAGCGAGGGGAGCGAAGCCGAGGGGAAGCCAGGTAAAGAATAGGTCCCTCGTTCGCCACCTTTGGTGGCGGGCCTCGGGATCAAATTTTGTTTCACAAAATTTGGGAGGTGTATTATGGCAAAAGTTATCGGAATAGATTTAGGGACATCTAACTCAGCTGCGTCGGTAATGGAAGGCGGCAGGCCTACCATAATCCCGAGCGCGGAAGGCGCAGGCGTGGCCAGCGGAAAGGCTTTTCCGTCTTACGTGGCATTTACCAAAGACGGCCAGAAGCTCGTAGGCGAGCCTGCCAGGCGTCAGGCAGCCATGAATCCGGAAGGCACTATTTACGCCGCCAAAAGAAAAATGGGCACTGACCATAAATTCAAGGTATATGGCAGTGAATACACGCCTCAGCAGATCTCCGCGTTTATCCTGCAGAAAATAAAACAGGACGCGGAGGATTATTTAGGAGATAAGGTAGAAGGCGTTGTCATCACGTGCCCTGCTTATTTCAATGACAACCAGCGCCAGGCTACAAAAGATGCCGGCGAGATTGCTGGCTTAAAGGTTTTAAGGATTATTAATGAACCTACTGCCGCGTGCCTTGCTTACGGCCTGGATAAAGCGGAAAATGATTTAAAGATAATGGTCTTTGACCTGGGCGGCGGGACACTGGACGTTACTATTATGGATATGTGGTATAACAAAGAGCACAAGGCCAGTGGTTTTGAAGTAAAATCTACGAGTGGCGATACTCAGCTTGGCGGCACAGACATGGATATTGTGCTTATAGATTATATTACCAGCCAGTTTAAAAAAGAAACAGGCATAGATTTAAAGAAAGACAAAATGGCAATGCAGCGTATAAGAGAAGCTGCTGAAAAAGCAAAAGTAGAGCTTTCAAGCACCGTGCAGACAGATTTAAATCTGCCTTTCATAACCGCGGATGCTTCAGGCCCTAAACATCTTACGATGTCTTTATCAAGGGCAAAGCTTGAAGGCCTCGTGAAGCCTATTGTTGACAGGTGCAAACAGCCTATAGAACAGGCAGTGAAGGATTCAGGCATTTCCACTAAGGATATTGACAGGATTATTATGGTCGGCGGGCCTACCAGGATGCCTATAGTGCAGAAATTCCTGGAAGATTACGTGGGCAAAAAGATTGAACGCGGCGTGGATCCTATGGAATGCGTTGCGCTTGGCGCGGCAATCCAGGCGTCTATTATAAAAGGAGACACAAAAGAGGTCCTTCTTTTAGACGTGACCCCGCTTTCTCTGGGTATAGAGACGCTCGGAGGAGTATGTACGACTCTCATAGAGCGTAATACCACTATTCCCACTAAAAAGAGTCAGGTGTTTTCAACCGCGGCTGACAATCAGACAGCGGTTACCATCAGGGTTCTTCAGGGTGAGCGCAAGATGGCCAATGACAATACAGAACTTGGAAGGTTTGACCTTGTCGGGATTCCTTCCGCGCCAAGGGGAGTGCCGCAGATAGAAGTGAGTTTTGATATCGATAAAGACGGCATTGTGCATGTCAGCGCCAAAGATCTCGGCACAGGCAAAGAGCAGTCCATTAAAATCACTGCTTCTACCAAGCTCTCGAAAGACGAGATAGACAGGATGGTGAAACAGGCTGAGCAGTTTGCCGATGAGGATAAGAAGAAGAAAGAAGAAGTCGAGATAAAGAATCAGGCGGATACCCTTGCTTATTCTGTTGAAAAGTCTTTAAAAGACTTTGGCGATAAAGTAAGCCAGGATGACAGGCTTGATATCGAAAGAAAACTCTCTGACCTTAAAGAGGTTTTAAAAGGTACTGATATCGATAAAATTAAAAAATCAATGGAAGAACTTACTCAAGCCGCGCATAAATTAGCCGAAGAAGTATACAAAGCTGCCCAGGCAAAGCAAGGCCCCAAAGGTCAGCCGGGCTCAGGAGACGCGGGCGCAGCAGGCCCAGGGCCTTCTGATGCGGGTTCCGGCGAAGAGCCTAAGAAAAAAGGCGGCGATAAAGGCGGCGAAGACGTCATCGACGCTGAATTCAAAGAGAAGTAATTAAACAAGCATAACTTACTCAAGCGTAGTTAACATAACAATGTTACACTCTGACAATGTCAGAGTGTAACATTTGAGGAATAGAGGGGATGACAACAAAACGGGATTATTACGAGATATTGGGCGTACAGAAAGGCGCCAGGCCGGATGATTTAAAAAAGGCATACAGGAATCTCGCGCTTAAATATCACCCTGACCGCGTCACCCCTGATAAGAAAAAAGAAGCTGAGGAAAGATTCAAGGAAATTTCAGAGGCGTACGCAGTGCTTTCAGATCCTCAAAAGAGAAGCCAGTATGACCAGTTCGGCCACGCGGGCATTGATTCCAAATATTCGTCCGATGACATCTTCAGAAACGCTGATTTTTCAAGCATCTTTGAAGACTTGGGTGTCGGCGGGGATATGTTTGAGGAGATCCTTGGCAGTTTTGGAATGTTTGGAGGCGGCTCCCACAGGCGAAGCCGCGGCTCAGGAAGAGGGAGGGATCTTGAATTTGAATTGGGAATCTCTTTTGAAGAAGCCGCGTTTGGGTCTAAAAAAACTATAAATATTCCAAGGAATGTAATATGTGATGCCTGCTCTGGTTCCGGCGCCAGGCCGGGCACTAAGAAAATAAACTGCCCTGCCTGTAACGGCAGGGGCCAGGTTTTATATTCGGCAGGTTTTATAAATGTTTCCCAGACCTGCCCTAAATGCAGGGGCGAGGGCTCTATCATAAAAAGCCCGTGTTCCAAATGCGACGGAGCCGGTAAGGTCAGAAGCACTCAAAAGATAGAGGTAACTATCCCCGCAGGCGTTGACACAGGTTCGCGCCTCAGGGTCCAAGGCGAAGGGGATTTCGGCTCAAGAGGCGGTTCTTCGGGAGATCTTTATATTTATATAAACGTAAAAGAACATCCTATATTCCAAAAGCATGGTTATGATATAATTTGCGAAATCCCTATTAGTTTTCCGCTGGCCTCTCTGGGTGGAGAAGTGGAAGTCCCTACCCTTATGGGCAATGTAATGATGCGGATTCCGGAAGGCACTCAGTCAGGCAGGATATTCCGCCTTAGCGGAAAGGGCGTAAAAAATCTCAGGGGCTACGGAACAGGCGACCAGATGGTAAAAGTGGTAGTGGAAACGCCCACGCGCCTAAATTCAGAACAAAAGAGCCTTTTAAGAGAATTTGAAAAATCCTGCAACGGAAGCGTTAATCCTTTGTCGCAGTCATTTATGGACAAGGTAAAAAGGTTGTTTAAGAAATAAAAGTTTCGGAGTAGCGAAGCGAAGCTTCGCGTAATAAGGAGATAATATGCCGATTTATGAATACGAATGCGCGAAATGCAAAAAAATATTTGAAATATCCCAGGGCATAAAGGATAAGCCGCTCACTGCCTGCCCTGACAAAAAATGCAAAGGCGAGGTAAAAAGGCTTATAGGCATGGGTGTGGGTTTTATATTTAAAGGCCCTGGGTTTTACGCCACTGACAACAGGAGTCCCGGCTATAAAGAAAAGGCAAAGAAAGAGAATCCTTCCAACCCGTGCCTATCATGCAAGGAGGGATGCAGGCATTGATAAAAAGATTCCTTAAATACTGGCTGCCTTTATACGTTTACGCCGGCATTATATTTTATTTCTCAAGCATGCCCAAGCCTTTGCTTGATATCTCCATACCTTATTTTGACAAGTTCCTGCATTTAATTGAATACGCTGTTTTTGGCATTCTCATGGGCCGGGCTTTTAAAAGTTCCCCGCGGGAGGTTTTGTATAAAAATTTTAAAATATTAGCTGTCCTGGCGGTTGCGGCTTATGGGGCGTCGGATGAATTACACCAGCTTTTTGTATCGTGCAGGTCCTGTGATATTTTTGACCTGATAGCGGACATTGCCGGCGGAACAACAGGGGTTATTTTTTATGGCAGATATCATTGCTTTTAAAGGCATCCGTTATAATCGGGAAAAGATAAAAGATTTTTCAAAAGTAGTCGCCCCGCCTTATGACGTGATTTCCAAAGAAGAACAGGAAAGCCTTTATAAAATGAATAGATATAATATCGTCCGCATACTGCTTGGAAAAGACCTGCCCAGCGACAATGAAAAGGACAATAAGTACGGCCGCGCGGGCAGATACCTTAAAGATTGGCAGAAAAAAGGAGTCTTCAAAAGAGATGAAACCCCCTGCATATACATAAACCTGCAGGAATTCAAACTTGACGGAAAGCAAAAAAGAAGAATCGGCTTTATCGCGCTTCTGAAACTCGAAGAATTCGACACGGAAAAATCTTTCGTATATCCTCACGAGGATACCCTGGCCGCCCCGAAGGAAGACAGGGCTAAGCTTATCCATGCCATTGAGGCGAATCTCGGCCCTGTATTCGCGATATTCGAGGATAAAGACAGGGCTATTTCCGCAGTCATCAGGGATCAAATGATTGCCGAGCCGTTAATAAATATAATCGACAGCCACGGCGTAAGAAATAAATTCTGGCAGGTCTCTGATAAAAAGATAATCGCCGGGCTCATTGGCCTCATGAAATACAAAAAGATTTTCATTGCTGACGGACACCATAGATATGAAGTAGGGCTGGCTTTCAGTAAATTCAAAAAAGACCCTAAATATGGCTACATCCTCACCTATTTTACAGATCTTCTCGGAGACGGCCTGGTGGTATTGCCGTACCATAGATTGGTAGGAGGGCTGGATAAAGGCGGCCTCGCGGCTTTGGAAACAAATTTTAAGAAAAATTTTATTACAAAACCTATTAAATCCACCAAAGGCCTTAAGGCCTTTCTTGATAAAGCTGGGCCTAGGGAAGCCAGATTCGTGGTTTATACGCGAAAAAAAATCACAGGCCTTATATTCCGGGATAAAAAAGACCTGGACGTCACGATCGCCAAAAACCTCATCATAGGCCCTCTTGGTAAAATTGTTATAGATTTTACGGAAGATTTGGATTATGCTATTAAAGCAATAGGGGACAGGCATGCCTGCCCCCTATTGTCTAAATATGACATGGCTATTTTAGTTAACCCTGTGAAAATCACGGAGATCAGGGATGCCGCGTTCCGCGGAAGCAGGATGCCGCAGAAATCAACGTATTTTTACCCCAAGGTCCTCACGGGCCTTGTGATTAATGTGTTTTAGTTCTCGACTGAGCCCGCGAATTTAGCCAGGATGTCCGCTCGAACAA
>Ga0210049_1004099_pt1 | contig 12907 bp, 13 predicted proteins | sample CryGeyCG2014_300_2_FD_183964 | JGI IMG/M metagenome (GOLD analysis project Ga0210049, IMG submission 183964) | Groundwater microbial communities from aquifer - Crystal Geyser CG06_land_8/20/14_3.00 (SPAdes) (version 2) | ecosystem: Environmental > Aquatic > Deep subsurface > Groundwater | place...
AATCGATAAAGGGAGAGAAGGAGACTGCTAAGTTTAGCAGAATTGTAGATTTGCCTGCAGCCGAGCCAGAGAAGTTTTCAACTAAAGTTGGAACAGGCATGTACAGAGCAGGGGGGAATATTCCACAAGCAAAGTTTTATTTTATGGGAGTTAGAAGAAAATAAAGGTCAACTTTTCTCCACAATTTCAATTCCTCAATTTAGTTGTTTCCGAACCTCTCGCCCTGAACAGCCCTAAATACTTTTGGTTGAATTTAACGATGAATTCTTCTTTAAATCTAGCCTTCCACTCATCCTTACTCAATCCTTCCGTTGGAATATCTATCTCAGAAGTTACGTTGTTTGTAATTATGTCAAACAGAAGTTTTTGTCTCTCTTGTTGATGTTTGCTTAATTCTTTCATTGGTTTTATAAAAACAAATTGTCTTGGGTGTAGTCTTACCCAATTCAGAAAAAACTCTTCAGCCAAGTCGATTAATTTTATAAGGTCTTCTTTGTGAGAAGTTATGCTTGATATTCGCTTGCGGCTTTCTGGGTTTCGAGACACTTCATGCGAAAGCTCGTTTCTTATTGCATTTAGTTTCTTAAAAAGCTCATGAAGCTCTTCTGAAATCTGGCCAGTATTCCAAAGGACCTCCATTATCTTGGGCGCATCAACACTTCTTAGGCTGCCCCTCTTACTAATTACATAAACTACAATATCCTCGGTATATTGAATTGCAAGAGAATACGCCTCAATAAAGTGATGGTGCTCACAACAATACTCTATATAATCCTTCAATTCATGCCTTGCGTATCTAGATAGATCCTTATCTTTTTTTAAAAATCTAGCATCACGGAGAATCTTATACACAAATTCTTTTTTTGTGAGTGATCGGAGTGTTTTCATTTTAACTTTTTCTCAACTTCCGAGTAAAGTTTGGCAAAATCAATCTAATAATCCACCTCACTGAAATCCATCCGACTATCTCTAAAGTTGTATTCAAATAACGCAATCTTTTTAGCTTTCTTTAATCCATTAAACGCTTTTGCTTCTTTTATGGCTCGATTTCTCAAAGTCCATTCTTTAGTAGGCGATAAGTCCTTTCCATACTTTTTAACTACCTCTCTTGCTACAACTATGGGTTGAACGTTAGAGTTATTTGCTCCTGAAATATAGGAATGGGTCCAATCTACATATCTATTTATTTGATAACTAATTATTTCTGGGCGAAGCGGATCGTCTTTCAACTCAATTAATCTAAATACTTTGTTTCCTCTTTGTTCCTCTGCTATAGTGAAAACATCAATTTTCTGCATCCCAACACCACAATAAACCTGGTTTCCCAACCAGACAATGTTCTTTTCTGGGCCGCAGATTTTTTCTAATTCTTGAGAGCCGGCGTTTTCAGTAAAATACGCCTCTAATACATCCTCATACGCTCTATTTTCTCGGTCTCTTTTTATAATCTCTTCTATTAAATCAGGGCAGTTTCTCTTTTGATCAGCGTATTTAAAACTCCCTTTAGAAATTTTAATTTTTTTACTTACTTCGTCCCAAGTATAATGTTCACCGCTACTTGATTTTTTAAGTGTCTTATTATGGTTAGCTATCTTAATCATTTCTATTAATCTTTTTGATTCATCTGGGGTAATTGGAGTGCAACCTCTTATTCCTTTTAGCTTTCTATATATTAAACTCCAAATTACATCTTTCGCGTATACTGGAAGTTTATCTAAAGCGTCCCATTCAGAGATATAATTGGGGTACACCGATAGAGGCTCTATCAGAGTTCTATAAATTAATTTTTTATCGAGCTCTTTTTTAAGGTATTCCGACCCAGAAAAGACTATTGGTTTTCCATCGGCAATCTTAAAAAGGCCATAAAATCCCACTCTTTCTAAGTAAAAAATTACGTTGTCTTCTGAACGTACTCTTCTGATATCTGCTAAGAGACCGAAATGTTCCTTTTTGTCTCCTGCTCCCGTGCCCGCAAATAAATACCGCAGATGGATAGGAAAAGTAGTTTCGTTAACTATAAATATGTGAGTAGTCATATTATTTTTTTTGAAAAAGTAATATGTATTCGTGACGGAAGATGTAAAAACCTCCAACCAATGCTCTATACCGCCATAAATGCTCCTGATTTCGCTTAGCTCTATTATTTACCATATTTTTTATTAAAACACTTTTTAGTATTAGATTGTCTTTACTTATTACCTCCTGCATTATATAAAAACCTAATGGTATCCACTCTGAATTAGTGTATTTATCTCCAATAACAACAGCCAAATAATGTTTTCGCTCTAGCAAATCGAGAAAATTAGAAACAACATCACCGAAAAGTTTTAAAAAATCTTGAACAGACCTTGCATTACTCAAATCTTCAGGTCTATTACTAAACTTAATGATGTCGTGATAGGGAGGGTGCATTATTATTAATTGAACATTCTGTCTACCCTGAGACTTAAGAATTTCCTCAACTTTTTTTCTTGTTTCTTTTTTTGTGCTATCTGCTACTAAAATTTCTGTAAATACCTTCGTACCAAACAGCGATTCCTGGCTGATTCTTTGTTTTGCTAAATCTGCAATTCTAGGTAATAGCTCAATACCTATCCCGTTACGTCCTAAACGCTTGCATTCAATTAGGGTAGTACCACTGCCTAAAAAAGTATCTAAAACTACATCTCCCTTTTTAGTAAATCGCCTCATTAATTGGTTTGGAATTTGGGGAACGAAGTTGCCGTGATAGTCACCTTTGTGGGTACCAGATTTATCACGCTCATCAATTATCCAGAGGCTATCAGTCAAAATGTCTTGATATTCTTTCCAATTTTTCAGATTCAGGTCGTTAATTCTCATCGTTCGGGTTTTATTCGTATATTTTAAGCGTAAATCTTTAAAATTTCTTTGTCAATAGGCAATTTATCTCCCCTTAATTTTACCTCTTCGATGAACTCAGAGCAAGCCACCCCGTAAAATTTTTAACAAACTAACGGGGCAGGCACTTCATAAAGAGGAGCAAATTTGTACCTAAATTACCTCTTGACAAGTATTTATCCTTTTAATATACTTAACCTGTAAGTAAATCCTCATGTGTGGGCTTCCGGATGGTTGCTCGCAAATAGCACATGAGGTTTTACATTTTTAAGGAAATAGCGGGTTTTCTTCGATAATTTTACTTTTTATTAAGTTGTAATAACCTTCATCTCCATACTCATACTTTCTAAAAATCGCCCAACTTACAAAATCAACTACCTGGAGTGCCTTTTCTTCATGAGGTGACCTTATAAGAATCTCTATGCTTGTTTTATGGCGATTTTTAACTTGCTGGTTTAGGTAGTTCTGGAAATTCTGATTGAGGAATTTATTTGTCTCTCTTTTGGAAGCAATAAAATAGACCTTCCCATCTATTTTAATTATTTTTCTTGAATAAATCCGATCAAGCAAAATATTGGTTACATAATTGTAAAGGATTGCTTTTTCGTTCTGAAGTTTGGTATATACTTTCTTCTTATTAAGATAAATGGACATGATAAAACACTCTTTCTCTACCAAACGCCTAAGCAAACGTTGCCGTGTGATGGGTTTTTCTTTCACACAGTGAAGAACTCCAAATCCTCTTTTGTATTTTTTGCTTAGTTCGGAGTGGGTTTTCTTTACTATCTTTTCAATAGGTCTTTTATTTGCAGTAAAAAGACAGGTAATCACAAAAAAATTTGAGGTTTTTCTCTTTGTAAAATCAAATCCAAGATCTCCTGATTCATCTAAAAATAAATAAGCCATCTCCCCCTAATTTTACCCCTTCGACGCGCTCAGGGCAAGCACTTTCTGCTATCCCGTGATATTTTTAAGAATCTCTACCCTTTCTATCTTCCCTTCTGAACTTAAATCAACCGCTACCGCGTCAATTCTTAAAGCCTCCGGTGTTTCCGGATGAAGTAGTTTATAATACTCGCCTGCTTTAATTATGTGTTGGATTTTCCAAGGAGTAATCGCCTCTTCTGGCGGACCAAAAGATTTACTCCAGCGAGTTTTTACTTCAATAAAGACTAAATCATTGTCATTTTGAGCAATAATATCAATTTCTCCAAATTTTGAGCGGAAATTTTGCTCAAGAATCCTATAGCCGTTATTTTTTAATTGTTTTACGGCTAGTTCTTCGCCGAGGCGGCCGAGGCTCTTTTTCCTCATGGGCAAATTTAATTTCCGAAGGTTGATGGCGTAGAAAATAAAGTTTTGCTCGCCGAACCTTGCCCTTCCTGATAACCTTAAGTTTTTCAATCCAAGGAGAATTTAAAGGCCAAATATGTTCTACTCCCACTCCCCCGGCGGCGATTTTTCGAATAGTGAAAGTTCTATTGTCTCCCTCGCCTCGAATTGAAATGACTATTCCTTCAAAAAGTTGAGTTCGGATTTTGTCACCTTCTTGAATTTTTTGATAAACCCTAACTTTGTCGCCAACAGAAAAGGTTGTTTCTCCAAATTTTACCTGATTTGCCATATGGGAAAATTTTATAATAAGAAGAGTAAAGTATCAATAAGTAATTATATCTTCTGGCTAATCTCTTCGAGAGGCAAATTGGTTATTTCGCTGAGATGAGCCAAAACTTCTGGGCTACGCAGAGCAACTCTTTTAACCTCATTAAATATTTGCCGAGCGGTTTCCCTATGCAACCCAAAATTTTCTCCTATCTCCGGAAACTTATACCCCCTAACCCTAAAAAAGAAAATGGTTAAATTTCGACTAATCTTTCCATTTTTATTTTCCTCTTCTAAAATCGTCAACACCCCTTTAGCGCTTCTTAGAGCCTGAGCAATTCTTTTTTTCTTTCCATCGGGATTTTTTTCAAGCTCTCCTTTGAGGGTTTCAACTCTCCACCTAGTATTTTGTAAACGCTCACGACAATAATCTTTATAAGAGATAGTTACGGCCTCAAAGAATTGTGAAAGAGAAACTTGACTGCAAACCCTTTCTTCCAAAAAGCCCTGTTTCTCTCTTAAAACCCTCAATGGTAAAGGCGAGTCATCAAGAGAAATCATTGTTGTTTCTTCCTTGGGAGTTCCACGCCACCCCCCGGTGAGAGCTTGCATATTTCTTGTTATCTCATTTTGAACACTAGAAATGACGGCGCTGGTGGGGTTTGGGTTTTCTCTTTTTTCGTACCTTCTCCTCGCCTTCCATAAGCCAGTCATCCCCACGCAGATTCTCTCAGAAAAGCTTGGGCCAACAGGTATAGGATTCTTCGACCTCCCTGCCATCTTAACAACTAACCAGAGATATGCTTTGAGTAAATTGGCAAAAGCGACTTCCTCATTTCCTTTTGCTAAAAGAAGCTCATGTCTCTCTTCTTTACTAAGATTAGGAGTGGCCTTTTCTGGAGGAAAGGGCAGAATAATCTCCTCTCCTCGAACACACCTTGGTTTGAGTTCTACTCTCTCCATTTTTCTTAATAAAAAACACCCTAAAGCGGGTGTTTTAAATTTTACCTTAAAAAGATTAAAAAATTTTCAGCCAATTTATTTTTTCTGTCCATTTTTCACCTCGGCTAAAAGGTAAATATTGTTCTGTAATTTCAAACTATCATCATTTTCACGGGTTGTCAAGTATTAATTTTTCTATGTAAAAACTATTCCCTGTTCTCTTTTAGGGCCAGTGGTAATCATTAAAATAGAAATACCTAGTTCTTTCGAGATAAAATTCAAGAACTTTTTTGCCTCTTTTGGTAAGTCTTGGGTTTTCCCGGCTTTACTAATCTTTTCTCTATCCCAGGTTGGAGATTCGATATATTTTGGCTTGACCAAATCTAAATAATTCTGATCTGGTCGATAAGGTACTTCTTTTCCATTAATCTCATATTTAAGACAAATCTTAATCGGGGTATTTGGGTAGACAATATCCATATGAGTTAAAACCAAATAGTTTACCTTTCCAACTTTGGCAAAAAACTTCAAAGCTGGTAAATCAAGATAAGCAATTCCTCTTGGTCTTTGAGTGGTTGCTCCATATTCATTAGCATCTTTTCTAATTTTTGTTGCTAATTTTTCATCCATCATTGTTGGCAGTTTTCTTGTGCCGACACTTGACATATAAGTCGCCTTTATGACGCCGGCTCTTATCTCTATTTCTTCGGGATTAATCATTCCTTCGCTTGAAGAGAGTATGCCATCAAATGTACAATCTGAAGCAGTTACGTCAGGGTATGCTCCATACCGGGAATCAAGGCCAACTGCTTGGGCTTTTTCAAAAATAAATGTGTATTTCTTATCAACCCAACCTTTTTTTAAAAAAGAAAAAACTTCTGAAATATATGGTTTTAAAATTTTAGATTGACTTTTCAAATTTCTTAAAAACTTATCCAAAGTTCCCACTGGAATTTTATCTTCTTTATTCAGGTACGGGACTCCAACCTTGGCAAGATTGGCCCCTAACCCAGAAATAAAAGCTTTGTAAAGTTTATAATGTTTGACTATTTTCTCTTGATCAAAAACAGCCAAATCTCTCATTCTTAATGGATGGCGTAACAAGACATCGGCGTAAGCAGGGGCAATTCCTCTTCCGGTTGCTCCTTTACCTCCTTCCTGCCATTCCTTTAGAACTGCCTCAAAAGCCCGGTGGGTATCCAAAGATAAAACCGCCATTTCATCAATTATAATTTTTGCTTTCAGTCTACCATCAGAAATTCTTTTCACTTGTCTTATCTCTTCAATTAAATCCGCCGGATGTAAAACCATTCCCTTACCCAAGATGACTACACATTTTTTGACAAAAACTCCGGAAGGTAATTGATGAAGGGCAATCCTTTGACCGCTATTTAATTCAACTGTATGGCCAGCATTGGAGCCACCGTTATCCCGATAAACAACCACCGGTCCTTTCTTGGCGTAATCGCTGACAAATTTATCAACAATTCTTCCTTTCCCCTCATCCCCAAAGGCTCCACCACAGAATGCGAAACTATTTTTTCTGATTTTGACCATTACTCTTAATATTAAAACTTAATAATTTTTATACCTTCATCAACCAATTTTTCCGCCAAACCAAGATAATTAAGTGGGGTTAGATTCAAAAGTTGTTTTTTTGTTTTCGGATTTACTTTTAAATCCTCGACAAAGTTTTTTATTTGATTTTGGTCAAGCTTTTTACCTTGGGAAAATTCTTTAAGTTTCTCGTAAGCTTGGATATCACCACCAGTTCTCAATATTGTCTGAATGCCCTCGGTAATAATTTCCCAATGTTCTAGTAACTCTTCTTTAAGAAATTTCTCGTTCAAAGAAAGCTTATTCAAACCTTTTAATGTAGACTGATAACCCAGTAAACTATAAGCGAAAGCCATACCAATATTCCTCTTAACAGTTTTATCAGACAAATCTCGTTGAAGCCTAGAAATAGCTAATTTTTGGATAAGAAAACCTAACAGAGAATTGGCAATTCCTAAGTTTCCCTCACTGTTTTCGAGATCAATTGGATTAACCTTCTGGGGCATGGTTGAAGATCCAACTTGTTTTTCCTCAATTTTCTGTAAGAAATAATCGTCACTAATATAACGCCATAAATCCTGGTTAAAACCGATGAGAACCTGGTTTATCAAAAATAATGATTGGAAAATTTTTATAAATGAATCATAGGGCATTATTTGAGTTGTAAAAAGATTGGGTTTTAATCCTAAAGAGTCAATGAAATCTGCGCTGAACTTTAGCCAGTTAACATTTGGAAATGCGGCAAAATGGGCATTATAATTTCCTACCGCCCCATTTAATTTAGCTTCAATAATTATTGATTTTAATTCCTGATATTCTCTAAAAAGCCTAATGGCAAAAACCATCAATTCTTTTCCCATAGTTGTCGGAACTGCTGGTTGACCGTGGGTTCTGCCTAACATAGGTTTTCCTTTATAAAGTTCTGCCATTTGTTTGATTTCTCTAATCAACAATTTCAACGACGGAAGGATGATATTATCTCGACTCCTTTTTATTGCCAAAGAATAGGCAGTCGTATCAATATCATAAGTAGTTAAAGCAAAATGAAGATATTCTGTCGGCAAAGTCAGCTGATTAATCTTTTTTCTTAAAAAATATTCAACCGCTTTAGCATCGTGATTAATTGTCTCCTCAATTTTTTTAATTTTGACCGCATCTTTATTACTAAATTTAGTAATAATCTCTAAAAGTTTTCTTTTCTTCTCTGGAGGAATTTTTTTAATAATCCCTATTTTCGAAAGGTAAATAAAATAATTTATTTCTACTTCAAGGCGATATTTTATTAATGCCTGCTCGGAAAAATAATCCGCCAAAACTGCCACCCTAGGCCGATATCTGCCATCAATTGGAGAAATAGCGGTTAAAGCAGAAAAATTATTATCCATTAATAGTCTCTCAATCTCCCTTCTTATACAGGGCGACATAAGGTAAGTTTCTGAATCTTCCATCAGTATCTGGTCCACAACCAACCATCCATTCCTCTCCCATTGCTAGCAAACAATGATCAACACAGCTAGCTAAAGGAACCCCTTCATGGGCATCTTTTTTATCCATTAATAAAGCCACTCGTAGCTCTCTTAAATAATAGGGTGGTTGGGATAAAACTGCCTGGGTAATCTCAATAGTTCTTCCCGAATCAGCTACACCCTCAAAAACTCTGTAAATTTTCCCATTGACAATCTCCGGCCTGGGCAATTTCTTGATTTCATAGTTTCCTGTTTTGGTAGCTAGTCTGCTTTTAATATCTAAATATTCTATGGGAATTCGAGCATTTAAGTCCGGAGGTAAGAATTCTCTCATTCTAGTAAGGAGATATCTTCCTCCCTCCAATATTGCCCCAAAAACAAAATTGTCTGGATTTGGGGAAACCTCGGCCTCAATCTTTTCGGCAAGAGCTCTAATTCTTGTGACTACAATATTCTCTGGTATCAAAATCCTTAATTTCTCTCCATTTCTTAGTTCAGGATGTTCTCTGATTATTGGTAAATCATCCCTATCAGGGAAATAAGGAATTATCGATAAGTCTGTAAAATTTTCTACCTCACATGCCAGTTGTATCTCTTTCATTTTTTAATTAAAAAAGCCCTTCCTTCGAGGGCTTAATTAAAAAATTAAAATTTTGCCAATTTATAAATTTCATCTTGCGGCAAACAAGAATTATTGTTCTGCCATTCTAAGATTAGTCAATGTCTTCCCCTCTGTCAAGAGGCAAATTACTTTCGGAAAAGAGGTAAAGTGCCAAGGCATGAGAAGGGAATCTCAAGTTCTTCTTGTTTTTCACCTTGTTTTAAAACTGCTACGGCTCCAACAACCTCGGCTCCCGTCATTCTCATAAGTTCCGAGACAACCCTAATCGTTCTTCCGGTTGAAACAACATCATCAACAATAACGACTTTTTTTCCCTTTAAAAGCTGGGCATCTGGTCCATTTAAAACCAAAGTTGGCTTTGATTTGTTAGAAATTGGTTTAACCATATATCCCATGATATTTTTTCTTAAAATGATATAGCGAGGTTTTCCCAATCTCTGGGAAAGAATATGAAGTAAAGGAACGACTTTCACCTCTGGTCCCACCAAAAAGTCAAAATCAAACTTTTTTATTTTTTTCTCAAGTTCTTCGGCAACTTTTTCCACCAATTCTCCATCACCAAGCAAATTAAAAGAGGCGATTTTTAAATGCGGTCCCAAAGAAACAATCGGTAGCTTCCGAGTTAATCCGCAAAGTTTAAGAGTGTAGTAGTCCATAAAATTATTTTATTGCATAGCAACAAACTATGTCTAGTTTATCACAGACTAAATATATTCAATTGTTGCCGGAGGCTTTGGGGTAAGCTCGTATAGAACCCGGACTACTGAAGGAATTTCTTTGGTTATTTTCTGTTGGAGCTTTTGCAAAACTTCCCAGGGGATTTGAGTTGCTCTCCCGATCATGGCATCTCGGGATTCAATGGAGCGAATAACAATTATATTTCCAAAGACTCTTTTTTTATTTACTATTCCTGTTGCTTGATTAGAAAGAAGAACAGCAAATGCCTGAAATGGCTTGAATCGCTCCAATTCTTTTTCTACAATTTCAGTTGCCTTCCTAACTACCTTGACTCTTTCGGGCGTCACCTCACCTACAACTCTAGTTGCCAGACCTGGACCGGGAAAAGGCATTCTCTGGTAAGTCTCTTTTGGTAAACCTAAATTTTTAGCTACCAGACGGACTTCTGGTTTAAAAAGAGTTCTTAAAGGCTCGATTACTCTAAATCCATATTTTTTAGGGTCAATTCCAATTTGTTCCAAGACATTGTGCTGGGTTTTAATTTTTCTTTTAGTTTCAATAATATCCGCCTTAATCGTTCCCTGAATCAAGAATTTAGCTTTTTCTTTTTTAACTACCTCGCCTAAAACTTGGTAAAAAATTTCTCGAAAGGCTTTTCTTTTTTCTTCGGGATCAATCTTGCCTTTAAGGGCTTGAAAAAATCTCCCTCTTGCTCTGATTAGTTTCGTTTTTACCCTTAGCTTTTTTAAAAGTTTAACCACTTGCTCTGGTTCACCTTCCCGCATTAAGCCATCGTCAATAAACACAGCCAAAAGTTTTTCTCTTAAAGCTTTATGGGCCAAAATTGTACAAGTGGTACTATCAACTCCACCTGAACAAGCCACCACTGTTTTTTGATTGTCAACTTCTTTTTTTATTTTTTTTATTTGTTTCTTGATAAATTGTTTAACCTTCATTTTTATGAAACTTGGGCAATAACTCTTCCGTCTTCAGTCATCTCGGTCAGGGTGACGACGGCAAAACTTCGAACCCCTTTTTCACTTAATTTTTGAATCCCTATTTGATCTAATTCCGGGAAAAGCTTAGCCACGTAAAAAGCAAAGTAGACCTCAACCTTCTTCTTTTGAAATTCCCTTTCCACTGCCAAAGCAGTATTTCCATAGGCACAAAAGTCATCCACGAGAAGAAAGACATCTCCTTTTTCAACAAAAGGAAAAGCGAGCGTTGATCTCCCTGTCGTTGTAAAAGAGGGAACATCCTCTACCAATAAAATATTGTCCCAGGTCCCCGGAATTCCCGCCGCCATTTTGCGTGTGGGAATTAGAAGCGCTTCTGGTAAATAATGAGCAACAGCGCTGGCTAATTCTCTTCCCAATTCAGGAATCCCGGCAATCTTGGTAATTTTATTAGGAAGCTTGGGGATAAACTTGGAGACAATACTCTTTGCGGCTATATCTTGCCATACCTGCTCAATCTTTTGATTAACCCAAGGGCAGGAAATAAAACTAATCTCTTTATTCTTAATCTTAGCTTCTCGTTCAAACTTCTCTTTGAGAGCCTGAAGCTGGATTTCTATCTCTTGACTTTTGGTTCTAATCTCAACTCTTTCCATTACTTATATTAAGCCATAAAGAAATTTTTTGTCAAGAACTTTTGCGAGTAGCCGCTTTTATAAATTCTAAAAATAATGGATGGGGAGAAAGTGGTCTTGATTTGTACTCTGGGTGGAATTGAGTTCCGACGAAAAATGGATGGTTGGGAATTTCCACTGTCTCAACCAATTTCCCATCAGGCGAGACCCCGGAAATCTTCATTCCTTCTTTTTCAAATTGTTTCAGATATTTATTATTAAATTCATACCGATGTCGATGTCTTTCGTTGACTGTAAAGGAGTCTCCTTCGCACAATCCGTCACGGTAAGCCTTATAAAGGAGACTCCTTTTCAAGATCCTACACGGCCAGGCTCCAAGCCTAATTGTTCCTCCGTACTGGTGTTTTTCCAAATATTCTTTTTGCTCAGGCATAATGTGGATAACTGGATATGGAGTTTTGGGATTGACCTCAGTTGAATTTGCCCCCTTAAGACCGATGACGTGTCGTCCAAATTCAATCACGGCCATTTGCATCCCAAAACAAAGTCCTAGATAAGGGATTTTGTTCTCCCGGGCAAATTGGACTGCTTTTATTTTTCCTTCTACTCCTCGGCTTCCCCATCCTTGAGGAACAATTATTCCATCTACCTCTTCCAAACCTTCTACCCCTTCTTTTTCAATCCTTTCGCTATCAAACCAGACAATTTTAGGTTTGACTCCATTTTTCCAGGCGGCATGTTTTATTGCTTCAACCACACTGATATAAGAATCTTCTAAAGAAAACCCGCCTGAGGTGTAATATTTACCAACCATGGCAATTTTTACTTCTTTTTTGACTTCTTTTGTTTGCTTAACCATTTTTTTCCAAGAAGAAAGGTCTTTTTTCTTAGTTTTTAAATTAAGTTTTTCCAAAATTCTTTTAGTTAAACCTTGTTCTTCCAAAATTAAAGGAACCTCATAAATTGAAGGAACATCAGGATTAGAAAAAATATCATCAGTCTCCAAAGCAGCAGCGAGGGCAACTTTTTCTTTGCGTCGACTATCGATTGGTTTTTCTGACCGGCAGATAACGAAATCTGGCTGAATCCCCAATTCGTTTAATTCATGAATTGATTGTTGAAGTGGTTTTGTCTTCATCTCCCCTATTGATGGGGGAATAGGCAAGTAGCCAACATGGACAAACAAAACATTTTCTTTGTATTTTATTCTCATTCTTCTGGCTGCCTCAAAAAACATAATGTTTTGATATTCACCAACCGTTCCCCCGAATTCAATCAAAACCACTTCCGCCTTTTTTCCAATTGACTCAAATCTTGAAATTATTTCCGGAGGGATATGATAATAAGCCTCAACGCATTTTCCGTCGTATTCCAAGGCCCGCTCACGCTCTAAAACTTTCTGGTAAATTTGCCCGGCAGTAATATAGTTTTCCCTGTTTAAAGAAACATCCAAAAATCGCTCATAATGTCCTAGGTCCTGGTCTGCCTCGGTTCCATCATCGGTGACAAAGATTTCTCCATGCTCTAGGGGATTCATTGTTCCCGCATCAATATTCAAATACATATCGCATTTAACCGCAGACACTTTTA
>Ga0210049_1004112_pt1 | contig 12880 bp, 15 predicted proteins | sample CryGeyCG2014_300_2_FD_183964 | JGI IMG/M metagenome (GOLD analysis project Ga0210049, IMG submission 183964) | Groundwater microbial communities from aquifer - Crystal Geyser CG06_land_8/20/14_3.00 (SPAdes) (version 2) | ecosystem: Environmental > Aquatic > Deep subsurface > Groundwater | place...
TCCAGTTGCCAATACCCGCAGAATCATTGTCTGTGTTGTATAAATCAGGCAAGCCTAATTGATGCCCAAACTCATGACAGAATATACCAAAAGACGAGGCATTACCCTCATGCTCCGAGACGATACAGGCACTAAAAATACCTACACCATCAGCAGAACAAATCCCCGTAGAAGATTCTATAAATTGGGAGTGAATATCCGCACCCTTGTCACTTGACTCCTGTCCCTGTCCAGCGTGGATAACCATCAAGGCACCATATTTGCTGAAGTCAATATCCCTATTTGCTGCATTGACCGCATCGTTAATCAACTCTTCAGCAGTGCCATTAGTCTGTAAATCTTTTTCCCCATAATAAGCCATCGTCTTGTTCAGTGTATATGTCCCTGAAAGCGTCCAAATGACCGTCAGCGCGCCATAGGAATTTTCCCGGTAGTATCTGGCAAAATTATCCATCAATCCTTGAAAATATGCTCGATTTTTTGTAATTGGAACATCCGGAAACCCCACCAACAAAGCAATCACTGAAACCGTGCCCGTGGTATAAACTGCATTCCCAATCCCTTTCGCGCCGGGTGCCAGTAGCCTTCCCTCTCCCTCTGCCATTCGATGATGCATAGGTGCCACGGCATCCTTGTGCCCACCCCCCATGCCGGGATAAAGTGGCGGGGTAGCAAGGGCAGGTTGAGCAGATATCAACAACCAGCCACATACCATGACAATACTCATACCATACATCAAGAAGGCAGAGGAGGCAGACAGGAATGTCTGCCCTACCACCACCGTTACCACATCCTTATTTTTCCAATATCTCCAAAAAATATTTAACATCAGCTATTATTCCATTCTTCCCTTTTTGCTAACGATTTATAACAAGATTATTTTCTCACACAAAGCCACAAAGTACACAAAGATTTAGTTTATATCTCCATTAATTATTCTGGATATTCCGTCTTTCATTAGAGCTTCACCGAAATTTAGCAGATAGCCAAGTTTACATCCACTTAATCTCAAATAAGTTAAAACCTACTTCTTGTGTGTTTTGCTTATGGATTCAACAGATTTTAATTCGATTATCACCTTATTCTCAACAAGGATATCTGCTCGGAATCCTTCATTGAATTTTATTCCCTGATATTCTATCGGGATAGATACTTGTTTTTTGAGTGCCAAACCATGCTTTTCAAGCTTATAGGCAAGTATAATTTCATAAACGGTTTCAAGTAGTCCAGGTCCAAGTTCTCTATGGATTGCAATCGCAGTATCAACTATGATTTTTCCAATTTCATTTTCATTCATCTTTGTGTTCTTTGTGTCTTTGTGTGAGCAATTCCCTCAAGTGTGCGAATAACCTCAAAGCTATGCTTTTTCATACAACACCCTTCTTTCCTTTTGGAATCTTTCTCGTAGATTAGCAGGTGTATCCTTGCGGGGATTTCTCAAATACTACCGTAAGTTTCTCGTTCATAATGCTTCCTTATATTTTTTATGTTTTTCTCTTTTTTCTAATATTCTGGATATTACTACAGTAGTTATTGCAAACACAGCAGTCCCACACAATGCTGTATAAAATGCATCCATTATTATTCCTCCTTTGGCAGCAATAGAACTGCACATATAAATGTTATTACTGCAATTCCAATTCCTATCAATACAGTTTGCAGAGTTATCTGTTCATTTATCAAACTACCTATTATTACTATTGTTATAATATACTTTGCAATATCAAGAAACATCTTGCTGATTTCTATGTGTTACAATCTTTTCACAGATATTGTCCTTCCCTCTCCATTATTGTTCATAATATACCCTATTCCTCTCCACTTGTCAAGACATTTTTTGCTTGCAATATTTTGTTTGGTATGGTATCATAAGTAAGCGTTTAGCTATCAGTGGTCAGCAACCATAAAATCAAGAAGAACAACCCCCTAACCCCCTTTTTTAATGGGGAATTTAACCATGCCAAAAGGAGAAAAATCATGACCCGTCCATCATGGGATGAATATTTTATAAAAATGGCAAATCTGACCTCAGAGAGGTCTACCTGTATCCGCAAGAAGGTTGGAGCGGTAATGGTTCGCGGTAAAAGGGTGATTGCTACTGGATATAACGGTATTTGTATTACCGGGGCAACCCATTGCATTGATACCGGACAATGTTACAGGGATAAGCTTAATATCGAAAGCGGGACAAGGTATGAGGCTGGGGCATGCACACATGGTGAGGCTTCAGCCATTCTTCAGTGTGCCAGATTTGGGATCTCTACAGAGGGGTGTACTATTTATATTAATGGGCTTGTTTGCATTCTCTGTGCTAAGATGATTGTTTCTGCAGGGATAACAAGGGTGGTATGTCTTGATGAGGATAGACCAGCAGATGGGGTGGAATTTCTGTCTTGTGCAGGGGTGGAGGTTACAAAAATAAGTGAAAAATGAATTGACCATATAATTGTCAGTAGAAATGGACACTTTAGCTTTCAGGCAGAGGGGATGTTAAAGATTGACAAAATAAAGAGATGGAGGTGTATAAATGAAAGAGATGATATACTCAAGTGGGGCATAAATTGCGATTTTTCTCGGGGTGAGGATTAATCAAGGAGAGCAAGGCGCGCAAGGTGAGCAATAGTGTACTATTGCGAACCTGAACAACACAGCTATCGTTGATTAAGACCAGCGAAAAACGCAATTTATGCCCCACTTGAGTATATATGCAAACCAATAAAATAGTTGACATTATGCGTAAATAAAGATTGATCGTAACTACTCACCACAAAGGCACGAAGACACAAAAAGTTGATAAGTTGAATAGTTGATGGGTTGATAAGTGGATGAATTGATAGGAAATGTTTATAAATTATGAATCTGTGTTCCTTTAACCTATAAACTCATCAACCTATCAACCTATCAACTTATGTGTTCTCCGTGGTGAATTGCTTTACCTGAGTAGTTACGATTGATCAAAATATGGAGCAAGCCAACCGTGTTGGCGTTGTTTGGAGAACCGCTATCACGGATGCCTTGGTCCAAATATGGAGCGAACCAACCGTATATGTAAACAAATTTATTGGTTTGCATATATTGAAATTGATATTGCGACCAGAACGGCTTATTTTTCGTTGCCGGATTTTGACTTGTCATTTATGTGGCAATAAATTGCAAAAAGACCATATAGCATTAAATAAAAAATTGCTTAGCAGAAATATTAATAAGTATTTCTGTCTTAACTGCACCGCAGATTATTTAGAAAGTACAGTCGATGATTTACTGGTTAAGATAGAGGAGTTTAAGGAGCAAGGCTGTATATTGTTTAAGTGATTGACTTGTGAAGGCACAAGGAAAGACAGTGGACAGTTACTTTCACTCTAACATCTTTAACTGCCTGAACGGTTACAAATCTTGTTATCCTGTTCATCCTGTCAAAAAATTTTCAAATGGAGTCTTAATTAAATGATTGAACAAGAAAAAGAAATAAGTGAAGCTGCTCTTGATGCTATGGATAAATTTGAAGATCAACCCTTGGACGATAAAGAAGAAGAGATTGGGGATGCCTCTGAATATCTAGATGAGCTTGCAGAAGAGGGGACAGAACCAGGGACGGAAGATGATCTGACAGCTGAAGAGGCATTATACAAAAAGGAATTTAGATATGACGAAGAACAGCTCAAGGAAAAGCCTCCTGAAAAAAAGGCAGCAAAACCTGTCCAAGAACCAAAACCAATAGAAAAGCCACCAAACCCTATCTTGCAACTGCTTAAAAATAAAATGTTATGGTTAATCATAATCATAACATTAGGCGGGATTGCTATTTTTTCATTTGAGCCATTTTATAGCCATATCTATTCTCCGCAGCAGTGCGTAAAAAAGGGTATTGGACTGATTAAAGAAAAGGATTTTTTTAAGGCAGAAGAGGTTTTGAAAGAGGCAGTAAAACACTTTCGGATAGAGAAAAATGTTGTAGATAGCTACAATCAATTTGGAACGGCATATCTTAAAATTGGAGCATATAAATGGGCTGAAGAAAAGTTTGAACAGGCAATTAAGCTGGACCCGCATAATATTATTGCTGAAAATGGGATTATTTATCTTATGATTAAGGATGGTGATCCTTATAAGGCTGAAAGAAGGTTGAAGAGATTGATCAGAAGATATGCAGGACACTTGCCAGCATGGATTAATCTGGCAAGGGTTCTTCTTAAGACAAATCGTCCCAAGGGGGCAGTGGAAATTCTTGATTATTGCCTTAAAATTGATCAAAAAAATATAGATGCACTTGGGCTTTATATTCAAGCATTGGTTAGGGTTAAGGATTATTCAAAGGCATTAAATATCCATAAGGTTGTAAGCAGGAATACTCGCGGCAAGGTGGTTTGTTCTCCAATAGCCTTAACCGAGGTCGGGATATATTATATGGAGCATGGCCGGTCAGATGTGGCAGCCGAATTGTTTAAGGAGATTATCAGCCATTACCCTGAAACAGTCGCAGAGGCAAGATACCATTATGCTCAAATTTTAGATAACAAAAAGAATTGGAAGGCAGCCCTTAATCATCTCAAGATAACAGCCATGAATGCTCCAAATATGGATAAGGCACATAATCTGGCAGGGGAAATATATGAAAGAGAGGGATTTTATGATAAGGCGTTATCCAAATTTCAACGGGCAGTAACGGTTAATCCCAACAATGCAACGGCTCATCATCATTTGGCAGATATATACTTTTATCAATTAAAGGATCAGAGAAAGGCAATTGAATACTATCTTAAGGCAAGAAATAATGGAATAGATACAGATGAGATGAGATACAATATAGGGGTATGTGACTATAATTCTGGCAGATACTTTGATGCTATTGAAGAATGGAAAAAGGTTTTGAGCAGATTGCCGGATTTTGTGGTTGAGGTTAATATCAGTCAGGCAGAGATTATGCTTCATCAGACAGCGAGAATTATCCCTGAATGTGAGGCTGCAATAACAGAACATAAAAATGCCATCTTAAAGGGGATAAAAGAAGAGGAAAAAAGGGAGAGGTATCTTGCCTTAAGCAAATATACAAATAATCTGGCAGCTTTAGCCGAGATGAGCGGCAGGGAGACTTCTGCGGAATATTGGCAGGCACTTGAATATGCGGCAAAGGGTGGCGGAGAGTGCAGTGCTGCTTATCGCAACATGAAAAGGAAGTTAAAAAAGGTTAGCTTAATGACCATGGGTGAGGGATTGTGCAAAATAGATGAAGAGTATGGGTATTCCATTGCCAAGAAGGAAAAAAAGAGATTGGAGATGGAAGTCCTACAGAAATTCTACGAGGAAAAGGAACGAAAAGAAATGGAGAAGGAATATAAGGCATGGCAATATGAGGCACAACATCCGAAGAAAGAAGGTCATGGTCATGGTGGTGGTGAAGGCGGTGAACATGGTGGCGGACATTAGGTTTCTGTAGGGGCAATCCTGCCACAGGGGAGGAAGGGAGAAGAAGGAAATGAATATCCAGGTACGGCTTGATAAAATAATTTATGGCGGCAGGGTGCTTGGTAGATACAATGGTAAGGTTGTTTTTGTTGATGCTGATGGACTTGAAGGGGAATTGGTTGATATTCAGATTGTTGAAGAGAAAAAGGATTACATTGTCGGAAAAATCTTAAATATACAAGAATCATCCCCTCAAAGGGTATCCTCGAAGTGCAAATATGAACAACTTTGTGGTGGATGTCAATGGCAGCATATTGATTATTCAGCTCAGCTACGGTTCAAAGAGCAGATTCTTCGGGAACAATTGATAAGGATCGGCGGATTTAAGCAGCCTCATATCATGCCTATTATTGGCATGGAAAATCCATGGGGATATCGAAGCCGAAGCCGATTTATCCTTAAAACCGTGCCTAAGGGCTTTTCATTAGGTTTTTATCAGGCAGGAACCAGAGCCGTTATTGATATAGATTATTGCCATCTCCTGTCTCAAGAGATGAATGAGGGTTATGCAGCGGTAAGAACCGTAATTGCAGCCAAGTTTGACAAATTTCATGCGTATTGTGCTGTAGAAATAAAATCGTTTGGGGATGGTGTGCTGGTCTTTTTTGTAACCTCACCTAAATTTCAGTTGTCGCTTTCTGAGGCAGCACAAGAGCTTCAGGGTATTCCTGTAATTAAGGGTGTCCATCAATTGGTGGTTGATGAAAATCAGGCATCTATTCTAAAAACCTATTTTGGACCGGCAATATCTACCTATTCCCTTGAAGGGCTTAGCTTTCAGGTACAACCAACCTCATTTTTTCAAATAAACCTTAATCAGGCACAAAGGCTATTTTCTAATGCGTTACAACTGCTTTTGCCTCAAAAAAACCAGCGGATACTTGATGGACATTGTGGGGTAGGGGTATTGAGCCTGCTTGCTGCAAGAGAGGCAAGGAATGTAGTTGGGGTTGATGTGGTAATATCTTCTATCAGTGATGCTGAAAAGAATAGCCGAAATAATGGCATTAAAAATGTTCGCTTCTTGTGCCATGACCTGAAACAAGCTGTTAGCAGGATAACAACCCCTCAATTTGATTCAGTTATCCTTAATCCACCACGAGATGGTGTAGAAAAATATACCTTGCATTGGTTACTTGAGACAAAGCCTGCAAGGATTGTTTATATCTCCTGTAATCCCACAACCCTTAGCCGAGACATGAAAATTCTTCATCAAGGTGGTTATTCCCTGACCGTAGTTCAGCCTGTGGACATGTTTCCTCAAACATACCATGTGGAGAGTATTGCATTATTGGAGCTGGAGTAAGGGATGGGGCAATTGTCAAAAATTTCACTTGACTTGATTAGTCTTATATGTTAAAATTATATAACTACTCAGGTAAAGTAATTCACCACGGAGAACACATAAGTTGATAGGTTGATGAGTTTATAGGTTAAAGGAACACAGATTCATAATTCATAAACATTTCCTATCAATTCATCCACTTATCAACCCATCAACTATTCAACTTATCAACTTTTTGTGTCTTCGTGCCTTTGTGGTGAGTAGTTACAAAATTATATAATTCTTAATTATACAAGGGAGGAAAAATCAATGGAAAATCTTAAACCAATTAATATCCTTTTAATGGAGGATAATGAGGATGATATTCTTATTATCCAGCGGGCATTTAAGAAAACTAAGGTAACAAATGAACTTTATATTGTTCGGAATGGGCAGGATGGATTGGATTTCATCTTGCACGAGGGTATTTATAGTCAAGATAAACATTCTACGCCAGGGCTTATCCTTTTGGATATTAATATGCCATTGATGAACGGTTTCCAAGTGTTGGAAAAGATTAAGGCACATCCCATCTACAAGGCTATTCCGGTTATTATGCTTACTGTATCAGAAAGAGATGAAGATATCATTAAATCTTATCAGGGTGGTGCCACATCATATATTACTAAGCCAATGAATTTTGAAGATTTTGTCAAGGTGTTGGAACAGTTTGAAATCTACTGGTCACTGGTCTCGAAAATACCAGAGGTGAGGGGGTAGGGGAGATATACTGAAGGTAAGAGTATTAATCCGACACTTGAACCCTTATATTTATGGCTAAATGCTTTTTGCTTAAGGAGGTTGTCATAAAATGGAAGATATTCGGACAAAGAACATTATTGAAGAGTTGACAGAATATTTTAATAAAAAAAAAGAGGTAGCTTTTGCCTTTTTATTTGGTTCCTATGCAAATGCTCAAGCAAGACTTTCATCCGATGTTGATATAGCGGTCTATTTTTATCCAAAACATACCAAACCAATTGAAGTTGAAGAACTTATTTATTATGACCAAGAGACCAGAATATGGACAGATCTGGAGAGAATCTTAAAGAAAGAGGTAGGACTTATTACCCTTAACCGCGCACCGGCAACAATTTCAGATAGTGCCATTAGAGGTATTCCTATCATCATTAAAAGTTGGGGAATTTATTTAGATTTTATGGAAATAATTACTTCTTTAGCTATTGATTTTAGGGAGATGCTTATTGATGATTTTTTGATAGAGGTTAAGAAAACATGAAAGAAGAATTAAAAGAAAGATTAATAAAACATATAAACTTCCTTAAAGAAGAGGTACAAGACTATCAACTATTTAAACCACTTACATGGGAGGTTTATAAGACACAGAGAAGTAAAAGAAGGGATGTAGAAAGATGGGTTGAGAATCTTATAAATTCTTTGATTGATATTTCGAAAATAATCCTTACCATTGAAAAGGTAACATTACCAGAGACTTATAGAGAGATAGCATTCTCTTTATCTTTAGTAAATGAATTTGATAAAGAAGGGATTGAAAAACTGTCTGGATGGGTAAGACTAAGAAACATCATTGCTCATGAATACTTAGATATAAGATGGGATTCTATAAAAAAATTTATCGAACAAACACAACCGCTGTATTGTGCTTTCTTAGAAAAAATAAAGGAATATCTAAAAAATCGATTGGAAACAAAAGGAGGAGAGGAAAATGTGTAAAAAAATTTCGTTGTCTATCTGTACTGGGCTAATTTTGGGTTTACTGACTTCATCATCAGTAAGTGCTCAAGAGGAAGGGTTGGAATATGGATTTAAGGCGGCTCTACCTGAGATGTATGTGTTTCTAACAAGCCAATTCTACAACTATGGAAAGGATGAATTTGGGAAGTATGCAAATGCAGGTGATGCCAAACTTGCTGGGCATAGTGTTTTTATTCCTATGAGTGGATATATTGACATCCTCTCACAGCTCAATCCGGACTTGAAGGCAGAGGCAGAATTTGAGCTTTACAGGGCTGAAAGTGTTAAAATATGTAAATTGCGGGGTGTCTGGTCACCAAAAGAGTGGTTCAGCCTTGCTATGGGTAGGGATTTTGTGCCAATAGGGACACAGGATAAAAGTTATTATCCTCCATCTCAATTCAGGATATTCACAGTGGCACCCTATCTCTACCGAAATGTAATGCGTTCTTCCGGTTGGTGGGATACAGGGGTATTTGTTTCTGGCAAGAAAAACCTGACCAAGCAAGTTGCCTTGCTTTATAATGTTTCCATGACTAATGGTCCGGGGGATTCACATCAAACCCTTAAGCTTGAAGATATGATGGGAACTAACTCAGCCGGCTATATGTATGAGCATTTTCATACAAATGCACGGCAATATCTTGATAACAATGGTGACAAACCGGTATGCGTCAGGTTAGCCTTATTGCCTATGGAAGGCTTGGAGTTTGGCAGCTCATACTTTAAGGCAAAATATAACGATAGCGAAACATATGGTTGTGATTATACCTTTTACCATCTGCTTTATGGGTCAGATAAATTGGATGTAGCTTGTGAATATGGGAGAATAGGCATTGATGTTAACCCAAGCAAGAATCCAAGGGCTGACAAAAAGATTCACCAATCATCGGCTTACATTGCCGCAAGTTACAAGATACTACAAGAAAAATATGTCCATTTTCTTGCCCCGGCAATTAGATATGAAATCATTGACCCATGGGAAGAAGACACAACTAATAAGGGTGCTCGCAAATCTATAAGTATCGGGGTTAATATTTCTCCAGTAGAACACTTTTTGATTAGAGCCGCATATCAGCGGACTATGGAAAAGGGTGATGAGCTTAAGAATGATGGGGTGAGCTTGGAAACAGTGTTTGATTTTTAATCGACATACAGGTATCAGATTTGGTAATCGTTCAGGTTGTTACAAAACCGGGGATAAAAAACAGGAAAAATCTATGAATACAAAATTTAAGGGCTTATTTGGATTAAAGAAGTTAGTTGATTTTATAGTTTCAGACTACAAACCTGAGAGGATAATCTTATTTGGTTCTTATGGAAGTAGTGCAGAGAAAAAATCCTCAGATATAGATTTACTAATTATAAAAAAGACACACAAGCGATTTGTAGATAGGGTAGTAGAGGTAATACAGAGCATAAGGAGAGAGTTTGGAATTAAATATCCAGTTGAGCCTCTGGTTTATACTCCAGAGGAGTGGGAATGGGCGAAGGGAATGAACAGTATCTTTGTTCGGACAATTTTATCAAAAGGGATTGTGTTGTATGGGAAAGAATAAAGTAGTGGCAAAAATCTGGCTTGCAAAAGCAAAAGACGACCTTGCCTTTGCAAAAGCTGGCTGGCAGGAAAGTAAAATAGCCTCTGTTGCTTGTGTTCTATCTCAGCAGGCAGCAGAAAAAGCATTGAAGTCTCTTTTAGAATTAGAGAACATCAATATAGAAGTGAAGAAACTATTTTGTACGATAACAATCCTTATGTTCTGTATATTCTTTATTTCCTATTCAAATGCTGGGGTATATCAATCCGAATTAAAAATTGCTCCAGTCAAGGTCTACAAATCAATGTTAGATAATTTCAAGAATAAAAGATATGAAAAGGTTGAAAAAGCTATTCCTTTCGTAGAGCCAGTAATGAATACAATAAAGGCAAGGTTTGGAGTAGACATCCAACCAGAGATTAAATCTGCCCTGAAAGCAAGAAATAATAATTTCTACATAACACTCGAAAAACTAATCTTCTATGACATTTGGAATATATTTACTTTAATCATCAAGGAAGGGGAAAATCAATCGCCGCAAGAGTTGAAGCTCTGGTATAAGATGGCGTATGCAAACTATCTCCTGCTTTCTCCTGTCATACTACAAAACAAGGAAAATTTTACCCTTGATAGAAAAATCAAGAAGATGTTCAAAGAAACCTACCTCTGTCTGGGAAGTGAATCATCTTATGGCAAGAAAATCCCTATGGATTTAAGATTATTTGAAGAACGCTCTGATGAAATTATAGAAAATATAAGTATGGTTTTTCCGGAGTTTTAACAATGAAAAAGGTAAGCATAAAAACCAAATTGGTATTTTTTGGCAGCATTTTGATGACTGTCTCTGCTATTATCTTGAGTTGGTATTTTCTGACAAGTGCCTCAAATCTGTTGCGAAATGAATTAATAAAAAGAGGAATGGAGATTACCCATAATCTTGCATATACCAGTAGAGATGGCATCTTGACTGAAAATCTTTTTCATGAGCTTGATTCATTGATTGAAGCAGCCATGCTTAACCCTGATATTGTCTTCGTAGCTCTATTAAATAAGCATGGTAAAGTTTTAGCTCATACTCAACCAAAAGAAATAGGTAAAAGTACTCGCCTTAATCAATGTACCATTTGTCATGGTGCTTTAGCCCATACTGACCCAAAAAAGATGAGCAGTGTTTACAGGGAATTAACCAAAAAAATATTCCTGTCAAAGGATACTGTTTGTTTAGGTGAGAAGGAGGAAACCATTCACTTTGGCAGAGCTGTTGCTATCAGCACAGACAAGAAGTCGTTGATTGAGGAGGCCGAAGGGTTAGACACAGAAAAGCCAGGGGTAATTGGTGCGGTTCTTCTTGGAATTTCCCTGAAGGGCATTCATGTCAGGACAAATAATATCCTTAAGGTTAGTTTGGGAATAATCTTAATCTTAGTAGTAATTGGAATTGCCTTATCCTTTTTCTTTTCCTCGCGAATAACAACTCCTATTATATCTCTAACCAAGACTTCTCATGCAATTAGCAGCGGCGATTTAGGAAATCGCGTTGAGATTAAAACTAACGATGAGATTGGGGAATTAGCTGTTTCTTTTAATCAGATGGCAGAAAATTTGAAAAAGGCGATGGATGAGCTTTCCATTGAAAAGAAATCTTTGGAGCAAAAAGTTCAGAAAAGAACTCAAGAATTGGAAGAGGCAAATATTGAATTAAAAACACGGGCAGAGGAACTTGAATCCGTCAATAAAGAGCTTGATGCCTTCACCTATTCTGCCTCACATGATTTGAAAGAGCCTTTAAGGGGGATAGCGTCTTTTAGTCAATTCCTTTTGGAAGATTATGCAGATAAATTAGATGACACGGGAAAGAATTATCTCAAACGATTGATCGCCTCTGCTGTCCGAATGAAAACCCTTATTGATGATTTGCTTGCCTTATCCAGAATTTCACGGATAAAAAATCCTTATACCTCTGTTGATTCTGGTAAGCTGGTGAGAGAGGCAATAAAGGGATTAAGGGCAATAATAGATGAGAAAGGGGCAAAGATAAAGATAGATAATGAACTTCCGTTTGTTTTTTGTGATGAGGTCAAGATACGATCTGTTTTTTATAACCTCATCTCAAATGCAATTAAGTATAATGATAAGAAATGCCCGGAGATTGAGATAGGTTCTGATGGGCAAGGGGCAGATGGTGCTGTCTTTTTCGTCAAGGATAATGGTATTGGCATCAAAGAGGAGCATTTTGATGATATATTTGGGATATTTAAGCGATTACATGGAAAGGATGAATATGGCGGTGGTACAGGGGTAGGATTGGCTATTGTCAAGCGGGTTATAAACGACCATGGGGGAAAGGTCTGGGTGAAAAGTACTTCTGGTGAGGGGAGTATGTTTTGTTTTAATATACCAAGGAATTAAGGGAATACGGATGTCTACTTGCTTGCTCAATTTGTTGTAAGCAAAAAATGGGGGAAAGTAAATGAAACTGAAATATTTTTCAGATACTGAACAACTCACCATGGAGACACGGAGACACAGAGGAAAATCGAAGGACAAATCTCTTATTTGAATGTGGCTGAACGCAGATTTTTGGAAATTTGAAGCATTATTCTGTGAATTTATAAAAATTTGCATTCTGCCAGCTTGTTTTTTTAAATTATTCTCCGTGCCTCCGTGTCTCTGTGGTGAATCTGAAAATCCAAAATGAGAATTGCTGGGGTTGACCACCATTTCAAAAAGGAGAAATTATGCCAGAAAGCAAGAAAATTTTACTCGTAGAAGACAATCCAGACGATGTATTTATCATCAGAAGGATTCTCAGTAAGGCTACAGAGGGCTTAGAGCTTGA
>Ga0210049_1004123_pt1 | contig 12867 bp, 10 predicted proteins | sample CryGeyCG2014_300_2_FD_183964 | JGI IMG/M metagenome (GOLD analysis project Ga0210049, IMG submission 183964) | Groundwater microbial communities from aquifer - Crystal Geyser CG06_land_8/20/14_3.00 (SPAdes) (version 2) | ecosystem: Environmental > Aquatic > Deep subsurface > Groundwater | place...
ATTGGTCATCGAGGGGCTAAAAGTTATCTTCCTGAAAACACGCTTTTCTCTTTTTGGGAGGCAATTGGAGAAGGAGCAACTGTGTTAGAGATGGATGTTAAGATATCAAAAGATGGCTTGCCAGTAGTCTTTCATGATAAAGACCTTGACCGCTTAGCTGATAAAGAGAGTGAGATGATTGAGGAGATGCCTTCAGAAAAGATAGAAAGAGTTCGCTTGAAGACTCCTGGCGGTTCCCTATCCTCGGCATATATTCCCACTCTTGAGGATGTCTTAGAGGATAAAGTTATAAGAGGGAAGATAGATGAAGGAATGCTTACCCTGGGAATTGAGATAAAATCAAAAGGGTCAGAAGGAGTGGAAGAGAAAATAATCAAACTTTTAAACCAGCACAAACTCACCCGAAGTGTAATTATCTCCTCATTCTCCCCCGAGAATCTGCAGAGAGTAAAGGAGTTAAACCCCAATCTGAGAACAATGCTTCTTTTTCGAGATAATCCCTGGGGAAACCTTAAATTGGCGGAGAAGATAAAGGCTAATTTCATAAACCCGGAGGCTTATTGTGTTACTAAAGCCTTAGTTAGTGCTACCAGGGAGAGCGGAATCAAGATTACTGTTGGAGAAACTCATGACCTGGGCACAATTAAGGATATCCTCCCTTTGGGAGTGTGGGGAATCCATTCAGATTCACCGGGTTTAATAAAAGAAGCAAAGACAGACCTAATGGGAGAGATTCAAGAAGAACTAAAAGAAGAATTCATCAAAATTTTTCTGGAGGGATTTTAGAGCCAAGTTCAGGTTAGGCACTTAAAAATGATATAACCTGTGTTGAGCGAAACTTATTGGAGTGTAAAGCGAAAGCAATGTCATTGCGAGCCCGAAGGGCGTGGCAATCTACAGAGATTTTAATTTTGCCTTTTTATTAAGATGATTGGGTATCTTTTTGTAATCGCTGATTTTATATCAGCGTTTAAAATTTTTAAATTTGCTTGACAAACTGGTTTATTCTGCTATAATAATAGGAGAAGGGAATCTGGTTAAGGAGGAGGGGATTTTTAAGTGTCCCAAGAAGGAATTTCGCATCAGTTTTACAAGAATGAGATTTTATCTGCTGACAAAAGTTATTTTATTTGATATAATTAGATTTGGAGTCTGGCATATTAAATCAGAGGACAGAAGTCTGAAATAAGAAGAGCGGTATGCAAGAGCAGAGGAGCACCAGAGCATCAGCAACTGGTGCCCTAATATTCTGACTGAAGAGTCATTTACTGGAGTTAAAATATAATGATGCGATTGAAAACAATATTAATTATTGTCTTTTTATTTCTTTCTCCTTTGCACTCATTCGCATTTGAGGAAGCATCTTATAGAATACAAGCATTAGGAGAGGAGTTTGCTGGTATAGTGGAAGATGAATATACTGATTTATTTTTAAATCCTGCTTATATTGGTAGGATAAAAGATAAGAGATTATATGGAAAATTTGGACATAAATATGCATCACCTTTTTCATTAACATATATTAAAAAGATAGGAGTTTTTAGTGAAAATTATCTGAGTAAAACTGAAAGTGAATGGGAAGATGGAAGATTAGAAGCTTATAGCTGGCAAAATTTATGGAGAAAGTACATAAGTAAAGAGAGAAGAGAGAATAATATATCCCAAGATGATTTTGGATTAATATATGGTAAAAAGTTTAGTAGAAATAAGTACCTAGGGATTAAGTATAATTACAAAGAAGATGCAGAAAATGATTTAAGTAAATATAACTATGCTAATTTGCATATTGACCCATCTGAAAACAAAATGGTTTATATATCCAAAAGAGAAGGGAAAAACGCAGCGCATTCTTCATTGTATAGCAATTACTTCACTCTTGGTATAATTTTACCTGATATTGAAATAATAGGAAATTATACTCTATCAAAAGATAAAAGCAAATCAATTAATAGAAATTATACATTAATTGATGAAGACCCGGATGGAGATGGAAAAGATTATCAGGGTAGCAATTGGGTAGATAAGTATAGTAGCCTATCAGAAGAAATAGTCAAAGAAGATAAAGAATTAAATGCAAACTATGGTATAAATATGAATTTTTCAAGAAAATATATAGTTGGTATTAATTGCCAAAAATATGATATAACTGGTGACGAAACAAAAAGTTGTGAAGGCTTAAGTATCAGAAAAGAACCAAGGTGGGTTGAAGGTGAGGGTGAGTATATAGATGTAACTTCAACTACTACTTCAACAACTAATGAAATTATACCAACCATAACTGGTTATCAGAAAAATAAATCCGCATTCCTTAAATTTGGAAATGAGAAGAGATTATCTAAAAATGTTATGTTTGCTTATTGCCTAAGACTAGGAGGAGATATTACTAAAACTTATAAAATAGGTAATAAAGAAGTAACAACAAATTTTGAATATACTGATTCACAAGATGAAGAGCAAAATAAAAAAACAGATATTCATTATAACTCAAGAGAAACAGAAGATATAAGAGCAGAGAATTATTCAATAAGTTTACCAATTGGTATAGAAAAAGAAGTATCAGATGAATTAACATTAAGATTGGGTATGAAAAAATTGTTTTTAGTTAATAAAGCAAGAACTAAGAAAGTAGAAGAAAAAGGAGAAGTAGAGAAGACTATAATTACATCAGAAGGTGTAACTACTGAAATCTTAGAACCTACAGTTACTACTTCTTCTTCTGAAACAAAAAATTCATCAATTTCTACTTATTATTCATTTGGGCTTTGTTATAAAATAACTGACAAATTCAAAATAGAATTTGTGAGTTTTTCTGAAATATTAGATTTGTCCAGTTGGAAAATACAAGCCTACTATAAATTTTAAAAAATGTCTTTATAGTTTAGCTACATAAAAATTTTGGGAATTATTCCTTCAGAGAATAGAGTGGAATGATATAATCTATGTTGAGCGAAACTTATTGGAGTGCCCAGCGAAAGCAATGTCATTGCAAGCGATGTCATTGCGAACGCAGTGAAGCAATCCCAAGGGGTTAAGCAATCCCAATGAGATTCCTTCCCCCTGATTTAATCGGGGGCTGTGCTGAGCGACAGCGAAGTATTCCCTCACAATGACATAAAGTTACTTCTGGTAGCTAAATACTTAAGAAAAATGGAAGAAGGAGGTTAAGATGTCTAAGAATTGGTTGTGGATAACTGCTCATTTTGAAGATTTAGTTACAAAATACGGAGGGAAGTATGTGGCTGTGGTCAATGAAGAGGTTATTGCAAAGGGAGATTCACGAAAAGAAGTTAAAGATACGACAAAGAAGAAAAAGCCAAAAGACACTCCTTTTATAATGTGTATTCCTAAGGAGGAAAGTTTAGAATGTCTGTTATAGAATTCCCTTACTCCGTTTACAAGGGGATTAAAATACCAATTATTCCTGTAAAGATATATTTGGCAAAGGAAGAATTAGAAATTGCAGTATTTGTTGATTCTGGTGCTACTTATACAATAATAAGAGCGGAGGAAATAAAAGATATGGGTTTTAACTTTAAAAAAGGGAAATTGAAAATGATTCAAGTTGGCGACGGAAGTTTTATTCCTGTATATCTTCACAATCTAAGAATTGAAATTGGAAAGAAAGAAATCTTAGCAACAATAGGATTCTCAGAAAGGTTAGGAATAGAATTTAATATTTTAGGCAGAAAAGGTGTTTTTAAAGAATTTAGAGTATGTTTTAGTGATAAAAAAGAAAAAGTAACATTTTATAAAGAGTAAAATGCATAAAATTCAGGAAAGATGTATCTTCGCTCAGACGAAAATTTTGAATTTTCTCCCTACAAGACTACTTCTGATGGCTAAATAGTTACATGTTCTGACTGAAGAGTCATTTAGGAAGTCGTCTGTTAAATCTGGAGAAATTGGTAACCTGCTTAGTGAGGGATTTATGAATATTAGGAGTATAATTTTAATAACGATATTTTTTACTTTTTCAATAACTTCTCCGATTATAGGAAGTGAAAATTATTATAGGACACTTGCTGATTTAAAAGCAAGACCGACAGGTATGGGTGGGGCATATTTAGCTGTGCCATCTGACCTTAGTTGTATCCTGTATAATCCTGCTACATTAACTCAAGAGGAAAGACTTAATTCCCATGTAAATGTATTAGCTTTTATTAAAATAATGGGGAAAGCTTTTAAAATTGCATCTCTTTTTGAAGAAAAGAAAGAGGAAGAGGTGAAAAGCCAGAAGGAAATAGAAGCAGGTAAAGAAGGTGAAAATTTAGAAGGGGATGAATTTTTATTATATTTAGTAATGACTGTTACCGGAGCTATCATTGGTGTAAGAGGTGGATGCGTCTATTCTTTACCAAAATTTTATTTAGGTTATAATGTAATGGAGGACTCATTAGCTAATGAAAATAGTTATAAGTCCTCAAAATTCTTTAATTTAGAAGGTATTAAGGATAACCATTATAATTCTATCCTTTTAGGATATAGAATTACTCCTAAATCTTCTTTAGGGGTAGTTTGGAATGATTACCACCAAGAAGAAGATAATAAAAAGATTCGTGAGTATGGTATGAACTTTGGTTTATTTCACAAATTTACAAATAGGTTAAATATAGGCTTGGTTTATTTTGACTTTCCTGATGAGCTCTCTAATAATAGAATAAGAATAGAAAGATTTGCTGATGAAACCATGAATTTAGGTATTTCTTATCAATTGAATAAAGATGATTTGATAGCAGTTGATGTGAGAAATTTATTTGATTCTAACAAGAGTGCTTTCCAAGAAATTCATTTGGGATTAGAAAAGCAAGTTAAAGGAATGGTAGCATTAAGAACAGGTTATTTCCAAGAGAAAGAGTCAAAGAAAAAAGTCTACTCCTATGGATTAGGGATTATCTTGGATAAAAAATATGCTACTAAAAAATCACCAAGTAAATATTGTTTGAATTATAGTATAGTTCAAGAAAAGGATAAATTAGGACAAAATAATTTTCATTTTTTTACTTTGGTATTACCTTTATAAGTGTATAATACTGTGTAAACAAAATAATGCTTGCATTCTTAATCACTGTAATCACAGTCTTATTTATTTAACAAAGCAGTATAACATGATTAAAACCTTACTATCCCCTTCTTGGGACTTCCTTGAGTAATCTTTAAAGAAAAGACTCTATACCTCGAAGTCCTGATACCTTCTCAAGTGTAACTTTTTTATTCCCAAATTGTCTATTATTTATAGAGGGGAATTATGAATTATGGAGAAGATAAAAAAATGGTAGAAAATGCCTTAGGGGATGCTGAAGAATTTAAAATTATTTTTGATAGATATAAAAATTTAGTTAACTTTATCATAAAAAGAATGATGGGGAATGCACGAGAGGTAGATGACCTATTTCAAGATGCATTTATATTAATCTGGAAGTCATTAAAAAAGTTTAGAGGAGAATGTTCATTAACAACTTATATAAATAAAATTGTTGTAAATATGTGTCTGAATAAGATAAAAAAACAAGAGTTTGAAATTGTAGAATTAAAAGAGAACATTACAGCAAACTCTGATGATTTAATTAATAGTCATGAATTAAAAAGAAGTATTAAATATGTATTAAATTCCTTACGACCAGATTATCGTGCTTTACTAATTTTAAGAGAGGTTCAAGGACTATCTTATGAAGAGATTGCTAAAATATTGAATTGTAGAGTTGGAAAAGTTAAAGTAAATTTACATCGTGCAAGATGTATGTTTAAAGAAAAATATAAGGAGGAAATAAAAAATGAATCCCGTTAGACCTGTGTTATTTTTAAAAGAAAATCTAACAGGATTCAAATCTCTAATGGTAATAAATAAATATTCAATAAAATAAAGAAGGAGGTCTAACGGGATGAATTGTAAAAAAGTAAATAAATATCTTTCAGAATATCTGGAAGGAGATTTGGATGACAGAATAAAAAGAGAAATAGAAGAGCACCTGAGTAAGTGTCTTCTTTGTTCTCAGGAGCTGGAAACATTTAAGAGCTCATTAAATTCCTTAAAATCTTTGGAAGTTGAAGATGTGAAAGGAGAGCTCTGGTTTAAAATAAAAGAGAGAATACAACAAAAAGAGAACTTCTTTGATTATTTTTATGCTAATTACTTAAAGCCACTTCCTGGCTTAGCACTTACAGTTGCAGTAATAATATTGATGCTTATTGGTTCGGCAAAGATTTTCCAAAGGTTACCGATAAACCCCGTAAGACCTCTGGTCTCTTACGGGGTAAAGAGAGAGCCCCCAAAAACATTTTTAAATTTCGTGTATAAGGAATTTCAGGATGATGAATTAACAAAAGAAATCTATGAAAGGAGTGACCTAAATGTTAAAAAAATCTTTTAAATTTTCCTCATGGTTTGTATTTTTTGGATTGTTTTTTACAATTTTTGACATCTATGTTATGATGGCAGTTTCAACACCAAATGTTATGGCAGCATTGACTCCAAAAGAGGTTTATGAATTCTATAATTTTTGTTTTAAGATATGTTTTGAATTCGTCCCGTCTGTTTTTGGTGGAATACTTTTTTTTCTTTCTATTATTGGAATTATTGTTTTAATATTTTGTTTTAGAACAATTAATCCGTATTTTAATTTTAAAGTATTTGCAAATTGGAGAAGTGTTTTAAAGATTATTCTGGCGATTGTTTATTTTATTATTTTAGCCTCAATTTCTGTGGTAATTTTTATTCCAGATATGTTATATCAAATAATGGAGACTAACAGGATATATTCCGGTGATATTATGGCATTAATTTATAATCTTACTTTTGATTTCTTATTATTTATAATCCTTATCTTTGGCATATCTTGGTTTATATTCCATAAAGATGGATATATTGGTGATTTTATAAAACCAAATTTTAGAAGTTTAAGAGACATATTTAGGGCACTAAAGTTATTTATCTGGGGAGGGCTACTTGGCTTTATAATCTCAATTTTAATCTATCTCAGTGGTATTGCAATTGACAACATTATTTCTTTTTATATTCAAGGAATAGATTTGGATTTTTATAGATTTAAAATTCTGTCATCATTATTTATATTAGTTGGTTTAATTTCCTGGTTTCTTGGAGGTCTAATTATTTATATTTTTCCAAAATTAAGAGAAAGGACAAAAGAAGCAATGTCGTCAATTATTTTATTTCTTGCAATTTTTATTCTTTCAACATTTTCTGGACTTTACCTTTATAATATTGCAAAGACAAAGTATGATTATGGTAAAAGCCTTTCTAATATACTTGATATCTCAGAAAAACCAAAAACTGTAAGAACAATTTTACTTTTTAAAGATGGCAAAATTTTAATAAAAGAAAGCCCACTCTTAGCCAGAGAAGAATATTACTATCTTGGGATTTTTAAAAGTTTTTTCAGGGAAAAATTTCCATCTGGAGGGAAAGGTTATCTTGATGCTAACTTAAAAAATATTGAGAAGGCTAGAGATTATCTTTTAAGGAAAAATTATGATACAAATCAATTGTATAATGCCTATTGTTATATACTTCAATGTTATCTTATGGACTGGGATATAAAATCTGCAATGAAAGTTCATTATGAGATAATACAAAAAACAAATAATATTTTGCATTGTATGGTAATGTTGGCAAGGCTTTATTCTTCTGCAAGTAAAGAAAACTTAAAATGGGCAGGAATTTTGTCAGATGAGAAAAGGTTCAATATTGGATATGCCGCTGCACAGAGATTAGGATATATATACTGGCACTATGGAAAATATGATAAAGCAAAAGGGTTTTATAAATTAGCGAAAGAGAAAGGATATAAGCCTCACCGAAAAGAAGATAAACCAAAAACAAAGCCTGTTTTTACTAAGGGAAAAGTAACAGGAAGTATATATATAAATAACAAGCCAGCAAAAAATATAAAGGTAGGGTTAGTTTATAAAAAAATAGATATTGAGAAGTTAACTAAAGGAAGTTTTTTTATGCTAAGAGGAGAAGTATCTACAACAACTACATCATCTGATGGCAAATTTTATTTTGAAAATGTTGTTGATGATAATACTTATTATCTTATTATAATGGCTGACAATTCCATATTACCTTCGGATTTAAATAAACTTGAATTTGAAAATAAGCCTGGAGAAGTTGTGATAAGCAAGAATAAGCCTCGGGCTGATTTGGGAAGAGTAGTTATAAAGGTAACTTTATAAACCTGATTTTACCTTTCTACTCTTTCCCATACCGGTTGAATTCTTTCCTTTCCTTTTTGTCCTAAAATAATAGGTTTAATCCCGCTTATTTCGCAGTAATAGTTAAGAGCTTCTAATCTATCACCACAAATACCCAGCACATGATTAGAAGGGAAGACATTTAGGAATTCTTTAAAGGTGCAATCAAGTCGGGCGTGCACATGCGGCCAGGTAGGACTGGTTTGGGCATTTATCTTTTTTCTTTCCTGGGCACTAAGTTTTAGGCTTTCTCCTGTTACCATAACCATATAAGGAGTATCGTTCCAAATACCCATTCGGGCGAAGGTCATTTTCCCTGGTGCCGCATCAAATTCTACTGAAGCACCTCCAGCTTTAAAGTAATATTTTAGAGCTGGATGGAAAGTTATCTTTTTGAAATTATCTTCTGGTTTCATACTACAAGATGCATAATAACTGGAATGATTTCCTGAATTACACCAATCCCAGATATCTTTATCGGGATGATAAAGGCGGACATCCATAAGGAGAGTAGGAAGTCCTCCACTTATATATTTTAATACCTGCATAGTTAAAGCTGCATAAGCATCAGCTTCAGTTGCACATACTGTAGGTTCTTTTTTACCTCTCCAATCATAAGGGTCATTTAAAAGCATCTCGGCTACATCTCCCAGACAGACATATTCGGTTAATTCTCTCTGTCCTTTTAATCCGCAAAAATCAAATCCTTTATCTTCGTTTACTTCTCTTATAGCTAAATAAAGTCTGATTTGGGTTTTTAAAGTCTCTTTAGTTAACATTTTACCGTCATATTTTATCCTTTTACCTAAGAGTTGGTTGAACCACCTCAAACCGTTTTCCACTTCTTTCTCATCAACTTTCTTCATAACCTCTACCAACCATAATTGGTCTATTTGGCGAATGGTTGTTCCTAAAGACCTTATAGTTGGCACCAGGTGAAAATATCCTGTTTCCATACCCATAGAGTGTCCTCCGTAGCATCCATAAACTTCCCCTCTCATAACGGTGTAGGGCTGGGAAGCTCTTAACCAATCTATTACCTGTTTCTGGATATCTTTATCATCAAGAGCTCCAACTAAGCGGTGTGTTCTTATTCCCGCTTGTCGAATAGCTCCATCGGTAGCTAAAAGACCTACATTTCCAGGAAACTGACCATTATTGTTGGAAAGACTTAAGATAGGAACTCCTCTTTCCAAGCTGTTTATAAATGGCCAGACTAAAAAGGGGAAGTTCCATACATTGTAGCAGATAATAACTTGTTTACAATTTTTTCTTGAAAGCTCTTCTCCTATCTCTTGAGCAACTCTGACACTGGTTATTATTTTTGAACCTATTACTACCTCCGGGACAGACCCATCTATATTATGCATACCTTCTTTAACGATTTTAGCCCACCTCTTCACTACATTCATATTGGCTTGATTATTCTTGGTATAAACATGTTTGCGTTCATCATTTAACATTACCAATCCAATTGGACTAGTTCTCATCGGACCTTTACCTCCTCTTATTAAAATTGGCGATTACATCAGCGCTAGATAATTATATCACAAATTTACTCAACTTACAAATGAGCGCGTTAAGTCATCTAAAATGTAACCGAAAGGGTACTGGTTGAATCATATAAAAAGTAACCGAAGAAGTAGAGGCGACTCTTGTAGGGGCGACTCCTGTAGAGGCGATTCTTTAGAATCGCTAAAACAAAGCAGGACTAAAGTCCTGCCTCTACTCCAAAGCAGGACCAAAGTCCTGCCTCTACAAAATCGCTAAAACAAAGCAGGACCGTAGAGGCGACTCTTGTAGAGGCGATTCTTTAGAATCGCTAAAACAAAGCAGGACTAAAGTCCTGCCTCTACTCCAAAGCAGGACTAAAGTCCTGCCTCTACATTGAAACGGTCAGGAGAACAAATCCTGACCGAGCAGGCAACCTGTAGTTGGGTTACCTATTTAAATGACTTGACAGGGGGGTCAAGGAGTGTAAAGTGAGAGCAATGTCATTGCGAGCGTTAGCGAAGCAATCTCCCGTCAAACTTTTGTTTGATACTCCAACACCTAACACCGAATTGTAAATTGCAAGTTGTAAATTGTAAGTTTTAAAACAAAGGATAAATTTGCAATTTAATATTTACAATTTAATATTTACAATGGAGCGAAGCGACTAACACCTAAGTAATAAGACCCTCGGCTAAAGCCGGGTAGAAGGAAACCTAACAACTAACAGCAACAGCCTTAGTAAAGTCTATTGACTAACCTAAAGGTTGGTGGTATAATAAGGTAGGGCTGGAGTCCTAAGGCGCAAACTACGAAGCATCAGATGGGATTTATAAAATCACTTCGCTTAGGATTTTAAATCCCAAGCGAGCAAGGTCACAAAGGGGAGAGGACAGTGGATGATATTCCCAGTTTAAACTTTAAATTATTGCAAGATACAGCTTTCTGGGAAGGGAAGCGCCAATTAAAATTGGCGATTACAAGACCAGGCTATGACCCTACCCATCTAACACCGCTCTGGGCTGTCTTTTCACCGGGCAATTTAGCCAGCGCGTTTTTAGCTGAGCTTCAACAGGAGTTGATTGAAAAGGGAGTTAGTAAGGGGGCGATGCTCGGTATTAAGACCTACGACCCAAGAACAATTACTAAAGCCCGAAAACATGATAATCTTATAACCCAGGTCGTTATGTATCCCGATAAGGACCATCTGGATGTAAGAATTATAGCAACCTTTACTGAGATGCTCTTTGGTGGTCCTTATTTTGGGGGAGATGATTGGAATAAGGTGCTCAAATTCGCAGAAAGTCCCCATCTTCAGTTAGCCACAATCAACTGTCCGGAGGCGGCTTATGGTGTAGCCTACTGCGGGGAGGGAGTGGAGGTAATAAGTCCCCTGCTCAAAGATGATATTTCTTTGGGGAGGGCAGATAGTAACCCGGCAAAGTGGACAGCATTTGCCTACCGACGCTACCAGACTACAAAAGCACCATTTGCCTTTTTAAGCTGTACGAACTTTTCCTCAAACGGTAATTTTACCCGAGCAACTGTGGAAGAAGTAGCCAGAGCTTGGCAGAAAAGAGGGTTTGTTGAGCAAGGTTTTTTGGATTATCTTAAGAGTGAAGTTGCTTTTCCCAATTGTATGATTGATAGAATCACTCCTGAGGCTGGTCCAAATATAGTAAAATATCAACGAATGTTTGGTTTTGATGCCCGCTTTGTAAATACTGAGCCCCGCTGGTATTGGGTAATTGAAGACAAATTCCCCCAGGGAAGACCAAGACTTGAAGAGGCAGGTGTCATCTTTGTTGATAGTTATGAGAAGATAAAAGAGTATGAGGATATGAAGCTAAGACTATTGAATATGGCTCATTCAACAATTGCTTCCTTGGGAATACTCTTAGGCTATGACAGGGTTTACAAAGCAATTAAAGATGAAGATATTTATAGCTTAATTAAAAAGATTGGAGAGGAAGAAGTGCTTAGAGTTTTGGAAAGACCAGCAAAGATTGACCCCGCAGAGTTTTTTAAAGAGACTATTGATAAGAGGCTTCCCAATCCAAACATCCCTGACGAGCCAAAAAGGATTGCCTTAGGATTCTCTACGAAGATTAAGCCAAGATTTGTAGATTCTATTCTGGACAATCACCAGCAGGGATACCAAGTAAATTACTTATTATTACCAATGGCTGGTTGGTTGAGATATTTGCTTGGTGTGGATGACCAGGGCAAGGAGATAGAGCTTGCCCCTGACCCAATGTTAGATGACCTGAAGAAGTATATGCAGGGGATTCAACTGGGAAGCCCAGAAAGTCTTAAAGATAAACTAAGACCCATACTCTCCAACAAAAATATTATGGGTGTTAACCTTTATGAGATTGGTGTGGGAGATAAGATAGAAGAGTTTTTCAAGAAGATGATTGTTGGTGTGGGGGCAGTTAGAAAGACACTTAGAGAGTTAAAGAGTTAAAGAGTTAAAGAGTTTAAGGAGTTTAAGGAGTTTGAAGAGTTAAGGAGTTAAAGAGTTTGAAGAGTTAAGGAGTTAAAGGAGTTAAAGAGTTTAATGAGTTGAGGAGGTAGTGATGAATTTAGGGGCAGATAAGAAATTGATTAGAGATATTTTGAGTGCTGCGGGTGATTTTCCCTTTCCGGTGATAGTTGGCGAGAATTTAACAATTTACCCTGGTTCTGTTTGTGCTCTGGGCAAAAGATGCCGGATGCTTATAGTTGAAGATATGGGGAAGAAGTATCTCTTACAGTTTAGCTCAAGCTCACTCCCTTCCTTTATTGGAAACCCAAAAGAGATGACAATAAAGATGTGGGATAATATCAAGGTCTCTATTTTGCCGATTACACCGGCTCTAGTTAGTGAATTATCTGAAAGTTATCTCTCCTGGGCTAAACCTCAACCCATTGGGAATAGTAAGCCCAGTTTTGGCTGGGGGAATAGGACAAATTTTAGTAGCCAGGTAGTCTTGGAAACCTTTGCCCAGTGGAAGCATACTTCTAAATTTGGTCTGGTTATTGCTCAGAACTCGGTTAGAGAGAATGAAATTTTAGGGCGGCTCTCTGGATTTAAAGATGTGATGGCTGAGGCTACCCTAGCTAAGATAATGCTTGGCTACAAAGGAATAACTGGCTCTGATGCTGACCATCTAAAGACCCGGG
>Ga0210049_1004126_pt1 | contig 12863 bp, 9 predicted proteins | sample CryGeyCG2014_300_2_FD_183964 | JGI IMG/M metagenome (GOLD analysis project Ga0210049, IMG submission 183964) | Groundwater microbial communities from aquifer - Crystal Geyser CG06_land_8/20/14_3.00 (SPAdes) (version 2) | ecosystem: Environmental > Aquatic > Deep subsurface > Groundwater | place...
ATTTGACAGGAATCATCTGCATCTCCTGTGTCAGTTTTTGCCCAAGTATTCTGGAGGGCAGGTCATCCGATGGGTAAAGAGTTTGACGGCACGCAGAATCCTTCTTCTGCCACGGATTAAAAAAGAGCTATGGGGAGGAGAGTTTTGGACAGATGGATACTACATCGCCACGATCAGCAACAGAGGAACGAGGAAAATAATTGAGAATTACGTTAAGGGACAAGGAGGGAAGGGCGAACAGCTACGTCTGTTTGACATATAATGCCCTGTGCTTAGCCCGTCAGGGCGTAGCACAGGTGAAGTTTACTTATGCATAATCCTCAAGACCTTCTTTTTATTCATCTTTAAATCCATGGCCAGCCTGCGGTGGCCGTAAGCCGGATGGGTTTCAAATGCTTTTTCAATTTTATCTCTGGTTTCAAGATCTTTGGCCTGTTTTTTACTTTGATAGTAAATGTTTTTGTTATTGACATCCAGACATCCGGCGGTTAGCTTTCTATCATTGCCCATTTTAACGATAGCTATTTTTTTTCCCTCTCTCAAGCTCTAAAGTAATCAAACCAATAATCCTTTTAAGTTCCTCGTTCTCTTTCCTTAGCCGGTTATACTCAAGTATTGATATTTCCGGTCTGGTTTCGTTTTGAAGCCAGGCATATATGGTTTTGGTGGAAACGGCGTATTGTTTGGCTACCCCTGCAACCGTCTGGCCGCTTTTTACCTTACCTAAAATCTCGTTTTTAGTTTCTGTGGGAACCCTCTTGAACATATTCCTCCTTTTTTAAAAAGATTAGTTTATCTCAGAATATGTTCTTAGTATATGGGGTACACCCCATTAATTTGCCAGACTATTAAAAAGTCTCGTAAATTTTTCGGCAATAATAGGCCAGGTAAAATTTTTTATTACATATTCTCGGCTTAGTTTCCCAATTCTTTGACGCTCCATTTGGCTACTCATTAACCCATTGATTACATCTGACAACTCATTTGCGTCACCAGGTTTCACTAGTTTCCCAATCCTTCCATTGTCGAGTAAAAACGGTAGTCCACCGATTGAGCTGGCAACAACTGGTGTCCCGGAAGATAAGGCCTCCAGACCGACAAAACACAGTGTTTCGCCTCTGGTAATAGAAGGAATCACTACAATAGCGGTAGCACAATATAACTGTCGCAGAAGATGGTTTTTTTCTGGTCCAAAAAATCCAAGTAATCTAATATTTGTAAGTTTCAGTCGCTCAACTTGTTTTTTTAGGTTCTCCATTTCCCATCCGCCACCAACCAACAGAATATCTGATTTTATATTTTTTGCTGCATCGACTAATATGTGGAATCCTTTTCTTTCTTGAAATCTTCCCACCCCAAGCACGAATTTTTTGCTCTCTATACTAAACATTTTTTCTGCTTCTTTGGTATCAATATCAGGAGTATACGCCTCAGTGTCGGTCCCACCCGGGATGCATACAACTTTTTCTGATGCCATTTCTCCAAATACTTCCTTAATCCACTCACAATGATCAGGCGAGTATCCCGTAATGTAAGATATCTCAGGTAGAATTTCTTTGCCACCGGAAAGGTATCGTTTGTCAGATAAGGGAACAGTAACATCAACTCCGTGTGATGTAATGACAACAGGTATTTTATATTTTTTATGAGCACGGGCGGCGGCCCATCCGCTCGGTAGCATAAAATGGCAATGAATTATATCGGGGGTAAAATGTTCTATTGTTTCACACAGGCTGTCAAAAAGAGCATCTGCATACATCTTTAATTCGTCGTCAGAAAGCTTGACATAATTTTTAGCATCTGGCCAATAGGTGCTCGATGATCCCATTACGCGAAAAGGTATTTTCCAATCATATTTTGGAACATTTATTTGAAATCTTTCAGGCTCGGGCAGTAAAATTCTAACATCGTGAGACTTTAATAGTTCGCTTGCAGAAGCATAAAGGTGATATTGGGAACCACCTCCGTAACAGGCATGAGGATAACAAACCAAAATTTTCATGGCTCCTCCTTATCTAAGAATCCAAAAAGCTTACGCTGTTCTTCTAGAATTAGATCGGCACAATTGTAGATCGTAGTAAATTCATGATTAATAATCTCTCGAGACACCTTAATTGATTTACTGTCTTGCTTTTCTAATTCCACAATAATATGCGAAGGATCTAATAAAGAAGTTCCGCTATGGGTAATGATGTATACAATTGTCGGACACGACAAAGCCTCGGATATAGCTTTGGCAATTCTTTTTGTATAATAATCATAAACTTTGCCCGCAAAGTACACAGGATTTTTACCTGCTGGTGCCTCCATACTATAAGGGCGGAGCGACGGAATAAAGCCCGAAGAATTATTTCCTCTACCAACAATTCCCTCATCACCGGATTCGAGAGCGGTGCCTTTTGCAAGAATGAAATGATCGTTTCTTGGTTCATTATCTCGCGTGTTGAGGTCAAGCTTTACGCGATATTCTGCCCCAAGCTGTTTTCCAACATAAGTAAGGATCATTTGTCTTATATCGTTAAGCTTTTCCCTATAAAATTCGAGAGAGGGAGTTTTTTCTCCTATAAAAGGAATGCAAAGGGTTAAAAATACATTTTTACCCATCCGAACCGCCATAGTTTTTATATCGGAGCCAATATATTTAAATTTACGGTCAAACAAATTATGGTAGAAAAGAAGCTCGACGTTAAGAACTAGATGTTCCAGTTTTGACAAAGGCCAAAAACCAATTGAACACACGGTATCGTTTGCAATTGGATCCTGTATTTCGGGCAAATCTACCTCAGAACGTGGTCTAAACCAATTCCTGCCTTTGTGAGGAGGTCCTCCGGCACGATTCAAAAAGTCGTAGATTTGCATATCGGTTTCAGGATTAAGGGAGGGAATAACTTTTGTTAAATATTTTTTCACAGCATTTGAGGCAATTTCAAAGATAGGGATTTCTTCGTTTCCGAAAGCCGTACTCATTCTTCCGTTGATCATTACCCGTATTGGTTTAACAAGATTACCAAAACCCGGGCCAGCAACGGATTCACCACCCAAAAGAGAGGTTTTATCTACGTTGTGGTGCAAGATATGTCCAAAATGCTTAAGGCAATACCGACAATAGGCATAAGAAACCGCATTGGCCGCACCATCGGCTAGTGTGTCAGGATGACCCCAGCCTTTTCTTTCAACAATTTCTATCTCTTGAGCATCGATATTCTGATGTTGGGATTTTACAAATCGTACGTTCATAGTTTGTTAATAAGATTCATGATTCCAGATAATTCTTTAATATGGGCGAAATGACCGTGAGGTTGATTTTCTTCCCTGTCCATAAGTAATCCCTCCATGTCAAGGCTGGCTGCCGGAATGAGATATTTCTCTTTATCCTCTATGAGGAGAATTTCGTTTGCGGGTAGTCCCAATTTCTCTTGGGCGTTTTGATAAGCTTGAATTTCGGGTTTCGCCACACCTTCGACACTTGAAATCAAAATGGCGCGGAAATAATGAGCAATGTGGCATCGTTGGATTTCAAGGAGGCGGGTAGGCCATCCGTTAGTAAGTATTGCCAGCTCAAGTTTACGACTGGCGAGAAGTTCAAGCGTTTGCATCACATCCGAATAGAGTATGGGGGTTATTTTTTCGAGACTCCAATCCATGAGGAAATCAATAAACTTTTCCTGGTCTTTGGTTGATAACATCTTAGCTAATGTCCCATACCATTCAAGCAATATTTGCCGTTGTTCATCGATTGTTCGAGGTTGGTGGGGAGCTTTGAACAATCCAAGCTGTTTCTCGCATTGAGCAATAGTAGCATCATCAAGATGAAATTGTTCTTTTATTCTATTTACTGGAAAGTATCCTTCGGGAATACCAGGGGACAATGTACCAAGCCAGTCAAAAATAATTCCTTTAATCATTGCTCTATTCCTTTTTTTATTTGTTATACAAAAAGTATAGCGCATATTGTGATTCGATGGAATAGTAAATGGCGCGGGGGTATGAAGTAAGAATACTAATACCCCCGCAGGGCGGAATCGATATGTGCACAAATTGCTTCCATAGAGCCAGAGATATATTGGTAGGTTGGATGGGCAATGACCCAGTTAATAAATCTGACTCGACGTTCGTGGAAGGCTGGAGTATCAAGAGATGGCAGAAACCCTCCGTAGAGGAGGTTAGATCCGATAAGAATTGGCGAGCACACTCCTCGAACGTATTCTGAAGTTGTTTCGTAGAGAAAGAGGCGACTCGTGAGCGGATTCATTGGTTCGAGATAGAGTGATGCAGTGGCATCATTGAGCAGATGAAGATAGAAAGCGGCTACTATCGGAATTTTCCCTTGGGTAGTGGTAACGTCTACCTGTTCTGGTAAGAGCGTTGCCGTTGTCATCCAGTCATCAAGATTCGTGGCATGCCCGTCAAATACATACGCAAGGTCGGTATTGTAATGCAGAATGCTTGCTCGTCTGAAACGGAAAACCTTCTCTCCACCATAGAGGTAAGCCTGATCACCCTCTATGCCGGTCAAAACGATGTTATTCCCAATGAGAGAGTAGCCGTATTTTCTGCAGAGCCAGAGCGATACCGATGTTTTACCCGCTCCGGGCCTTCCAAGGAGTAGGAATCCTTGTCCATTTTTGGCTACAGCAGCGGCTCTCATTGTAAATTGACCATCCTCAAGGCGTTGTATCTCCAGGACGGAATGAATAAGGTGGGGTAGAGTATGGCCGGCAAGCAGTCCGTCTTTGCTTCCGGTAACGGTGAATGTCTTTCTGTCGGGACTCACCCCAAGCGTAAACGGTAATTCATCAGAAAGCATTACCACGAGCGAGTAACCTGCAGCTGAGGGCTGGAGGCTACACTTGTACTCAGGAATAAGCTGCGTAAAACTGCCCCTTGATAGTAGTGACACTACATCAGCGGAGGAGCTGTACACATTAATTCCATGAGTATTCATCCAAACTGCGCATTGGAAAACGCAATTCGTTTTCATGTCTCCCTCCGTTGATTAGTTTTTAGGTGCAATATCGTTATTTCCGATTCCTGCGGGGATTTTAACAGACTTATAGTGTTTCGTCAAATTATAAAAGGGTTGTCAGAAAAAGCTGCGGCAGAAAATAATTGAATATATCAAACTGTATCACTGGTTTGAGACACCCTTTTTATAGTGTCTCAAATGTCTCATTTGTAATATGCTTGGAGAAGTCGCTATAGATGCTGAAAGGTTCTAGAGCGACACGGCCAGTTTATAGTTTTTATCCCGTTGTGACGGGCTTTTTTAATTTGTGATATGATTAAACTATGTCCATGAGAATTACTGCTGATCTAAATAAGTTAGCTTCCGAATGTGGTTACTTTGGCCCAGATAGGGTTAAACATCTTCTGTATGAAGATATCCAGGAAAAGAGAATCTTGGTTCGCGATTCACAGCGCGCTCGTGTAGTTGGCACTGTTTATGAATCTGATCCCATGGCAAAAGCTTTAACAGGAAGAACACCAAAAATTATAGAAGAAGAAACAGGTATTTCAAAAGAAATAATGTTTCCTCCGGATAAAACAATACTTTATGTAGGAGATCCCTGGCAGAGAATGGGAAAAGAAATCGATAGTCCAAACCTGACAATTATTGATTACGAGTTTGGGGAAACAGCCTCTTTTATTACAGACAACGAAGCATTTAGAGAAGGGATCAATCGAACAGGTGGCTGTTTATTACAAACGGTAAGTGGTTTATTGGAAAGCGGTGATTGGCAAGCAGAAGACAATCAATGGTTGGTGGAGTTTAGGGATCTTGTAGATAAAGCATATCAAGTTTCATTGTCAGCTGAAGGGTTTGATGATTACTCAAAAGCTGCTGTAGCATGGAGCGAGGCAAAGGAACATATTGAGAAGAATTATAGAGAACAGTTAGACAAAATTTCAGCGGAAGAGCAAAGCGATCCATGTGACTTAATTAACCGCGGCGATCCCTTGTCGATCTTTCGTACAGAAGCCTGGTACGACTGTATATATGGAGAGCGTGGTTTTAGAGATATCCCTGACTTCAATAATAAAATTCTTCCAAAGATCGAAGCAAAAAGAAAAGAGCTTCAAGAAAAAGGAGTTTCGGCGGAAGAGATAGAAAATGAAATTGAAGGATGGAAAAAAACTTGGATTGATGAAATAAGATTGGTTAAGAAAACAAAAAAAGCGTACGTGGTTGAAGCAGTATTTCCAGAACTTCCCTTTAAACCAGAATCCTTTGATCGTTTTGTCGCTTCGTGGTCGATTTCTACCCATACTTTTGCGGAGCTTGATGAAGAAGGATTTGCAACCTGTTGGCGTGAGATTAAGAGAGTGCTGAAAGATGATGGAGAGGCTTGGATTTTCCCGCTTGATTATTATTGGAACCCTGATAGGGTCTTTTTAGACTCATTAGAACAATCAGGTATGGAATGGCAAATGTACGACAGTTATGGTGAACCAGTAGAATGGACCGAGGAGGCTCACACTTTATGGTTAGGTAATCGCCGTTAGGGAAAAACAAAAACTTAAACTAATTTAAACATCAGACGCTTCGTAGATTTAGTTGTTCGACGTAAAACTTATTAAATAGGTTCTAATAGTGTCCGTAATACCCAGCCAAGTAGGGCACCCCCAGGTGACCGACTTCCCTCGAATAGCTTGCTACAGTCATCCAAAACCCCATTTTCAAATCTCAACCTTCGAACCTTTTTTGCGAAGTGAAAAGACCCTTTTTTAACAGATAAAAATCGGTTAATAAGTATCAAAAAGTGAGATTAAACCCGGAGAAGAAAGTGACGATTTCTGAGATAGAGCTGATGAGGGAGAAGTGATAATACGCTTTTCTGCTCTCGTAATATGCCATTTGTAAGGGCATGTTTGACATATTCACGGATCATACCTATATCAACATTTTTGTCGTAATCAAATTTATCATATTTCCCTTGAAGATACTCTTGTCTTAAGATATCAGCTCTCAGCCTTTGATACTGCTCTAACTGTTCTTGAAGTTGCTGATTGATTTTTCCTGGACTAATCTCAATCCTGTCGAATATTTCAACCAATTGCTCAATCAGTTCTTTATCTGAAATATAAGGTTCTTTACAGTCGTAATCTTTTGATCTAGTGCAGTGGTAATACACATGTCGATTAAACCCGCCATATTTCAGTTTCTTAAACTTTTCCTCAGCAGTCACTCCACCACCACAGCCTCCGCAGCGTAGTATTCCCTTGAAAGGAAATTCTTTCTGGCCCCATTCACCTTTATCTGAAGTAACAAGTTGCTGTTGAACCGCATTAAAAATCTTTCTGGATATAAGAGGAGTATGCGAACCTTTATACCAAGTCCCACTGTTTTTCGGGTATTCGAATTCACCGTAGTAGTAAGGATTTTTTAGAGTGAGATAGATCTGACTGAGTGATACTTTTTTTCCGTCACGCGAGCGGAAGCTGGTACCATCAATCCATCTTTTCAGGGTTCTTCCGCTTTCACCCTTTTTCGCTACCCGTTCATACATCTCTTTAATAATCGGTGCCCGTTCTGAATCAATAATCACGTCTTTTTTGCCACCAAACGCCCTGCCAAAATATCCCAATGGCGGTTTGTTGGGTCGCCAACCCATTTCACATTTAGCACGAATACCGCGTTTGACGTTAATTCCCCGATTATCATTTTCAAGTTTGGCCTGACTGCAAAGAATCATCAGTAAAAACTTTTCATTAGGATTGTTGGTAAAAGTCTGGGAAAATGTTCGGATAGTCTGCAATTTGTTTTGATCCATAAGGTCTACCAGTCGTCCCAAATCATCAGCATTCCTGCTTAACCGGTCCGGTGCCCAGGTGAAGATACCGTTAAACTTTCCATCGTAAATATCGAGAAGTAGTCGATTGAATACTTCCCTGGTTCCCGACGTTTTGGCAGAGAAGCTTTCACGTCTGATATCCTTGATAGAAAGCCCTTCTTTCTCAGCTAAAGCCGACATTTCTTTAATCTGGGAATCAATTGACATGGTCTGCCTTTCGTCGCTTTCGGTCGACTTTCTGGCGTAGAGGCAATACCTGGCTGATGTTGTTTGTTCGTTCATGGGAGTACAAAGGTACCGCAAGGGTAGCAGGAAGTCCAGCGATTCTTGAAGCGTGATAATGGTATAAAGCAATATGTGATATAATAATACTATATCAGCCTTTAGCGAGCATGTTTACCCATAAAAAAGTTGTGTTATCGGTAGTATTACTAAGATATTGGTCTTAGGTAAATATCACATAATAGGTTTTAGGGAGGTAAGAAATGCCTTCTCCGAGCGATCTTTATCAGCAGTTTTTCAGCGCCAATGCCGTTGAAGAAAACATTGCTTTGTCCAGAGTACCAGAAAAGGTTTGGCAAGAAAATGGCCCAAAAAAGGCATTAGACAATTTTCACTTATCCGCCGAACATGTTCCCGCCTATAAAGATTTTCTGAAACACCATAATATTAATCCTACGAAGATTAATTCTATCGGTGATTTCGAGAAAGTTCCATGTACCGATAAAGAATCATATTTAACGAAGTATCCTCTAAACGAACTTTGCTTTGGTGGGGATATAGCACGAAATACTATAATCTCTTCAAGCTCAGGATCAAGCGGAAAACCATTTTATTGGCCAAGAGTTTTGGATCAAGATATCAATGCAGCAAAATTTATAGAAATGCACTATATTAACAATTTTTCCATTGATAAGATTTCCACACTTCTGATTGTGTGTCTTGGGATGGGTGTCTGGACGGCGGGAGAAATGATGTCGGGATCAGGCAAGCTTATTTCTCAGAAACAAGCTTTATTTTCGGTAATCACGCCAGGTCTTGCGTTGGAAGAAATACTGAAAATATTAAGAAATGTTAGTCCACTATATAAACAAAGCCTAATGATTGGCTATCCGGCATACATTAAAGATATTATCGACACATGTGTTAAGGAAGGTTTGGATCTCAATAGATTATCTTTGAAGGTTCTGGTTGGGGGAGAACCAATTACCGAAGAATGGCGGGGGCATGTGTTTGAGAAAGCACGAATGAAAAACCGATTGAAAGATATCACTTCTCTTTTGGGTTCTTCAGAGGGAGGAATGATTGGTTTTGAGACACCTATTTGTACCTTAGTACGAAGGGAATGTTTTAAAAATAAAGAAATAACACAAAGTCTTTTCAATAACCATACAATTCCATCTATTGTTCAGTACAATCCAATGGGTAAATATATGGAGAGCGTGAATAATGAACTTATTCTCACCAGCATGGGTGGAATACCGCTAATCCGTTATAATACCAAAGATAATGGTAGTGTTCTTAGTCTTCAAAATGTACTCGAGATATTATCACGACATGGTTTTACTCAGGAACGAATTATAAAAGAGCTTAGCAGTTCATCACTCTGGACATTTCCTTTCGCTTATTTATTCGGAAGAACAAATATAATGACCACGCTTTACGCCGTCAATATATATCCTGAAAATATAAAAGCTGCTTTAGTTGATAATAGAGTCAGAAATCATATCACCGGTAGGTTTGCTATGAAAACGGCTGAAAATAAAAATTGTGATCAATCGCTTGAGATATTTATTGAACTTGGTCAAAAAGAAATAGCGGGCGTGAAACTTAAAAATCTATTAACCAAGGTAATATCGGAGAAGTTAAAGAAATTGAATAGCGAATATAAAAAACTTACTGAATCAGTGAACCGAAAAAATTTAATCACTCTTAAATTACAGCCTTTTGGAGATAAGAGATACTTTTCTTCTGATAAACAAAAATATGTCATCACATCCTAAAGAAGATTCCTTGAAGAATCTTTTAAGTAAAGTCCTCCACGATTCGGTTGAGGAATTTGAACCCCATCCGCCGCTTTTTGATATGAGCTTGAAAAGCGACGTTTCCCAATTGCGGATTTTCCTAGTAAAACAGGGTAAGAATATTGTAAAAATTGATCATTATCTGAGAATGCTCCAAGAATTTTTTGACGTTACACATCCTCAGCTGAAACATAATCCACTTGAAAAAGAAAAACTTTTTAATAAATTCTTAGCTAAGCACACAACAAATCATGATCTAGAAAGATGCGGTGTATGGGTTTATTACCCTTGGACTAATAAAATAGTACATTGCTTGGATAAAGATAGGTATCAAAGGGTTAGAACCTCTAGAAATCAAAATCTTGTTAGTCTCGAGGAACAAAAGGTATTGTATCGATTACATATTGGAGTTATTGGTTTAAGCGTTGGCCAAGCGGCAGTATTAAATTTGGTTATCGGAGGGATCGGTAACTTTATGCGGTTAGCCGATCCAGACATTATTGAATGTACCAACCTAAACAGGATTTTAGGTAGCCTTGAAAATCTTTACACTAAAAAGGCATACTTTTTAGCTAAAAAGATTTATGAGATCAATCCATTTGCTGAATTAGATTTATATCCAACGCTAATCACGCAAAACAATATAGACGACTTTCTTTGTAAAGGAAAACGGCTTGATGTGGTAATTGATGCGTTTGATGATATCAAAATGAAGATTAATCTCCGCGTAGTAGCCAAGAAATATCGCATACCCGTGGTTATGGCAACCGATCTTGGTAATGGCGCTATGGTTGATGTAGAACGATTTGACATGAATAAAGAAACACCGTTATTCGGAGGGCGAATATCCGACATAGACATTGATTCTTTGCCAGAAACACTTGAATATAAGGATATCGCTAGATTTGCGTCGCAAATCATTGGAATGGAGAATCTGCCACTCAGGATGAAAGAATCACTTTCTCAAGTGGGTAAAACACTAGCTGGACATCCACAGTTAGCTTTGGCATCATCATTAGCGGGAACATTAACGACATTCGCCGTTAAACAGATTGCTTTAAATAAGAAGATCTCAAAAAACCGCGTGCATATACCTTTTGAAAAGCTGTTTGAGGAGGAAGACCGCTCAGCTTAGTGAGTGATATAATTAATCTTAATAGAAGCTATTTTTACACTCTATGGTGCTTTAATATATGCTAAAACTGATTGTTACTCTCATTTCCTGCATAACTTCAGTCATTTTGGGTGCAATAGTTCTGTTTAGTAATCGGCGTTCTATAATCCATATTTTATTATTTGTTTTCTCAATTGGTTTTGCAGGGGCAGTCGGATGTAACTTCATGACGATTTATGATACGGATCCTGGACATGTGTTAATCTGGATTCGACGGACGATGGTTTTTGCCTCCATGCTTGACCCAATTTTTTTTCTGTTTATCCAGAACTTTCCCTACTCTCGTTTGGTTATTAAAAAGAAATATGTCGCCTTAACAATCTTGGCAATGCTGGTAAGCATGTTATTTGCCTTAAGTCCATGGATGTTCACTAAGGTTTCGATAAACATGGGGAATATAGATGCTCGTCCGGGACCAGCAATGGGATATTTTATTATCGTATTTACTTTTTTTCTCATAGCATCGATCATTACTTTTCGGAAAAAAATTGCCTCCGCCGACAATATCGAGAAAATGCAGCTTAAGCTTGTTATCATTGGTTTAATCATCAGTTTTTCTTTAATTATCTTTGCTAATCTTATCGTAACCCTTATCTTTAAAATATCGTCTTTAGTCATTTTATCGAATGTGGCACCTATTGTTTTTACCGGAATGATGGCTTATGCAATCATTCAACATCGTTTTTTGGATATACGCTTAACTCTGGAGATGCTCGTTGACCTTTTTTTCAAATCTATTATCTGTTTTGGTGTTTTCATAATCCCGACCACACTGTATTTCGTCTTTTGTCAAAAATCTCCTAGTTTTTTAATTTTTATTCTTCTTTCATATATTGCTTCTTTAGGTGTTTTGCTTATTAACGAGCGGATTGATGTGTCCATAAAGTCATTGGTGAATATGATCTTCTATGGGAAGAATCTTGCTCATGAAAAGACGTTAAAAAAGATGCATGATGAGCTGATGATCACTTTGGACATTCAGCAAATACAAAATAAAGTAGAAAAAACCCTTAAAGATGTTCTGAACACAACTACCTTTTCTCTTGTGTTAGATGCCAACCATGAAGGAGGCGCAATCGTAAGACATGTGAAACAAAATACTTCTATCCTTGTCTTTGACGAGTTAAGGAAAACGCTTCACGAAATGTCAGAAGCAACTTCCAAAAGAAACATCTTAAACGACACTATAACCGAAATGGAAAATCGGAAAATAGCAATTTATGCTCCTATTTTAAGGAAAAACGGAAATTTTGATGCTCTTCTTATCGGGAGCAAAAAAAATGGTGGAATCTTTACCGTTCAAGACATTAATATTGTAGAGGCTTTAAGATTCCAATTAAGTAATGTTCTTGAAAATGTTTTTCTCTATGAGAAAGAGAAAAATTTTAATGAGCATCTAAAATCTGAAGTTGAGAAGGCGACACGAGAACTTAAACACGCCTATGGACAACTCAAAACCGTTGATCAAATGAAAGACTATATTATTGACATTTCCTCTCATGAGTTGCGTACTCCCGCGACGGTTATAAAAAGCTATCTCTGGCTTGTTTTAAATCGTAAAAAGGGTGAAATTAATGAAAAACAACGCGGCGCTCTTGATATTGCCTATCAGGCAAATGAGAAACTTATTCAACTTATTACCGACATGTTGGATGTTTCAAAGATAGAGTCTAAAAAAGTAGAACTCAATTTAGAAGAATTTGATATTTTCAAGATCGTTCAGGAATTAGTTAAAGAACTTTCAGTTAAAGCAAAAGAGGAGAATATCTATTTGAAAATAGAGCCTTCTGCTGAAACGCAATATTTCATACACGCTGACAAAGAAAAAACTGAAGAAGTAATCATGAATCTTTTAAGCAATGCCATTAAATA
>Ga0210049_1004129_pt1 | contig 12860 bp, 7 predicted proteins | sample CryGeyCG2014_300_2_FD_183964 | JGI IMG/M metagenome (GOLD analysis project Ga0210049, IMG submission 183964) | Groundwater microbial communities from aquifer - Crystal Geyser CG06_land_8/20/14_3.00 (SPAdes) (version 2) | ecosystem: Environmental > Aquatic > Deep subsurface > Groundwater | place...
ATGGTTTAATTAATTAATTGGTGAATTGGTGAATTGGTCAATAGGTGAATTAGTTAATCGGTGAATTGAAAACCCTTGTATTTTATAATTTAATTCACAAAAAAAAGGACTTTCCCAACCTTTTGTCCTACTAAACAAGGTTAAGGTTATAGAAAAATAAGAAAAGATTATTTTTTAAACCGTTCCTTAAAACATATTGACAAATAAGAAGAGTAGGTTAGAGGAGTCAAATAAAAATTAGGAGGGACAGGTTTCTAAATTTGACAAATGATAATTAAATGACTATAATATTAGTCGATGGGCTAATATATTAGCCAAAGGAATTATTAAAAAGATGAAGAAAATTCTTTTTGTAACAAATTCTCAAAAAATATTAGAATTTCTAATTCAAACACCAGGGAAAGAATATCTTTCCAAGGAAATTCAAATAGCCGTTAAAATAAGCAAAGCGGGTACAAATTTTGCCTTGAATGATTTAGTAAAAGCAGGTTTTATCGGAAGAAAAAAAAGAGGTAAGATGTATCTCTATACTATAAATTATGACCACCCAACCATTAAGCAGTTGAAAGTTCTAAAAGTAATTATCTTCTTAAATCCATTATTAAAGAAAATAAGAAATAAATCTCAAAAAATAATTCTCTATGGAAGTTCGAGTCGGGGAGAAAATACCAAAGACAGCGACATAGATCTGTTTTTGGTTACCAATTTCTTATCGGAAGTTGAGGAAATAGTAAAAAATAGTGCTAAAGGGAAGATTATCCAATTAATTATAAGGACACCATTAAAATATATAGAAATGGAAAAAACTGACCCAATTTTTTATACAGAAATAGAAAGGGGCATTGTTTTGTGGGAAGCAAAAGATGAATCCAGAATTTGAAAGATGTTTAAGGAGTCAAAAAATAAAAATATTTTCTCGAGGAAAAATATTAGCTGAAAAAGAGTTGAAGGTAGCAGCTTCAGACCTTGAACAAGCAAAAATAACTTTTAAAAGAGTTTTTATTTATGGTCGATAGCGACTAAAATATAAGACATCCCACCCAAAAGATAAAAGAATTATCCGATGGCTCAATCATCTTCTCAGTGGAAGTGAGCGGCCCAATCGAGGTTAAGAAATGGATTCTGGAAATAGGCAACTTTGCCCAGGTCCTTGCCCTTAAGGGCCTTCTCCAGGAGATAGAGGAAGAGATTGTCGGGATGAAGAAAATATATAATAAAAAATAAAACCTAATTAAGAAGTTTACATAATGGATTCAGTTTCTGTTTTATAAAAAAGAATTTTTAGAAACTTTGTCGAATATAAAATATAGTTATTCTATTTATAAATTAATTAATTTTTAAAAATCAAAGATAAGATTATTTTTAATAGAAAAAAAAATAAAATTATATTTTGATATATAAGGAAATTTCATATGTTTTTAACTTTTTTATCATACATTTCTTACGCTTATATAATAGCTTATGGATGTGCACCCTTTTTATTAGATCAGTCAAAACTAACATTAAAATTCAAGATTATTACTTCTATATTTGTTGGAGTTTCGGTTGTAATTACAATTATTAAACATATTTTAGACAAAAAGAAAGAAAAACAATTACAAGAAGAAGAACATTTTGATAGACAAGAAATAAAAAGCGGAGTTAATAGTTTAAGTAATCAGCAAAGAATTCAGGAGATGGAAAAAAGAGAAAACTTAAAAACTACAAAAGATTATCTTAGATATGGAATGATGCAGATTGATGACATTAATCATAACTTGAGAATAATTTCTCGAAACTCGTCCATTTATCATAATTTCGTATTATTATATTTTGAGCAAGTAGAAAAGATTCCACATTTTTTTAGTCAAAATGAATGGGAGGATAGTGAATCTGGAATTTACAATTCCATGGTAAATAGATTAAATGGATATTTTAATCTTGGTGGTGCGTTTAGAAGTAGTGTTCGAGAAAAAGAATTAGAAGCATTACAAAAAGAAAGAGAAAAATTATTAACAGCCAAGAGAAGAGAGTTCGTAAACAAATAATAAAATATTCTTAAAAAATAAACTGCTTCCCTACACATAAACAATTTATTAGGAGGCATATATCATGTTTTATAGAGGTTCAGAATGGAGAAAATGGGATTTGCATTTTCATACTCCTAGTTCTTATGATTATAAGGATAAATCAGTCACAAATGAAAAGATTATTGAAGTTTTAAAAGAAAATAATATTTCTCTTGTTGCAATAACTGACCATCATATTATTGATGTTGAAAGAATTACTGAATTACAAAATTTAGCAGGAAATGATATAAAAATATTGACTGGGATAGAGTGTTGTTCGGGTTCAAGAGGAAAAGAACCCATACATTTTATTGGAATTTTTCCTGAAACAAATACTGAGCGGTTAGAATATATTAGAGATGAAATACTTATAAAGACTAATATTAATGAACAAAAACAAAATAAAAGAGTAGATAGTGAAATCTATTGTAATTTAGAGGAAACAGCTAAACTAATTAGAGAATTAGGGGGAATAATAACCATACATGCAGGTAATAAATCTAATTCAATAGAAAATATAACTAATTCTTTACCTTGTTCAATGGCCCAGAAAAAAGATATTGCCAAAAATATTGATATTTTTGAGATGGGTAGAGAAGAAGATCAAAAAGATTATATAAATGTAGTTTTCAAAGAAATTGGGACTTATCCAATGATTATTTGCTCTGATAATCATAACATAAATGATTATTCATTAAAGCAAAATTGTTGGATTAAGGCCGATTCTACTTTTGAAGGCTTAAAACAAATAATTTATGAACCTGAAGAAAGAGTAAAAATTCAAAAAGAAAATCCTAATTTTGAGTTTGATAAACCATATTTTGAAAAAATATCAATCAAGGATGATATTAAATTATTTGAAAATGAGAAAGTTGCTTTTTTAAAAAAGGGAATTCCTTTAAATAAAAATCTAGTGACTATTATTGGAGGTCGTGGAACGGGAAAAAGTCTTTTGGTAAATTACCTTGCCCATACTTTTAATAAAAATGATAAGGGATTTAAAGACAATAAGGAATTTGAAGTATATTATGCAAAAAACAATGTAGAAAACGCAGATATAGCAACATTTAATGCAAAAGACAAAAGTCAAATTAATTTTATTTTTATAGAGCAGAGTAAATTAAAAACCCTTACAGATGACAAAACAGTTGGAGAAGAGTTCAAAAAATTATTACAACTTGAAGACTTACAATTTAATGAGACCCTTAATAAGGAAATAATAAACTTGCTAGGGGAGATTGAAGAACTTAAAGATTGGTTTAATTATGAGACTGAAAATAATGAAAGAATAAATGATAAAGATTTTAATGAAAAGAAAAAGGAGAATGCTAAACAATTATTAGAAACAATAACAACAAAAGAAAACGAAGCAAAATTACTAAAATATACTGAAAATATTAACGATATAAAAAATTATGAAAATTTACTTTTAGAATTAGATAAGTTAAAAGAAAAACATGAGGAGTATAGTAAAGAATTAAATGTAGAAATATCAACCCTGAATGACAAATTAGATAATGATTTTAAAATAGAAGAAATAAATTTTAATAAACAATTGCAAGGGATAGAAAAAGTAAAAAATCATTTTGAGGAATTGAAAGTAAACAAAGAATCTGAAAATACAAAGATTAAAAAACAATTTGAAAGCGAAGGCTACAAAGGAGATTTACTTGAACTTTTAAAAAATGCAGAAAAATATCAAAGAGATATAAATGGTGCTACTAAACAATTAGTCTTAATAGGGAAAAAAGAAAGAATATTACGAGGTAAAATTGAATTAAGAAATAAGCTGGGTAAAAAGTTAAGGCAAGAGTATAATAGACAAGCAAAAATCATAGAAGATTCCTGGAATAATATTCTAGATAATATTGGGAATGAAGATCAAAAACAAATAATGAAAAAAATCCTGGCGGGCAGAGGAATCCAGATAAAAGGAAAAGTAACTTTTGATTTAATTAAGTTCAATACAAAATTAGCAAATTATCTCGATAAGAGGGTATATAGAAATTTGGGCGAAAATCTTGAGATATTAAATTTAGAAAGTTACTATGAGTTTATTAATAAAAAATTAGGGGATTTTATTGAAGGAGATAAAAAAGATACAACTAAAAGAAGCTTGGGAGAATTATTTTTTAGTCTAAACGAAAGAAAGGAATACTTATACACTATTGTAGAAATTAGCTACAATGGAAAAACTTTGGAGAAATTATCCGCAGGACAAAAAGGTACTCTGTATTTACTATTACAACTTGCTACAAAGGCATTCTCGACACTTTTAATTTTTGATCAGCCAGAAGATGATTTAGATAATGAATTTATAAGTGAAGAATTAGTTGACCTCTTTAAAGAATTAAAAAAATATCGTCAGATTATTATAGTTACACATAATGCTAATTTGGTAGTTACAGCAGATGCAGAACAAGTTATAGTTGCAAATAATAATGATGAGAATATTACCTATTTTTCCGGTTCTCTTGAAAACCATACAATTATTAAAAACGTTTGCAAGATTTTAGAAGGGGGCAAGAATGCATTTGAGAAAAGAAAAAGAAGATATAGCTCTATAGCTTCTAAGGAGAAATAAAATTAGGAATAACACAGGAGAAGGATAATATTGTAAATGAATCAAAGAAAAATTGACACTAATAAAAAAAATAAACCAATTTATACTTCAGATATAAATGTCATTGCCAGCATTCCAGATTTTAATTTGATTAATGATGTCATTTCTGCATTTGCTAACGAGAAAGCCGAAGATTATATCAATGAAGAGATATTTAAACAGAATATTTACGGAATAAGGACTTTGAAATCTCGGGAAAGATTTTTAAGTGCAATAAAAAAGGTTTTTATAAAATTTAAAACCGAAGAACATCAAAAAATTTTTTATGCTCTTTTTACTCAGAATAATTTTGTAAATTTAAAAAGAGTAGCCCTATATTTTCAATTCGCTTTTAATGACCAATTATTTTATGAACTTAATACCAAAGTATATATGAAGCTTTATAAAGCAGGGCGACTAACAGTGCCAAAAGATGAATTTATCGCTTATCTGTATGATCTGAGAGATAACAAAATAGATATTCAAAAATGGTCTAACTCCACTCTCGATATTATTGCTTCCAAATATTTAACTTTACTTAAAAAGTTAGGTTTTCTCAAAGGACGATTTAGGAAAGAATTTTGCACAATAGATCTTGATGATCCAACTATTATTTATATGGTATATTTACTTAAATCTTTAGGAAATATAAATCCTGATATTATGAAAAATCCTTATTTAGATATCTTACCTTGTAGCCAAGATAATTTATATAAACGTATAAAGAAAATTTCTCTTACTGATTATTTTAAGATTTATACTTTAGGATATGATTTAAAAGTAAATTTAAAATATAGTTATGAGGAGATTGTTAATGTTATTATCCAAAACTATCGATCAAAAGTTTAATGATTTAAGAATAATTCTAACAAATAAAGACAAGGATTCCATAAAAATGGATGCACATGGAGGCAATTCTATTTTATTTATTTATCCTCCAAGAGAAGAGGAATTATATTTATCCAGGATAAAAAGAGATTATCCAGATGCTTATTTTATTGATATAGCAGAGCTTTTCATAAAGTATATTGATATTATTGGTTACGATAATTTTATAGAAGTTTACGAGGAATACAGAAGTGAGCCGGAAAAACTTTTTAAATCTGAAAGCAGCTCTCAGGATTTTTACAAAATTATTTTAGAAGAAATAAAAGAGGCTATTAAAATAAATAAAATAGCAATTATAATTCGCACTGGAGCGCTATTTGGTACCGGGATAGAAAACATCAGCATTATGGAAGAATCTGCTGTTTACCAAATGAATTTACCATTAATAATTATGTATCCAGCGGTTGTTTTTGAAGAAAATAAACTTAAATTTTTAAACTGTAGATTAGCTTCCGGATACCGCGCAATAAGTATTTAAAAATTTTAGATGATTAGATAATCGAGGAGAAAATTATGGATAAAATTAAAGATTTATTATTATTAAATTTTTCCGAGGATATTAAAGATGTGATTAATCTGGAAGAACAAACTGAAGCTGGGATACAGTTCGAAGTTGAGAATTATATCATTACAGATAAAATTGCTAATTATTTTGATAGATTTATTCAAAATTATAAAAGTAATATTAAGGAAACTGGAGTTTGGATCTCAGGATTTTATGGTTCGGGAAAATCTTATTTTGGTAAAATGCTCGGATATCTTCTGGAAAATAAAATGATTAATGGCACACCTTTTCGCGAAAGGTTCATTCAAAGATTAAATGGATTAAATAATCAAAATTTATTGGAAAATACTATACGTAGCTTAGATGCTTACCAGACCAAAGTAGTCTTCCTTGATATTGCCAAACAGCATACCGGAAACAGTTTTGCTTGGACTTTATTCCGAAATTTCTTGCATCGTTTAGGATTCTTGGATGATGTTTTTGGTTTTATAGAATATGGTATTTTTGTCAAAGGACAATATTCAGAATTTTTAGATAATGTTAGAAAAATTACAGGGAATGAATGGCAGGATTTGCGGAAAAATCCTATCGAAGTATCTAAAAATATGCGCAAAGTTCTTGTAGAATCACAATTTTTTACCTCTGAAGAGTATAATGAAACAAAAAAATATTATGATGAACGAATTATTTCTTTTGATGCCGCCCGGCTAAAAGAAGAATTATGTAATTATTTAGAAAAATATCCCGAAGACCGTCTTGTTTTTGTTATTGACGAAGTGAGTGAAGCTATTAGTCAGGGCAAAATTAATCTTTTAGAATTAGAAGGGGTCAGCGAGTCTCTATCAGCATTACCCCAAAGCAAAGGTTGGACCATTGCTATTGCCCAGGAAGATTTAGAGCAAGTTATTAATAATATTACCAACATTAGCCATAAAGAATTTAATAAAGTTTCAGACCGTTTTAGAATAAAAATACCATTATCTTCTGATGATGTAGAAACAATTATCAAAAAAAGATTATTAAAGAAAAATACTGAAGGAACAAAAAAATTAGAAGAATTATATAAAAATAATAATGGCACAATCATAGATTTTACCAATTTGAAAAGCAAGTTTCCCACTAGAAGTGATAAGCTAGATAAATTTATTACTTATTATCCTTTCCACTCTTATCAAATTGATTTATTGCAAAATTTTATTCAAGCAGTATATTCTAAAACACATACTACTGAACGCGGAATGATTATTGCTACCTTTGCAGTATTAAAAACCATCAAGGAGTATAAGTTATTTAATTTTGCAACAGCTTTTAATATAGTAGATGGAGCAAAACAACATTTAGATAGTGATTTGGTTAAAAAATTTAATCAAGCAGATAAAGTTTTAAAGGAAAACAATTCTTTAGTTATCGGATCACAATTATTAAAAGTTATTTATTTTATTAATGAATCAGTATTAGTTAAAGCTACTTCTGAAAATATCACTAGACTCTATCTTGGTAATTTTGATGGAATTTACGAGTTAAAGCCTAAAATAGATGAAGCTTTAAATAATTTATGTGAAACAAACTTGCTTTTGAATAAAAATAATATTTATGTAATTACCTCTGACTTAGAACAAGAAAAAATTGAAGAAATGAAAAACCTTGATGTGGAATTATTCAAAAAGAAAAGAGAGTTTATCAACAGAGTAAAACAGCAGAATTTTTTAAAAAACATATCTCGTTGTACGTTTGAAAATAATTCTTATATTTTTTCTATTAATAGTACTCAGGGAGATGAACTTAGCTATGCTCCCAAAAAATATTTAAAAATAAATATTGCAAGCATCTATACAATAGGCGAAGAAGATCGAGAAAAATTTCTGGAGAATATTAAATCTGAAACACAAAAAAATATAGATACTGCTACTTTAATATCTTCGGTTAATAAATTTAGAGAAATTGATAAATTTATTGAAGATATATATCGTTATGGTGTTATGGAAGACCGTTACCAGAATGATGACGATGAAAAATTACGTTACATTGTAAAAGATTTTTCAAACAATAAAATAAATAGATTAAATGAATTAGACTTATTAATTGAAGAAGCCTATAAAAATGGGACGCTTATTTATAATTTTGAGGAATATAATTTGAATGAAAATGATTTTGATAATATTTTTAGAAAAATCGAAGGGAAAATTATCAACAATACTTTTCCCGAACGGTTGCCCCTTCAACTCACTGAAGAGATTGCATTAAAAGTATTAAAAGCAAAAAATCCAAATAGTTTATTATTGTGTTTCCCGAATAATCCAGAATTTGCTTTTTTTGATAGCGAGGGTAACTTTATCGGACAAGGTTTAAAGGCAATAGACAAAATAAATACTGCTATATCTTCTGTTTTTGTAAGTGGCGAAGAATTAGAAGCTAAATTTGAAGGTCCTCCTTGTGGCTATGCTTATGAAACTATACTCGTTATTTTAGCGGTATTAATTAGAGCAGGCCACTTGGCGATTAAATATAATGGTCGAGAAATTTACGATTATCATGATACCGATATACTAAATCTTTTTAGTAAATCTCGGGAGCTTAAAAAAGCCTCTTTTAAAGCAATTACTTCAACTCTTACTGCTTCGCAAAAACAAAAATTGGTTGAACATTTAAAAGAATTGCAAGTTACTGAAATTTTAGACAAATATCCTGATTATAATAGCAATGACATAGAATTGGTAAATATAATTCAAAATTTATCCGATCATTTTCTTAACAAAATTGAAGCTGGTAAAAAATTTGTTAATGAATTTGATAATTATTTCCCTCAAATAGCTAAAAAAATAATTATTTTAAGAGGGTATTTATCCCGAGTTACCGGGGATAATTATAAAGATCAAGCTGAAAAATTTATTAAAGAATATCCACAATTTAAAGAGTCTATAAGTGATATTCAAAAGATTCTAAAATTTTGTGAAACCGATTTAAATAATATAAAAATTTATAAGATATTTGTAGTTCAAATTGTTCAGGAATTAGAAAAATTAGGAGGTATTTATAAGGATAATTGTGTTTTTTCTTTAAGTGAACAATTTGAAGGGAAATATAATCAATCTGTTTCTGATAATTTTATAGAATTGGAAATGATTTTTCAAAAAATAAAGGATGAATATTATCAATTAACAGAAAAAGAACACCAAAAAATGACTCAGGAACACGAAGAGTTAAAAAATAAAGCAGAAGAAACTAAAAAAGAGGTTAACTTGATCCCAGGGAATCTTAATAAAGAAGTTTTAGGTAAAATAGAGGAGATTATATATTATGCTGACAAGCATATTTGCAATAATTTAAAAATTGCTTCCGAAACAAAATGTGAGTCTTGCCACTATTCACTGAATGAAATAATTTCTGCAACTCAAACCATAAATTCTAAAATAAGAGAATTAGATGGGGCTAAGATTCAGATAAGGTACCCCGATAAAAACACTTCCAAAGAGATAAGAATAAAGATTGAAAAAGGCAAATTTACTGCACCTCAATACAAAAGAATGTTGCAAGATAGAATAAAAGATGCAGATTCTTTGAACGACGATGATATTGTAATTATTGAATAGGAGAAAAAAATGAAGTTAGAAGAATCAGTAGAAAATATTCGTGAAAAAATCACTAATACCTTCGATAAAAGCTTATCTAAAATGGGCTTATTTGCAAATAAACAATTATCTTCTGAAAGTCTTGAACCTGAATTGCAAGCTGAAAGAAAAAGAATGGCTGATATATTAAATAATTTACAAGAAGAGACTGGAAATTATTCTTCAGCCCGGGGTAAATTATTAGAAGAGTTTTCTTTTACCTTATTTAACCGTATTACCGGGATAAAAGTAATTGAAGCGAATCAACTACAACCAGAAGTGATAACTTGCCGGACAAGCCATGCCGGCCGTTCTTTTGGACATAAACTTTGGATAGAACAGAACCTCGATAAGAGAAGTTTGCCTTTAGATGGTTTAAGAGAATATATCCGTTTTGCTTTTAACCAATTATCAGATAAAATTCAACTTTATGCTGTTAATTATCTCTACGATCTACTACCTGAAGTATATGATTTGAAAGAAATTATAAATGAATTTAATAAAATCGACGAAGAAAATTGGCAATCAGATGATATTATGGGCTGGTTATATGAATCTTATAACCGTAAAAAAAGAGAAACTTTTAAAACTGAAAGTAAAATTAAGAACGAAAAGATTGAATACAATTGGGTATCGGTTACTTCTCAGATTTATACACCTCGTTGGGTGGTAGAGTTTATCCTTAATAATTCTTTAGGAAAGCTCTGGATGGAAATGCATCCTGAAAGTAAACTTAAAGAAGATCATGATATTGCAAATATTCCTGATAAATCTATCGTTAAAACTAAGCCGGTGAAAGAGATAAAAGTCATTGATCCGGCAGTAGGCAGCGGCAATTTCTTGCTTTATGCCTTTGACCTTTTTTATGAGATGTATGAGGAAGAAAAATATGCTAAAGAAGACATTCCTCAGTTAATTATTGAAAACAATCTTTATGGAATTGACTTAGATGACCGGGCAGTGCAGATAGCTCAATTGGGGTTGTATATTAAAGCATTAAAAAGAAATAAAAATGTTAAAATTTCGAATATGAACATAGTTTCTTCCGATTTTTATTTGCCAGAATATTCGAAAGTGAAAAACTTATTTAGTGAATTAATCCAACATCCTGATACAATTAGTTTACTTGAAGAAATTTGGGAAGATTTACGAATGGCTTATAAATTTGGTTCGCTTATACGAATTGAGGAAAAAATTGAATATATCACTAATAAATTAAAAAGTCCTGGTCAAGAAATTCTATGGGGAAATAATGCATTAACTTTTTGGGATGAATGGAAAGCCAAAGTTTTTAGAAAGATAATAGAGGCTTTGCAAAAATATAGTAAAAATAATAATGGTAATATTAAATTTTTTAAAACCAAAACACAAGACAGTATGCTTTTTGCGGAAATTATTTCTAATAAATATGACGTAGCGGTAGCTAATCCTCCCTATACTGATTCGGGAAGTTACGGGAAAGAACTTAAAAATTTCATAACGAAAAATTACAAGAAACCATTCTCATTTTATTCCAATCTTTATGCAGTATTTTTAAAAAGATGTTCTGAATTGATTAATGAGAATGGTAAAATTGGCATGATTCATCCACCAACATTTATGTATTTAAAATCTTTTGAAGATACAAGAAGACATATACTAAATAAATTTCATATTCATATATTTGTTGAATGGGGTTATTTAGGTATATTTACCCCCACTGCAAGAGTTGATAGTGCAATATATATACTTGAAAAGAAAAAAAATTATAATCTATCTATTTTTATCAAATTAAACGATTTATATGAAACAAAAAGAAAAGAATCATTATTTAATGCTTTTTCTTCATATTTAAAAAAAGAAAATCATAAATTATTATTTATAATAGATCAATCTAAGTTAAAAATTATTGAATCCTATCCTTTTATTTATTGGATTTCAGATGAATTTAGAGAAAAATTTAAGGGAGAAAATCTTGGGAAAAATGCAGATATTGAAGTTGGTTTAAAAACTTCTAATAATATTAGGTACTTAAGATTTTGGTGGGAAATTGATTCGAAGAATATTTCAAAGTTTTTTGAAAAGGACAATAAGAAATGGGTCACTTATTCTAAAGGTGGACCGTTTAATAAATGGTATGGCAATTTTTGGTTAGTTTTAAATTGGTTAAATAATGGCAAGGAATTAAGAGACTCAAAATTTGCTGGATTAAATAATGAGGAATATTATTTTAGAGAAGGGATAACTTATTCTGCAAGTGGTTCTAAAGGAGTATCATTTCGATATTTACCGATAAATTTCATTTTCGATGTGGGAGGGTCGAGTATTTTTCCTATTAAAGATTTTAAAAATATTAATTATTTGATAGCTTTTTTAAATTCAAAATTATCTTTTTATTTAACCAAATGTTTGAATCCTACTGTAAATATTCAGGTTGGTGATTTAAAAAGAATTCCATTTGATTATTCTCCTAAAAATCTCGAAAATACAATTAGTTCTCTTTCCAAACAAAATATTCAAATAAGAAAGCATCTTTGTGAATTTTCTATTATTGAAATGAATTATAAATATAATCCCATTTTATGGGCTAAGGAGAAGTATGAATTTTCTGATTTAAAAAAATTAATTAAATTTTATTTAGATTATGAAAATGAGCTTCTTACCCAAGTCTATCTTAATGAAGCCTTAATTGATGAACTGATTTTTCAGGTCTATCAGGTAACAGAAGAAGATAAACAGATGATTTTAGAAAAGGAAGACCCGCCCGTCGGGAGTCTGCCTTTATTTAAAGATTATATGTCTATTAGCGACCAATTATTACCTGAAGTTAAAGAATATATAAAAACAATAGAAATAAAAGTTATTAGTTCTGAAGAGAAAGAACAAACAAAAAAAACTATATTAGTATTATATCAGAAGAATCATACATTAGAAGAGATTTGTAAAAAAGTACAAATAAATCCACTTAGTATTATTCAAATTATAAAAGTAAGCCACTCTTTACCCGAAAAACGATCACAGGAAATTATTCAGGATTTACTTTTTAACTTAGTAAAGGAAATATTAGAAGAAGATCAGGATGGAATTATGCCCTTGATGAAATTTAGCGGAGAAGATACTCTACAAAATTTCCTCTATTCTAAAATGATTAAGAAAGGTTTTACTCCAGCGCAGATTGATAATTTTAAAGAAATTTTGGGATGTGAAATCAATACTTATTTAGAAAAATA
>Ga0210049_1004133_pt1 | contig 12854 bp, 12 predicted proteins | sample CryGeyCG2014_300_2_FD_183964 | JGI IMG/M metagenome (GOLD analysis project Ga0210049, IMG submission 183964) | Groundwater microbial communities from aquifer - Crystal Geyser CG06_land_8/20/14_3.00 (SPAdes) (version 2) | ecosystem: Environmental > Aquatic > Deep subsurface > Groundwater | place...
ACGGTAGCAATAAATAATGGCACAGATTTAAGCATGGATGGAGTTTTTGCGTTTGACGACGATATTGACGGGGGAACACGAAGCGATTGGGACATCGGGGCGGATGAAATCATTATTCAAAACACCGTAACTTATGACGGCAACACCAACACCGGAGGATCTGTTCCAACGGATAGTTCCAGTCCCTACAATTACAATTCTTCAGTCACAGTTTTAGCTAACACCGGCTCACTAGTTAAATCCGGCTACGCTTTCAATAATTGGAATACTTCCGCCAATGGTTCCGGCACCGCTTATATTCCTACCGATACTTTTAGCATTACTTCCGACACCACTCTTTATGCGCAATGGACAATTAATACTCACACTCTCACTTACACCGCCGGCGCCAACGGAGCAATTGTCGGTACTACTCCTCAAACTGTAAGTCATGGCGGAGACGGCACCGTAGTCACCGCCGATCCAGATGATAATTATCATTTTGTAGAGTGGTCAGACAGTGTGCTCACAGCCAGTCGAACGGATACTAACATTACCGCTGATTTATCCGTCACGGCTAGTTTTGCCATTGATACTCACACTGTTACTTTCCAAGATTACGACACTACTGAATTAAAAGTAGAAGAAGTTAATCACGGAGGCTCTGCCACCCCTCCGGCTGATCCAGAAAGAACTGGCTACACTTTCACTGGTTGGGATATTGCCTACAATAATGTCATTACTGATTTAATCGTAACAGCCCAATACACTATCAATAATTACACCGTCACCTTCAACAAAAACGGAGGAGACATCGAAGCTAATCCAACTACCAAAACTGCCGATTACAATACAACGATTGATGCTTTGTCTACCGCTCCTACCAAAGCAAGCTACACTTTCATCAACTGGAACACCCAAGCTGATGGCGGTGGTACAACTTTTACTGACGCTACATTAGTTACTGCTAGCATTACTGTTTATGCTCAATGGACAATAGTGCAACATACCCTCACTTATTCCGCCGGCGCCAACGGAGCCATCGTCGGTACCACTCCGCAAACAGTCGCTCACGGATCTGACGGTACCGCTGTCACCGCTGATCCAGATGAAAATTATCATTTTGTCGATTGGTCTGACTCTTCAACTCAAAATCCAAGAACTGATACGAATGTGACAGGAGATATTTCTGTGACGGCGAACTTTGCTGTTAATCCGGATATTATAGCTGTTGACTCCGGACCGTCTTCCCTTGATCGAACATCTTTTGTTAGCGATACTTGGTTTAATTATGTTGCTGTCGGAAGTGATGATCAAATTTCTTTTTCTTGGACAGATCCAAATTCTCCTAGTGATGATACTTTCTATTACGAACTCAATACTGATTCCGGCGATACGATAGATGGTACAGAAGATAATATAACTAATCCGTATATTGACGATATTGTTATTTCCGAAGGCACAAATTATTTTCATGTCAAACCGCAAAACGGTTTGGGAGCTTGGGGAATAGAAAGAATATTTATTTTGAAATATAGCAAAACTCCGCCCACCACTCCCGTAGTCACGGATGGGGGCGCAACTACTATTTCGCTAGTGCAACTTTCGGCCGAATGGGTTTCTACTGATGCAGAAGGAATTGCGGATAATCAATATTGTATTTCCACGGACAGCGCGGATTGTTTGACGGGAACAGTGGTGGCGTGGACATCGACAAACACTGACCAAAGCGTTGTTTCAACGGGACTTTCTTTGTCGGATAATACTACATATTATTTTCATATTAAAACGCAAGATGCTCTGGGAAATTGGAGCGAAACAGGACATAGCGATGGAATATTGACAGAGGCTGAAGAATCTTCGGAGTTGGCAAATGTTCCCGGAAAACCCGAAGATGAAAATCGCGAAAAGGATGAAATTAAAATTTCTTGGGATGAAAATTCCAATTTGGACGGAACAGAGTATTATGCAAAAAATACCGTTAATGGTGATCATTCCGGCTGGGATGAGGATACGGATTGGACATCCAAAGATTTGAAATGTGGAAAAATGTATGAGTTCAAAGTTAAGGCCAGAAATGCAGAAGGGATTGAAACTGAATATTCGGATAAAGCTGAAATTAAGACAAAAAGTTGTCCGGAACTGCTAATTCAAGAAACTATTGATCTAATAACTTTTTGGGATGACGAAGATGATGAAGAAGAGCCGGTAGAAAATGAAGAATTTTTTGTACCACTCATTCCTCAACCGGCACTAGCGGGAAATTGGAGTTTAGTTTCTTCCTCTCCTATGGAGAAATTTATTGCGCTTAATATTCCCAAAGAATTAGCTCAATTAAAAGACAAGCTTCCTCAACTGGAAAAGATTTTTCAAGATCTCGGTTTGACTAAAATTTCCGATATAGAAGAAATTAAAAATCTCAAAATAGCTTTGCCTAAACTCGACAAATTGCCAGACAATTTTATTGTTGCTAAATCGGAAAAAGGAAAGATTCAGCTGGAAACAAAATTGGAAATAACAGAGGAGGGAAAAGTGGAAAAAATAACTTCCACGCTGGCTAATCAAAGGGTAAGTTTGGAAATAAAACCGGAAGGACCAGTTAATAGAATAAGCGGGCTGATTGCTTTTCGATCAAGAAAAATTTCCGAAGCGGAACGGGAAAAATTTTGGGAAATATTAAAATTGAATACAGCTTTGGCCGAGATAAAAGAAGAATTGATTTTAGAAAAATTCGAATATAACGATTTGGACGGTGATGGAATTTATACGGCGGAAATAAAAACACCGAATAATGCTGGAGAATATGAAATTATCACTTTGACGGAATATCAAGATGAAAATCTTGGCACGCAAAAAATGAGTTTGACGATGATCATCGATCCAGAAGGTTATGTGTATGAAAAAATAAAAGGGCGGGAAGCTAGAATTGCCGATGCTAAGACTTCTCTTTTTTGGTTGAATTCCGAAACTGGTCAATTTGAATTATGGAAAGCGAGCGATTATAGCCAAGAAAATCCGCAAACAACCAGCGCAGACGGAAGATATTCATTTTTAGTTCCGGAAGGTCGATATTATTTAGCAGTAGAAGCGTCTAGATGCAAGCCTTACAAAAGCGAAGAATTTTCTGTGACCGAAGGTCGAGGAATTCATTTGAATATTGAAATGAAAAGTCGAGGTTGGCTCCTAAAAATTTTTGACTGGAAAACTATAATTATAATTTTAATCAGCATTTTGCTGGCGTATAATTTTTATCGCGACAAAATGCGAAATAATAAAAAAATATGAAAACGAAAATTGTTTTAGCTGTTTGCGTGGCCGTTTTATTTTTCAGTAGTTCCTTTTTGGCGGTTAAATATTTTTCGGCCAAAAAAGAAATTGCCAATCTTCAACAAAAAACAGTAAAAATAAATAATGGCGGAAATGGAAAAGTCTTGGCTTTCGGTCAGCTTTTTATTGAAAAAGTTTTAGAAGCTCAAGGCGAAGTTGAATTTGAAACCAGACTGGAATTGGAAAATGCCGTGCGTGATTTGAATGACGAAGAACTTTTGAACCAATGGAAACTTTTTGTGGCTAGCGGAGATGAAACCAGCGCCCAAAAAGAAGTGCGAAATCTTTTAAAAATGCTGATGAATAAAATTGACCAAGGAAATTAGTCGAGTATTTTTAACAGGAGGATATTATTTCCAGTAAATTATTTTAGAGTGAAGAAAGTATCCCGTACCTACGGTCGTACCTACGCCCGTACCTATGTCCGTACCTACATTCCAAATTTTTTCTGAAAAAACTATCCTTAAATACTGGAGTTTACCAGTATCGGTAGTTATTAAATTATGTAATTAGTATTAGATATCTATACAATATAAATATGGAAAAATATATTCGAAAAATTGGGAAGGCGAGTAAGTGGAGTTATAATATCGTTATCCCCAAAGAAATTATCGCCAAATACGGCTGGAAAGAAAAACAAAAAATTGTTTTGGAAGACAAAGGCAAAGGAAAAATTCAAATTCGAGATTGGAAAAGAAAATAATTATTACCATTCGCCTATATATGGTAGTAAAGCTTGAATTATAAATATAAAGAGGAGGTGGCAAAAAAAGTAGCTAATATTATTTCGAAGGAATAATTAAAAATTATCCTAGAGCGGGGGTAAAACTCTGCTTTTTTTTGTTTTTTTATTTGGAATGGATTTTTTTCTTGATTTGCTTTATAGTAAAAGCAGAAGTTGAAAATAAGGTTAATTTCATAAAAAAGATGGCTTATGTTTCATAAAAAGAAAAATCGTTTGAAGGTTGGGTTGGCGCTTTCTGGGGGAACGGCTTTGGGCATAGCGCATATTGGAGTGATTAAAGCTTTGCGGGAGAATAAAATCCCGATTGACTGTGTGGCTGGCACCAGTGCTGGAGCGATTGCGGCTGCTTGTTTGGCATTTGATGTTCCTTTGGAAAAGATGATTGAAATTTCTAGAGGAATGAATTGGCAAAGTATTTCTGAATTTGGGTATTCAAAATTAGGAATAAATTCTAATCATCCAATCAGGGAATTGATGATCAGCGCTTTGGGGGATGTGAAAATTGAAGAAGCCAGAATTCCTTTAGCTATCGTAGCAACGGACATTGATACAGGCAAGGAAATTATTTTTCATAAAGGTAATTTGGCGCAGGCTATTATGGCTAGCACCTGCTTGCCAGGGATTTTTATTCCAGTCAAAATTGACGGAAGAAAATTGGTGGACGGCGGATTGGTAGAAAACTTGCCACTTTCTCCGCTCAAAAAAATGGGAGCGGAGATAAAAATTGGCGTCAATTTGAAGCGCAATTCTAAATATATAAAAATTCGCAACATATTTGATGTGGTGGCTAATTCTTATAAAATATTATCTGAATCGCAGAATTTTTTGATTCCTGGGCGGGCGGAAATAATCATTGAACCAAATTTGGGGGAATTTGACTCGACTAATTTTAGAAATTTTGAAGTGCTTTTAGAAGAAGGCTACGAGGCGACAAGTCGAATGATGGCAGAGATAAAAAAACAGCTAAAAATCGATTCTTTTCAAAAGAAAAATTTTATCCGAAAAATTATAGATTTTTTCAAGCTCTAAAAAGCTAATTTGGAGCAATTATTTTTTTGTGCTACTATGAATAAAGGGAAAAAAGTAATTTTAATTTAATTTTTTAATACAAAACATATGAAAATAAAAGAAATTATGACTAAAGAAGTGATGTCAGTGAAAGAAGAGGCGCCAATTTCGGAAATTGCCGAAATTATGTCAAAAAACAAAATCCACGCTTTGCCAGTGGTAGATGACGAAAATAAAGTTTTGGGAATTATCACGGAAACTGATTTTTTTACCAAAGATTCTTCCAATATGGTTTATATGCCATCACTAATTGATTTTATCAATAAGGGAAAAATAAAATATGCCGAAGAGGAAAAAGAGGCGATGCACGCTGTACTTCATGCCAAAGCCAAGGATATTATGAGCGCTAAATGTGAAAATGTTTCTCCAGAAATGGAAATAGAAGATTTTATAAAATTGATAAAAGAGTGCAGTTTCAATTCTTATCCCGTGGTTGATTCGGAAGGAGTACTTATCGGAATAATCACAGTGGCTGACGCAATTAAGCTTTTGTAAATTATTTTTTGACAAAAATCAATTTATAGCTTATAATATAATCAAGAAAATGCGGAGTTAAACAGGCTGGTCGATCTTGCGGGTTTCGCAATTTCTCAAAATTATTTCTGAAAATAATTCAGAAAAGTAATATTTAATTTCAGTACACACATATGACAGAACAAGTAACCGACAGAGATTTTGTAGAATATGTCGTTAAACAAATTGTAAATCATCCAGAAGATGTGAAAGTTGATCGCAAGATTGATGAAATGGGAGTACTCATTTCATTGGATGTCAATGCTGAAGATATGGGAATGATTATCGGTCGCGAAGGTGCAACTGCTAAAGCTCTCCGAACTCTTCTTCGAGTTATTGGAGCGCGCAACAACGCTCGAGTTAACCTAAAGATCAATGAACCAGAAGGAAGCGAAAGAAGAGTAGCGCCTAAAGAAAGAAAAACTATTGATGAAGTGGTTGGCGATATCAATGTTTAGTTTTTCACTTTTTGTATTATACAAAAGACCTTGCCTAGGCAGGGTCTTTTTTGTTTAGTTTTAGTATGGTATTATATAATCGATGCGAATATACGAATATTATGCGAATTTACGAATAATTTCAATATGAAATTTGATATCATTACAATTTTTCCAGAAATTTTTGGTTCATATTTCAATGAGTCTATTTTGAAACGGGCACAAAAAAATAATTTAATTGAAATTAAAATTCATAATCTTCGTGATTTTACACTGGATAAACATAAAACAACTGATGACACGCCTTATGGAGGCGGAGCAGGAATGGTTATGAAAATTGAACCAATATATGAGTCAATAAAGTTTATAAAATTGAAAGTCAAAAACAAAAAAACAAGAACAATTTTGTTTTCTGCTAAAGGGAAAAAATATACCCAAAGTGATGCTAAGCGTTTGTCAAAATATGACAATTTAATTTTTATTTGCGGACGCTATGAGGGCGTGGATGAAAGGGTGGCGAAATATTTGGCGGACGAAGAAATTTCCGTTGGTGATTTTGTGCTTACGGGCGGAGAAATTCCGGCGATGATTTTAGTAGATTCAATTTCTAGATTATTGCCGAGGGTTTTGGGAAATAGCGAAAGCACCAAAAACGAATCGCATAATAGCAAAAATTATTTAGAGCATTCACAATATACTAAGCCGGAAAAATTTTTGAATTGGAAAGTGCCGGAAATTTTATTGTCAGGAAATCATAAAAAAATAGAAGAGTGGAGAAAGAAAAATTCAAAATTCAAAGCATCAAATCCTAAATAAATATAAAATTCTAATTTTCTAATTCGCCAGCTGGCGAACAAAAACAGTCTCGATATTTATTTTTATGCTAAAAGATAATCAAATTGATAAAAAATTGCTTTATACAATTCTAACTCTTCTAATTTTTGGTTTGGTTATGATTGCTTCGGCCGGAATTTCATATTCGCGTTCTCGATTTGGCGATCCATATTATTTTTTCAAGCACCAATTGTTTTATGGAATGATGCCAGGGATTATAGTTTTATATATAACGCAAAAAATAAATTATAATTTTTGGAAAAAAATTTCTCTGCCCTTTTTTATTTTAAGTGTAGTTTTTCTTATTTTAGTTTTCGTTCCAGAATTTGGATCAAAAGTCTATGGCGCCAGTCGCTGGTTGAAATTGGGAATTTTTTCTTTTCAGCCTGCGGAGATGTTGAAATTGTCAATAATTATATATTTAGCCGCTTGGCTGGAAAGCCGATCAGAAAAAGTAAAAGATTTTTATGAGGGTCTAATTCCATTTTTGATAATCATCGGGCTGATAAGTTTTCTGCTTATCAAACAGCCAGATGTAGGAACTTTGGGTGTTATAATTCTTATTTCAATTTCCATTTTTTTTGTTTCTGGAGCGAAAATTTCTCACATGCTTCTTATGGGTGTATCCGGAATAGCAATCTTAGGAATGATTATTAAGATGGAAGCGTATCGAATGGATAGGTTTTTAGTTTTTTTGCATCCGGAGCTTGATCCGCAAGGAATTGGTTATCAGATAAACCAAGCTCTTTTGGCGATTGGAACAGGAGGCTTTTTTGGTGTAGGATTAGGACATAGCTTGCAAAAATTCAATTATCTGCCGGAACCTGTAGGTGATTCAATTTTTGCCATCATTGCCGAGGAAACGGGTTGGCTGGGAGCGTCATTATTAATTTTTATTTTTGTTTATTTGTCAATTCGAGGGCTCAAAATTGCCAAAAAAGCACCGGATAATTTTTCGAAATTTATCGCAGTGGGAATAATTGCCTGGATAGTTTTCCAAGCTTTTATAAATATTGCAGCTATTTCTGGGTTAATTCCTTTAACGGGAATTCCTTTACCTTTCATTAGTTACGGCGGAACATCCCTGATATTTTTGATGGCAGGAGCAGGAATTATTTTAAATATTTCTAAATATGTTAAAAATAATTAACAAATATAATTTAAAACTAAAATTATGAAAATTGTTTTGACAGGAGGCGGAACAGGCGGGCATATCATACCGCTTATCGCCGTAGCGAGAAAAATAAAAGAAAAAGAAATAGCGACAGAGTTTATGTTTTTGGGGCCGAAAGAAAATTTTTCTAAAAAATTTATGACGGCCGAAGGGATAACGATCAAGCACGCGATGAGCGGGAAAATGAGAAGATATTTTTCTATTCTAAATTTTGTAGATGCTTTGAAAATTCCTATTGGAATTGTGCAAGCTTTGTGGCATTTGCTTTGGTTTATGCCGGAAGCTATTTTTTCCAAAGGAGGCTGTGCCACTTTGCCAGTAGTTATTGCCGGCTGGCTGTATCATATTCCAATTCTAATCCATGAATCAGATGCTAATCCGGGGATGGCTAATTCAGTTTTGGCTAAATTAGTTTCTCGCGTGGCAGTTTCTTATCCAAGCGCGGAAAGTTATTTTCATTCCGAACAAGTTGTTGTTACAGGCAGTCCGCTTCGGGAAAATATCAATAAGGGAAATAAAGAAAATGCTCAAAAAATGTTTTCGCTTTTGGAATCAAAAAAAACTATTTTTGTTTGGGGCGGATCGCAAGGAGCGAAAGCAATTAATGATAAAATATTGGAAGTATTGCCGGAGCTTTTGCCGAATTATCAAATTATCCATCAAACGGGTGAGAAAAATTTTGAAGAAGTGAAAAAAAGAGCAGGAGAACTCGGGATAAAAATTGGTCGAGATGGGTATCATATCTTGTCTTTTATCGGCGAAGAGCTCAAAGATATTTTGGCAGTAACGGATTTAGTTATTTCGCGAGCAGGGAGTTCCTCAATTTCCGAAATTGCCGCTAACGGAAAACCTGCTATAATAATTCCTATTGAAAATTCGGCTAATGATCATCAAAGAATGAATGCTTATTCTATTGCCAAGATTGGTGGTTGTGTAGTTTTGGAAGAATCAAATTTAGGCGAGCATATGCTTTTGGGGAAAATTAATGAAATTATGAACAATGAAGAACTGCGCAATAAATTAATACAGAATATAAAATCATTTTACCACCCAGATGCGGCGGATCGAATCGCAGAGGGAATTTTGGGAATGGTAAGATAAAATTTTTAATTTTTAATTTCCAATTTTTAAATAATTTTTTAATGTCTTAATTTTTAAAAATTAATAAATTAAGATTTATTTATAAAATTACAAAATTTAAAAATTATAAAATTATGGACATAAGAAATATCAAAAAAGCCTATATGATTGGTATCAAAGGTTCCGGCGTGATTGCGGTGGTGGAGATTTTGCATTCAATGGGCGTTGAAATAACAGGCTCGGATACGAATGAAAAATTTTTCACCGATGAAATTTTGCAAAAACTTAATATCCCATATTTTGAAAAATTTGAAGCAAAAAACATTCCATCAGATGTTGATTTGGTAGTTTATTCCACGGCGTACAATGAAAATAATAATGTAGAATTTAAGGAAGCGAAAAGAAGAAGCTTAGAAATGATTAGTTATCCGGAAATTTTAGCCAAACTTTTCAATGAGAAATATGGGATTGCGGTTTGCGGAACGCACGGCAAGACGACAACTTCGGCAATGCTAGCACATACATTAAAAGAAATTGGAGTTGATCCGAGTGCGGTGATTGGAAGCCGAGTTATAAATTGGGAGGGTAATGCACTTAGTGGGAAAGGAGAATTTTTTGTGGCAGAAACGGATGAATTCCAAAATAAATTAAGAATGTATAATCCGAAGGGAATAATTCTTACCAGTTTGGATTTTGATCATCCAGATACTTTTCCAAATTTTGCCGATTATAAAAATGCTTTTGCCGATTTTGTAGTGCGTATTCCAAAAACCGGATTTTTGGTCGTCTGGGGGGATAGCGTGGATACGCTAGAAGTTTCAAAAGAAACAATTTGTCAAGTTTTGACTTATGGATTTGGGGAAGAAAATGATTATAAAATTTCAAGCCTCGAGCTTCAGAAATTTGAAGTTGAACATAATGGAAAAAGTTTAGGAGGATTTGAGATCAAATTAATCGGCAAACATAATATCCTAAATGCGACAGCGGTGATTGCAGTTTGTCACAAATTAAATTTAGATTTGGAAAAGGTCAAAGAGGCACTCAAAAATTTTCAAGGCACCAAAAGAAGATTTGAATATATTGGGCAGAGTAATGGTGCAATTCTCATTGATGATTATGGTCATCATCCAGAGGAAATTAAGGCAACGCTTAAGGGCGCACGGGAAATTTATCCACAGAAAAATATTTGGGCAGTTTTTCAACCGCATTTATACTCAAGAACGGAAGCGCTCTTGCAAGAATTTTCTCAATCATTTAGCGACATTGATCATGTGATCGTTTTGGATATCTATGGTAGTGCGCGGGAAAATGATGGCAAAGTAAATTCACTAGATTTGGTGAAATTAATCAATAAATTTGATCGAGACAAGGCGCAGTATTTGAAAACAATTGATGAAGCAGTGAAATTTTTGCAAGATAAAATTGGAAGTGAAGATATTGTCATCGCCATCGGCGCCGGTAATGGCTGGGAAGTGGTGGAAAAACTGAAGGAAAAATAAATAAAATAAAATGCGAAAAACCGAATTTGCCAATGGCGAATACTACCACATATATAATCGCGGAGTAGATAAGCGCGAGGTGTTTTTGGATAGGAAAGATTATGAAAGGTTTATTTTGGGGATGAATGAATTTAATGATAGTCGTCCATCATGGAAAGTAAGATTCGAGGTTTCACCTCGAGTTACTCGAGGTGAAACCTCGAATCTTGTTGAGCTAATTGCATACTGTATTAATCCTAACCATTATCATTTTATCTTAAAGCAAAAAGTTGAAAATGGAGTTACGGATTTTATGAGAAAATTAGGAACTGGATATACTATGTATTTTAATAAAAGACATGCACACTCAGGAGTTATTTTCCAAGGTCCTTTCAAATCCATCCACATCGACTCCAACGAATATCTTCTTTTGCTTTCGGCGTATGTGAATGCTAATCACGAAATCCATGGATTTTTGGAAAAGGATTGGCCATATTCGAGTCTTTTGGATTATACTGAAAGGAGAGATGGAAAATTATGCAATAAAGAAATAATTTTAGGGCAGTTTGATAATAATTTTTTTGAATATGAAAAGTATATAAAAAATAACGCGGATTATTTTAGGGAGAAGAAAGAATTAGAAGAATATATTTTAGAATAAATTTAAAATATTTTTATGCTAAAAATCCAAAAAAATATTTCTCTGGCGCCGCTGACTACTTTCAAAATTGGCGGGCTGGCGAAGCACTTCGTAGAAGTGAGCTCCGAAAATGAAATTTTAGAAGCGCTTGATTTTGCCAAAGAAAATAATTTGGAAATTTTTGTGTTGGGTGGAGGAAGTAATATTCTTGTAAGTGATGATGGATTTAATGGATTAGTTATTCGTATGCTTAATACTTCCTGCATAATACATAATACTTCTATAGAATGTGGAAGTGGTGTTTTATTGTCGCAAATCGTTAAAGAATCTGCAAAAAATGGTCTTTCAGGACTCGAGTGGGCATCAGGAATTCCCGGTACTGTCGGCGGAGCGATTCGTGGAAACGCTGGGATACCGTTGGGTTGTATGGCAGACAACATCGAATGTGTGAAAATATTAGAAAGTCAAAAGTCAAAAGTCAAAAGTCAAAACTACAATTTAAAAATTAAAACTTTAAAGAAAGAAGAATGTAAATTCGGTTATCGTAGTAGTATATTTAAGGAAAACAAAGATTTTATTATAATTTCGGCTGTTTTGAAATTGGAAAAAGGTGATCAAGAAGAAATTAGCAAAAAAATAAAAGAACTTATCGAAAATCGCTTAAAAGTTGTGCATCCTAATCCAAAAGAACCAAGCTCTGGTAGTTTTTTCAAAAATCCAAAAGTTGACAATCTAGAACTGATTGCTAATTTTGAAAAAGACACTGGTCAAAAGGCAATAGATGGGAAAATTCCGGCCGGTTGGTTGATTGATGAGGTGGGACTGCGCGGGAAAAAAATTGGCGGAGCACAAGTGAGCGAAAAACATGCTAATTTTGTAGTAAATATAGGGAATGCCAAAGCGCAGGATATTGTGATGCTTTCTAGTCTTATCAAAATGAAAGTACGTGATGAGCTAGGCGTGCAATTGAGTGAAGAAATTAAATATGTGGGATTTTAACAATTAAATTAATCAAAAATATGGAAAACAAGACGCTTAATCTTCGTTGGTTTTGCAAAAACATTGAATTAGATGATCGGACCAAGGACTATGTTGTGAAAAGAATTCAGAAGATGGAAAAGTTTTTGAAAAAAAGCTTGGAATATGAAGTAGAAGTTTCAATGGACAAAAAAGGAAAATTTTATGTAGAAGTTATGACCAAAACACCGCATAAGCTATACCGAGCTACCGAAATTTCAGAATCCGTCGAAGGTTCAACTGATATGATAATAGAAGAATTGCAAAAACAAATCACTAAGGATAAAAGCAAACTCAAAGATATTCGCGAACGCGGAGCTCGCTCGCTCAAAAAGAAAATTGTGATTAGCAAAGATGCAAGATTTTGAAAGATATAAAAATTGTCCCAAGTACGGGACAATTTTCTTTTTTTGTGGTATAATAAAATCATAAAGCGAAACCACTGAAGAATAGCCTCGATTTTTTTCCTTAAAAATGTTAAAATAGTAGTAGATAATTGTTTTACTAAAACAAAAATATGTACAAAACTACTACTAAAAAATGGGGACAATCTTTTCTTGGA
>Ga0210049_1004139_pt1 | contig 12829 bp, 12 predicted proteins | sample CryGeyCG2014_300_2_FD_183964 | JGI IMG/M metagenome (GOLD analysis project Ga0210049, IMG submission 183964) | Groundwater microbial communities from aquifer - Crystal Geyser CG06_land_8/20/14_3.00 (SPAdes) (version 2) | ecosystem: Environmental > Aquatic > Deep subsurface > Groundwater | place...
TGGCTCTTTTGTTTGGAGCGATCGCCTCCGCTACCGCACCAGCAGCAACAGTTATGGTTGTGCGTGAGTATAAGGCTAAAGGTAGATTCACAGATATACTTTTAGGTGTGGTAGCCATAGATGATGCCTGGTGTTTAATCATCTTTGCCTTATCTTTAGCCATCGCCAAGAGCGTTGCCTTTCACGCATCGAATACTTTTGTATCTAAGGTTATATTTCATTCCTTAATAGAAATAATCGGTGCCCTAATGCTCGGTGGGTTAATTGCCTGTTTAAGCAGCCTCTTTTCTAAATTCATACGTACCCAAACAGAACTTCTTATTTATACCTTAGGATTTATCTTATTAACTACAGGATTGGCTATAAAATTAGGCCTCTCTGTTCTTTTAGCAAATATGTTTTTGGGCACCGTCTTAATAAATATTAACAAGTCAAATTTTGAATTCTTTGATGTCTTAAAACTAATTGATTCGCCCTTATATCTTCTTTTTTTCGTTCTTGCAGGAGCAAACCTAGAGATAGGGTTATTAAAAGGAATAGGTATAACTGGAATAATCTATATTTTCTTTCGCACAACAGGGAAAACCGTGGGTTCTGTATGGGGTGGATATATTGTTAAGGTAGAAGATAGAATAAGAAGATATCTTGGATTGGGCCTGCTTCCTCAAGCTGGCGTTGCTTTGGGCTGCGCCCTTGTTGCCAAAAGCGATTTTCCCAAAGTAGGGGGTATGATTTTTACTACTATTGTTGCCACCACAGTTATCTATGAATTAATCGGGCCAATATGTACAAAATATGCCTTGCAAAAAGCAGGTGAGATAACTATCGAACACCACCAAAAGATATGAGAAATATTTTTGAGCATTGGGACGACTTGAAAAAAGAATTAAGCGGTAAGTATACCATGCTATTTTTAGATTACGATGGGACGTTAACGCCAATCGTTAGTACTCCGGGAAAAGCGTTCATTTCGCAAGAAGTAAAAGAACTACTTATTGAATTATCGAGAAGTCCTAAATGTAAATTAGCCATTATCAGCGGTAGGGCTTTGAAAGACATAAAAAATAAAGTAGGTTTAAAAAATATTATTTATGTTGGCAATCATGGCTTAGAGATAGAAGGGCCAAAGATTAAATTTGCAAGCCCCATTTCGCCAAGGTGCAGGGCAGGCCTTGAGCATATAAAAAGCGACTTGACACAAAAACTTTATTCGATTAAAGGGGCGATTTTGGAAGATAAGGGCCTTTCGATCAGTATTCATTATCGCCTGGTAGATAAAAAAGATATTCAGGAGTTTTTGAGTATCTTTAATGAGATTTCCGCTCCTTATATTGTTCGCGGTAAAATAAAGGTTAATTCCGGTAAAAAAGTTTATGAGATAAGACCTCCTGTAATGTGGGATAAAGGTAAAGTTGTCTTGTGGCTTTTGGCTAGACAGCAATTTTTGTTAGAAAAAAATAAAATTCTTCCTGTTTATATTGGAGACGACGTAACCGATGAAGATGCTTTTAGGGCATTAAAAAAGAAAGGCCTGACAATATTTGTGGGAGAGCAAGGCAATTCTGAAGCCCAGTACTATTTGAAAACTACAGAGGAAGTAACCGAATTCTTAAGGCTAATTTCCGATCTTAAGCGCAAGTAAGATATGAGAGAATTAATACGCGCAAAAGAGGCATTTAGATTTTACACAAGGTTGCATTTATCCGAGTTGACCGGCTTAAGGGCTTCTACTTTGAGCCAATTAGCAGGACTTATAAAACAGGTCCCCGGTTCTTGTATTTATTACCATACACATAGATTCCTACAGCAGCATCAATATCTTTCACCCGAGCCACCTAATGATTTCGCCTATTGGGTTAGCGAAGCGCTTGGCGAGGATGAGCTGGGGGAGAAATTAGCCAGTATTGATACGATTCAATATTCAACTATCCGCGGTCTTCGAGACAAAATTGCAATAACCATTGAAGATTATTTAAGAAATAATGCTTTGGCAAAGCTAAGGTTTGCCCGTGAAGGCGAAGAATTCCATTTCATGAAATCAGTCAGTTTCGTCATCCCAACCAATTATATTGCCCATGATTTAAAGGAATTCGTAGATATCTTAAAGAAGATAACGATTGATTCTATTTATTTTCACATTTTTGAAGCGCGTTTAAGGCTTGAGAAAGGGGATAATGATTTTTCCAATTGGATTAAAAGTTCCGTTGGCGATAAAGAACTAGCGGATGAAATTTCAGGGCTCGATCCTTATACACAGACCCTTGATGGTTTAAGAAATACCATTGTGAAAAAAGTAGAACAGAGAATCCTTTAGATAGAATGGCAAAAATAGAAGAATATATACCCATCGTTGGACAATCGATTATTGATGATTTGAAATTGCTTGCCGAGAGACTTAAAGGCAAAGTTGTTCAACATATCAATTCCACGCCTGTGGGGGGAGGCGTTGCCGAGATATTGAACTGTATGATTCCCTTGCTGAGGGAATTGGGGATAGATACAAGATGGGATGTAATAAAAGGTGGAGAGCAGTTTTTTGAGGTGACAAAGAAATTTCACAATGCATTACACGGTAGAGCCGAAGAGATAAGCCAAAGAGATTTTGAGATATTTATGGAGACAAGCCAGCAAAATTTAGAAAACGTTAATACCTATGGAGACATTGTTTTCGTTCATGACCCACAGCCAATAGGGTTGATAAAAAAGAAAGCTGTTAACAAATGGCTTTGGCGTTGCCATGTTGACGTGTCTAATCCCAATGAAAGAGTTTGGAGATTTCTTATGGATTTTATCGTTCAATACGACTCGGCAGTGTTTTCTGCTCCGGCTTTTTCAAGAAAGTTACCCATTAGGCAATTTTTAATCTCTCCCTCCATTGACCCGTTAAGCGATAAAAACAAAGAATTGCCTCAAGAAACAATAGATTCAGTATTAAGAAAATACAATATTAAAAAAGATAAACCAATCATTACCCAAATATCCCGTTTTGACCGCTTAAAAGATCCCGTAGGCGTAATAGAAGCATACTTGCAAGTAAAAAAATACATCAACTGTCAGCTGATTTTAGCTGGCGGTACCGCAGAGGATGACCCAGAGGGGCTTAAAGTTCTTGAGGAAGTTAAAGAAAAGGCCGAGATGGACAAAGATATTCATATCTTACTATTGCCTCACAATAATATAGAGGTGAACGCATTACAAAGGGCTTCAGATGTAATTATCCAGAAGTCTCTTAGGGAAGGATTTGGTTTAACGGTTGCCGAGGCTCTATGGAAAGCAAAGCCGGTTGTGGCTTCCAATGTCGGCGGTATCCCTTTGCAGATAAAACACAAGTATTCTGGATTGCTTTGTCATTCCATTGAAGGCGCTGCCTTTGCAATAAAACAGCTGTTTAATAGTCCAGAATATGCCAGGAAATTAGGAGAAAATGGCCGGGAGCATATTAGAAACAATTTTCTACTTACCAGGCATCTCAGGGATTATATGCTGTTGTTTCTTTCGCTCTATCATACCGAAGATGTAGTGTATTTATAACACGACTTTGTTAAAAATGCATTTTTCCTCAGACAGTCAAAGGATAAAGTTTTCTTAACTTATTGCTAAACAATGACTTATCTTTTTAATAATAGTAAAATAAGGTCAAAAATTAACATCAATAGGGGACAGCGCCCTATTTTTCCCTGGGCAATAGGGGACAACGCCCTATTTTTCCCTTCTTGTTCTTTGACACAATTAAAATATTGTAGTTAGATTTTTCTTCCTCTTACGTCTATTGATAGTAGGGAGGAAGTGCTATGCCGCGGATTGCCAGGATCGTTGCAGTGGGTTTACCCCATCACATTACGCAAAGGGGAAATTACCGTCAAGATGTATTTCTCAATGCAGAAGAGAGAAGTCAATATCTTGCATGGATTCAGGAGTATAGCATAAAATACGGTCTTTCCATCTTAGCTTATTGTCTGATGCAAAACCACATTCATTTTATTGCTATCCCGAAGGAAAGCGATTCCCTGGCCAGGACATTCAACACCGCTCATATGCGCTATTCTCAATATTTTAACAAAAAGCTCAAACAGCATGGGCACCTTTGGCAGGGGCGTTTCTACTCCTGCGTGTTAGACAAGTCCCATCTCATCCTTGCTGCTCGCTACATTGAAAGAAACCCTGTGCGTGCAGGCTTGGTAGAAAAACCCTGGCAGTGGCCTTGGTCAAGCGCCAGAGCACATATTAACGAAAAAGATGGTGGCTTTATCGAGCTTGAGGGTTTCCTTGAAATTATAAGTATGACATTCAATTCTTGGAGAAAATATATAGATTCCACAGAAGAAGAAAACTTCTTGCAACGTATAAGAAAATACACTTTTACTGGACGTCCCTTGGGAACAACCACATTTATAGAAAGATTGGAAGCGAAATTTGGCAGGAGGTTATGCGCATTGCCGATAGGCAGGCCGAGGAAAAACCAATAAAATGGTCGCTGTCCCCTATTACCATTACTCCCTATTACCTATTACTATTACCGAAGGCTCAAAAGAGCCAATACATTTATCCCTATCTGGTTTAAGATCGTCGTTTCTAGAGCCTCTCAGAGGTTCTTTTTTAGAGAGCTTTTGCCGAAAAGGTGTTTTTGGCTTAGGTGATGCCGTTTTTTGCCCTAAGTCGAATTTAGCCAAAGCCGCCTTTAATTTTTCAAAAACCTCTTTAGTTATACAAAGCAATTTCTTTAACTTCCCCTCATAAGGAGGGGGTAACGATCTATGGTATCATTTCCACCTCAGGAAAAATTAATCCTTGACATATCTCAAAAAGATGCTATACTTTTTTCAGTAGTAAATAAAGGATAAGAAATCTGAAGGCCGTAAGGTCGAGAGGGTTGACTTTTGCGGCTTTTTTGTTTCTGGCATTCCTGCCTACTGGGAGGCAGGGTTTACTATAATTTTTAAGGAAGGAGGTAACAGAATAATGGTAAGAGGTAAAGTCAAATGGTTCTCTAACCAGAAAGGTTATGGTTTTATCACTCCAGAGTCCGGCAACGATGTATTTGTGCATCACAGCGCAATTCAGGGCGAGGGGTATAAATCTTTGGAAGAAGGGCAAGAAGTTGAATTTGAGATTGAGAAGGGCCCTAAAGGAGAACAGGCTACTAACGTAGTTAAAATATAACCTTGAAAAACACAAGCCCGGTTTCTTTAAGGGATCCGGGCTTCTTTTTTTACTGGCGAAAGGAGTGTCTTATGCCTACAGGTAAGATTAAGAAGCTTGTTCGTGAAAGAGGTTTTGGTTTTATCGCTGGCGTCGATGGGAAAGAGGTATTTTTTCATCAGTCAGCTCTTGTTGATGTCCAGTTTGATTCTTTACATGAAGATCAAGAAGTTGAGTTCGAGGTGGAGAACTCGCCGAAAGGACCACGGGCAATTAATGTAAAAGTCACCAAGTAGTAACGGTAAGCCGAAAATACGAAGATAGTATTTATGGAATTCCGGGGACACAATATTTAATTCCCAAAAGATAAGTATGATGTCCCCAGAATTCTTGTCTCGCTATTGTCCACCGATAATTAGTTAGCCGAGAATTACTTCAATAGTATTGGTAGTATTATTAGATAAAGCGAGGAATTTGTTGCGCGGGATTAAAAAGCGCGGTTGTTTTAAATTTTCAGCAATAATTTTTCCGTTAAAACTTACCTTGCTTATTAAATAGTTGCCGAAGTTTTTCTTGGCCGGATTTACCCCGTTAGAAATTTTGCCTTCACCTGTTATAGCCTTGGTATTTCTAACGGGGTTTACAAATCTGACTTCTATTAACTTATCCGCAAAATAAGTCGTTATACCAATTGTATTTTGAGCTTTGAATTGTTCTGCAGTTAGTTTGGGTTCTATTATCAAATCTCCATATTGACCCCTTATCCCAAAGGCCTGGGTTAATAAAGTAAGTATAAACCAGCTGGCAGAGCCGGTGAGATAGCCATACATACCGCGTCCTTCGGCATTAAAATATTCCGGCAGGCAAGGGTAAATTTTACTCCTTTGGGAATCGAGCGCCATCTTATAAATAGAGCTTATGACCTCGTAGCCTTCATTAACGAACCCTTGTTTATATAATGCATAAGCAAACATAACTATCATGTGATTAAAGAACGCACCGTTTTCCTTATCACCATAAACAAAGGAAAAAGCCCTCCCCAAGTTCAGCTGTTCTTCTTTAAAATCTGTATTTAAATGAAAACCACCGAGTGCATCATCTTTTAGATATTTGCGCACGTTATTAAAGAGAGTTTTAATTTGTTCGGTATCCGCGATTCCGCTCATAATAGGAAAAGTCTGCCCGGTTAAGGTCATACGCATAAGCCCATTAATATTACCTTCCACGGGTTGTTTATCATTATTATAATACCCGTTGAAGAATCCTTCCTTTAACCATTCATTATTTTGTATATGTGCATACATCCAGTCAGATTTCTTTTTCAGGTCGCTAATTAGTTTGGTTTTTGGTATAGATATTTTCTCACCGGATACTTTATATTTAGTACTCTGGAAATATTTTTCCAGGAGTTTATGCTTTGCATTTATGTCGGAATAATCTATCGCATCTTGTGTTATAGAATCGAGGAGCGTAGTTAATTCTTTTAAGATAGTTATGTTATCTGTCTGGAGATGCTCGATTATTTCACACAGACTCCTAAAATTTTGGGCATACATGCTGCTGAAGGCAACGCTCTCGCCGAACTCGCCTGCCATGTCCAAGCCGTCATTCCAGTCTGCGTCTTCAAGGCAGATATGATTATGTGGACCCACATTAAAAAATTGCACTAAATTCTGGATTAAGATATGCTCTAAGATGCTACCTTTATATGTTTCTTTGGTTTTAGTTTTAAGCTCTTTACCGTTATCGGGTTTCCAGTTTGAGTCTATTTCTTTACTCCTGCATAATTGATAGTCTCTAAAATAAGTTGTCTCTTCCGATAATATTTTTAAGTCAGCGGTCTGATGAATATATAAATGGATGGTCAGTAAAGGCCAGATGCCGTGGTCCATCCAGACACGGCTGATATTATTACGGTCAGCAATAAACCCCGTTAGAAATTTTGTTTTTTCTTCCTGATTCTTTGGTATTTCTAACGGGGTAAACTCTCCTAAGGTTTTGCCTATAATGGTAGCGTTTGAACCGTCTATACGCACTCCTCTAAAATTATTAATCAATAATGACCTGACCTCTTTAGGATTATTTAATATAAGCGAGAGGCAATCCTGCCAGAGGTCACGCCAACCTTTACCTCCTTTGCCATAATCAAAATCCGGCAGGTATGAGCAGCCGAATACCTTTCGAAGGTGAGGCTGGATATTCACCCACCTAAACCAGTTATCAAAATCTCTGTTACCTGACTTAATTTTAATCGAGGAGCTCTTTTTTTGCCAGTAGATTTTATTCTCTTCCAGTGCTTTTTCTACTTTAGCTTTAGTATTAAATTTTTCAAATATAGCATGGATTTTAGATTTATCGTTGATTATTCCCATAAGGATAATGTAGGAAATAGATTGTTTTGGTTTAAGGACACAAGCTTTAAAACGTAAACCAGCCATAGATTCTTTACCCTGCATATTGTTCTTTTTTGCAGGCAGAAGATTCTTTAATACTGCATCAGGTGCTTCTAAATCCGAAGCTTCTCCGGTAAATTCTTCTTGTGTGGAGTAAATATATTCAGGTGGACCATATTTTTCATCTGTAGCCAAGACAAAATAAGAAGTAGGATTTTTCTTATGGCCGGATTCATCAAAAAGAAGAGTAGGCCTGAGGACTACTCCGAATTTTTCCTTTTGTATGCGTTGTAAAAGAGAGGTTACGTGGCGGTGGTCGTGCAAGTTGTGAGCTGACCTGCCAAATATAGGTATGGCTGCGGTAGAAATAAATTTAATAGGTTTTGAAGATATATTACTAATATCTAACAACATTAATTCTGCCGGGTCATCCGATGCAGGAATAAAACAAGTGATTTCTGACCTTAAACCAATTTTTTTATTTTGGCGCGTTATTTTCTGCCACAACAGCCCTGCCTCTAAGTTAAATTTATCTTCTAAGCGGTTCGCTTCCTTAGAGACGCCCGTTGCTGACCAGATTTTGGCTGGATTTACCCCGCTCTTCCTTCGGGTAGAATGTAGCTTTGAAGGAAGGGCGGGGTTTATGTATATCCAGAAATTACGGCTGGATTTTAAATTACTTAAGGAGATACGCGATACGGGTTCGAGCAAGAAAGAATTAAAATCCGTCTTTATATCGCCATGTAAATCCGCAGAAACCGAGGACATGATAGGCGTAGAATTACACAAAGGAAAATAAAGGGTCTTTATCTGGTGGGCACTATGGGAAGCAAATGTACCTTTGTCGTCTATAAATTTCCAGAGTTTGTCTTTCACCCCGTTAGAACCTACCTTTCCCCCGTTAGATAAAAGGTTCTAACGGGGTTCATATTGGTTCTCAATTTATCACACCCCAATTGCTTTTGCAAGATTTTTTATGGTCATAAAATATATTGCAGGGTAGGCTTGTTTGAAGTAGAATGCATCATGATAAAGTATTGATTTTAGAACAACGAGACTTGTACTGAGATGGAGATTAAAGCAAGACAAGAAGGCAGTGTCATTATATTAGATTTAGCCGGTCGTATTGATGTAAATTCTGCAAATTTGGTAGAAGTTGTAGGCCAATGCATCCGTGACGGTTATTCCGATATACTCTGTAATTTTGAAACGGTTGATTTTATTGATTATATGGGTATTTCAGTAATAGTTATCGCCTATAAAGAAGTAATGAATAATAACGGCAGAATGAGATTCACCAATATACCTGCTCACCTGAAAGGATTTTTTTCCGTTTCCGGCTTAGATAGGGTTATTGATATTTATGCTACAGAGGATATAGCAATGAATAGTTTTAAAGAAGATAAGATTATAGAAAATATTAAAAAGATGCAATTACGGCGCAGATTTAAACGCCTGCCCATTGATATCAAAATAGAGTTGAAAGCAAAATATGACCAGGGCGCTGCTTGTATTAAGGGAGACCTTATAAATCTGAGCGCTATTGGTGCCTACATATACGGCTGTAGCCAATTCAAATTGGGAGACGAAATTATTTTAAAGCTTAAGCTTCCGCCAAAACTCGAAGATTTAGAGCTTGAGGCAAGGATTGTCTGGTTATCTGATAAGCAAATTCAGCCTCATTCTCATCCTGGAATAGGAGTGGAATTTGATAATATCCAGCCGTCTGTCCAACAAAAGCTGCTCGAGTTTATCGAAAGAAACCTCTCCTTTATGTCCACCGATAACTAACCAAGGACACTACTACCGATTAAGATTTAATTGAGAAATTTTAAAGAGATGGTAAAATAAATGAGGGCATCCCGACAGCAAAGCGCTTCGAAAATTTGTTCCAAATTTTCTTGCAGCTGTCGGGATTAATTCGCGTAAATAACTTACTCACACTTTTAGTGTTAGCAAGTTATGCGTTTATTAACTATGCGTGTGGCAATGTATTATAGTAACCGCGATATAAGAATAGAAGAGGTGCCAAGGCCTAAGATTGGGCCAGGTGAACTTCTGATACGCGTTGAGGCTTCGGGTATCTGCGGCAGCGATGTGATGGAGTGGTATCGTATTAATAGGACGCCGCTTGTGTTAGGCCACGAAATCGCAGGTACTATCGAAGAAGCCGGAGAAGGCGTAAAAATTTATATGAAGGGCGACAGGGTAGCTTGCGCGCATCATGTTCCTTGCGGAAGGTGCCATTATTGTTTAGCCGGCCATGAAACAGTCTGCGATACCTTGCTGAAAACTAATTTTGAGCCGGGCGGATTTTGTGAATATTTACGCCTGCCTAAAATAAATGTAGATTACGGTGTTTTGTCTTTGCCTGACTCAGTATCTTTTGAAGAGGCAACATTTATTGAACCTGTAGCCTGTGTAATCAGGGGACAAAGATTAGCAGGCATGAAACCAGGCCTTACCATTCTGGTTGTGGGTAGCGGTATCGCGGGTTTATTGCATATACATCTGGCCAGAGTAAGGGGTGCGAGCCGCATTATATCCACGGATATTTTAGAATACCGTTTAAATGCAGCTAAAAAATTTGGTGCGGATATAAGCATAGATGTTAAGAAATATTCTGCCCAGATGTTGCGCAGTTTAAATCAGGGTAGGCTTGCAGATTTAGTGATAGTCTCCACTGGTTCGCCTCAAGCTATTACGCAGGCATTAGAATCTGTTGAACGCGGCGGAACAATACTTTTTTTTGCTCCGACGGATAAAGAGAGAAAAATCCCGCTCACCTTTAATGAATTATTCTGGCGCACTGAAATAAGCCTTACGAGTTCATACGCAGGGGCCCCTTTAGACTATAAAGAGGCCTTAGGCTTGATAGCCAGTAGAAAGCTCGATGTTTCTGGTATGATTACGCATCGTTTAAGTTTATCCGAAACAGGCCTGGGTTTTAAACTTGTATCCGAAGCGCAGGAATCTATAAAAGTAATTATTTGTCCACAGAAATGACACCCGGCGCTAATCGGAATTGCGCCGGTGTTGTGTCTGTACACAAGGAGGAAGCTATGGACTGGGGAATGAAAAATAGGATGCAGCGCATATTTAAGGAAGACGGTAAGACTGTTATGTTGGCAGTAGACCATGGATATTTTTTAGGCCCGGTAAGTAGATTAGAAGAGCCCCGCAAGACCATCGAGCCGCTTATTCCTTACGCGGATTCGCTTATGCTTACCAGGGGAGTGTTGCGTAATTGCATTGACCCTAAATACAACATCCCTCTTGTCCTGCGGGTTTCAGGCGGCAATAGTATCATGAGTAAAGATTTATCTAACGAAGGCATTACTGTTTCCTTTGAAGATGCCATCAGGCTTAATGTGGCAGCAGTGGCTCTATCTATCTATATAGGTACAGACCACGAGCATCAGACTTTAATCAATCTCACTAAGCTTATTGACGAAAGCCAGAAATATGGCATTCCTGTATTGGCGGTTACTGCTGTGGGCAAAGAATTAGAAAAACGGGATACTAGGTATCTTTCTTTATCCTGCCGTATTGCTGCAGAATTAGGCGCTCATATTGTAAAAACGTATTATTGCGAAGATTTTGAAAAGGTAATTAAATCCTGTCCTGTTCCTATAGTGATTGCCGGGGGGCCTAAATTAAAAAATGAACTCGATGCTTTAAAGATGGCTTATGAGGCAGTGGCGCAGGGCGCTAAAGGTGTGGATATGGGCAGAAACATCTGGCAGTCGCGCTGGCCAGTGGCAATGATTTCTGCTATACGTAGCATTGTTCATGAGAAAGCTTCGCTCAAGAAAGCAAATAATTTATTTAATAGCCTGAAGAATGGAGCCCACCCGTAACGTCCGGGATTCCTAAGGGCGGAATACTCGAAGCCTGGCCACAACTCATCCGCTCTGCCAAGGCGGGGCGGTTTTAGGCCGCGGAGTATAAAACGTAATTCTTAAGACCCTTCCTTTAAAGGAATAGGAAGGGTCTATTCTTTCTGGATAATAATTTATGCACACAAAAAGATTAATTTCCATATCGATTTGCATTTTAGTGTGTTTCGTATTTTCTGTTCTTGCGTATAGTCAAACTCAACCCGATGAAAACCATAGATTAATAATTTTCTATTCTTTTACTTGTCATAAGTGTATTGAAGTTAAGGATAAATTAATCCCTGATATAGAAAAAGAATTTAAGGGCCAGATTCAGATAGAATACCGCGAGATTACTGGCATAGAAAATTATAAGCTACTCTTGAGCCTCAAGGAAAAATATGGGTCAAAGATAGAAAATATCTGGCCGGTATTCTACTTCCGGGGCCATTTTTTAAATGGGAGCGGGCAAATCAAAGAGGCCTTAAGATTCCTTATCAGCCAATCGCTAAGTAAAAAACCAGAAGGAAAACAGGGCTTACCGACGATAGATTTGCTCGCATACTTTAGAACTTTTGAGCCTTTTGCTATTATCAGCGCAGGCCTAACCGACGGTATTAACCCTTGTGCTTTTACCGTTATCGTATTCTTTATCTCTTTCTTATCCCTGCAGGGTTATAGGAAGAGAGAATTAATTATTATCGGCCTCACTTTTATATTTGCGGTATTTATGACTTACCTGGCAATCGGCCTGGGCTTGTTTAATTTTCTCTATCAACTAAGAGGTTTTTGGATTATTTCTAAAATATTCAACTTAACAGTGGGGATATTAAGTATTATATTAGGAATTTTGGCTGTTTATGATTTCTTTAAATTTAAGAGGACAGCCAAGACGCAAGGGCTCTTATTGCAATTACCGCGAGGCATAAAGAACCGGATAGATTCACTCATCGGTTTGCATTATAGAAGAGCTAAAGAGGAGGGCGGAAGAACTTTAAAACTACATATTTTAAGATTGGCATTAAGTGCTTTAATAGTTGGCTTTCTTGTGTCAATATTAGAGGCAGTTTGTACCGGCCAGGTATACCTGCCTACAATAACTTTCATTCTCAAGGCTACCCCTCTTAAATTACAGGCTTTGGGGTATCTTATACTTTACAATATTATGTTTATCGTGCCGTTATTTATAATATTTTTATTTGCTTTATTGGGCGTGACTTCCGAACAATTTTCTCGGGTTTTGAAAAAGCACCTTTCGGCCATAAAGATATTGATGGCGATTCTCTTTTTTGGTTTAGGGATATTTTTGCTCTGGAGGCCATAATGAAGAGAAAAGTTATAAGTTATAAGTTATGGGTTATAAGTTCAATTGTCTTGCTGTTTTTTCTGCAATCAGGATGCTATGCGCAAATAAAAGAT